>BNJU01002465.1_pt1 | contig 30777 bp, 31 predicted proteins | sample 8539281 | NCBI WGS metagenome assembly BNJU01 (sample SAMD00202456, study PRJDB9452) | human saliva metagenome | isolation source: human saliva | place: Japan
CGCGTCGGTGAGACCAACCTTTAGGGGCGTCCTACCCTTGAGGTACGACGAGGGCGTGCTTGCTCACCGCCCGGTGAGGCGGGTCGCAGGGCACGCCCTCAGGCGGGCGAGTCGCTCAGCCCACGTTTCTTCCGCCCTCAACGGCCCGCTTGATGGCTCTGCTGAGGCGCTTGCGCATCGCCGTATGCCGACCGTCGCGTGTTCGGCTGTGTCCGCGTCAGTCATCGCGGTCTGAGCATCGGAGAGCGCCTGATTGAGCTCCGCCTTCGGATCCGAGGTTCCTGAGGCCGACGGGGTGGCGGAGGAACTGGAGACGCGCTGGCCGAGGCCGAGGGGGACGCGCTGGCTGAAGCCGTGGGCGTGGCGCTCGGGCTCGCCGACGCCTTTGGTTCGCCATCCGCCGTCGGGTCCTTACCGTCGGTCGTCTCATTGGCGTTTATTGGCCGCAGCGGCATCGCTGTCGATGGCCTGACCTCGTGGTCGCCCGGGAGTTACCGCCGCCGAAGACCTGGTCGAGCGCCCCCGAGAGTGGGTGTCGGCGAATCCGACGTTGTCCCCGAAGGAGACCAGCACCTGCGCAGCAGCGGGTATCTGAGTTCGACGACGACCGCACGTAGACGGGCTGGACGCAGAGCAGTCCGCCTCCCACGGGCAGCGTCAGCAGGTTGCCCTTGATGACCTGGGATCCCTCCTGCACAGGGAGGTTGAGCTCCTTGGAGATCTCTGGGTTGAGTCGACGATGTTCTGCACCTGCCCCTGGCCCGGCCACGTTCGAGGAACGCGAGCTCCAGGAGTCTCAGCTTGCTGTAGCTCGTGGGATCATGTTCCTCTTCCCCGGTGCCGGGAGAGGTCCGGAGTCCACGGCGAGGAAGCCGTGAGCACGTTGCGGTTGGTGTGTCCGACGATGATGTAGGCGCTGGACAGGAGAAGCTCGCCTGGTCCTCGCCCCGGGGCATCTTGAGGGTCAGGTAGCAGGGGCCTGCTGATCCCTGACCGGGCGTGGTCAGGTCATCCGATCTTCCAGAGTTCTCCACCGAGTAGAACTCCGCGGCGTCGTTGACGTGATATCGCCATCATGGTGCGCTGGACATTGAACAGGGTCCTCGGGTAGCGCATGAGCGGGCATGAGGTCGGCGCTCATCTGGCCTATGGGCGTGACTGTCCCGGGAAGACCTCTGCCAGGCCTTGAGGATCGGGTCCCTGTCATCCCACCGGTAGAGCCTGACCGACCCGTCAGGCGTCCACGACGGCCTGACGGAGTTGCGCACGTAGTTGATTCTCCGGCGCTCCGCAGGAGACCGCCCTGTTGTCGGCGGTCGCCGTCGCTTTGGCCAGGACTCGTAAAGCCGGGCGTAGGGTAGTTGTTCGTCGGTAGCTGAAATCGACGATCCACACGACCCGCTTGGGGTGGCCGGGTTGTCACCGTGATCGACGACGGCCGGGTAGGGACTGCTGTCCAGGTCAGCCAGGGGGCCACCTTGGCGACTCGTTTGGCCGGGTCCCGGTCGTAGAGGATCTCGAGTCTCGCGCAATCTCCTGGGAGAAGAGGACGTCATCCCGAACTTGCGTGGCGTAGAGCAGGCGGTTGAACGGGTTGGACACGCTCGGCCTGCGTGCCGGGCGAAGGTGGTGCTGACCTGACCGGTCTTTGGACCGTCATCGGGTAGTCCAGCCGCGCGCGGCGAGCCGTTGTCCTTGCCGCCCACGATGGAGTAGGACGGCGAGGACCGACCGAAGCAGATCCGCCTCGTACTGCCTGAGGGTCGCGCCCTGGGAGGGGATGCCTCGCAGACGAGGGCAGCCGCGTGGCCACCGTGCCGCCGTAGGCGTTCACGCACGTCGTGTAGCCGTGGGTGTAGACGGTGTGCTGCGCTGACCCAGGGTCTGCCGCCGCTCGCCCAGGCCGGACAGGCTGAGTCACGCACCGCATGATGACCGTGTCCTGGCTGGTGGAGTCCACCTGTAGGCGGTCCACGCGGAGCCGGTCTGCGCGGCGAGTAGTACCGTTTGTTCTGGCGCTGGACCCGCTGGAAGGTCGTGGGAGATGAGTCGTCGCGAGAGCCGACCGAGTGGTGGACCTCGGCGTCCTTTCTCCAGCTGGCCGGCCGCCGCCTTCGCCGTGGCGTCGCCAGTTGGTGGTCTCTACGTTCCGTCCAGGCCGTAGGCGGCCTCGTGGCGTTGATATTGCGCTGATGTACTCGGCATTCCTTGGCGCTGGGCGTTGGGGTCGTGACGTGAGGATGAACTTTGACGACCAGCGGGTAGGCGGTGCCCACCACGGTGGGAGGAGAGACGATCGCGACGGCCACGCCGATGATCGGCAGGCGCCAGGAGCCTGGAGCGCACCGAGGCGAATGAAGAGGGGAGCGCCACGGCCAGTCCGATCAGCCGCGAGAGGATCGCGTTGCGGGGATGACGGCGTTGACGTCGGCGCAGCTGGCGCCGTCGAACCTGGAGTTGAGGCGACAGGGCGCCGTAGCGACTCAAGCGCCAGCAGCTCCACGGCCCGGATGACGGCGTGGCCAGCGCCAGGAAGACTCGCACAGGTGCATGCGGGCGGCCTTTGTGAAGCGTTATGCGCACCACGGGAGATACCGCTGCACAGGTGGTGGACGACGATGGACGCCACCCCGGCGAACAGGACGACGCCGCCAGAAGCTGACACGAGCGTCAGCACCGCCGGCAGGGATGAAGATGGTAAGGAGATGTCGATCCTGGAACTGGGGTCCTTGACCTCGAAGGACTGGGGAGTTGAAGGCGCAGAATCTCCCGCCAGCCTGGGGCCAGCTTCCTGGTGCCGAGGCTGAACAGGGCCAGCACCGCCGGCACTGCCGTGTCAGCTGACGTCGCACCGGTCGATGACGTGAGCGGTAGGCCTCGAGGTTGCGCGTGGCCCGTCGTCGGGCATCCGATCTCCGCCCGGCAGGCCCGGTCATCGAGAGACGGAAGACGGTCCGAACATGATGGCGAATCCCGCCAGTGAAGAGGCGATCGATGAGGAAGCGATCCACCGCGTCCACAGCACGCGGGCGTACCCGATCTGGATCGAACCAGAGGACCTCGGTCCACACTCTGCGACAGGGATGTCGATGGTCACGGCGATGGCCACGATGATCGAGATGGTCATGGTTGACCTGTGACCGCGTCTGCCACCCGTCCTGGTGCGCGGCGCGTGGGAGGACGGGCCCTCGCTGGCTATGCGTCTGGTCGAGGCCGAAACAGTCCGGCTGCTGGTCAGGCTTTCCTGCCGGGGACGAGCCGGTGGACTGCTCGAGGACTTCGTGAAGTCCGGGACCTCGTCGTCGGGCCTGGCGCTCACGATCCTGCTCCTGGTCTGACGTTCGCGTGGTGACGCCGCCCGCACACGTGTAGAAACATCGCGCACGGTGTCACATGGTGAGCGGCGAGGTCGACTATCGTCCCACAGACCTCTGAGACGCCCATAACTCTTTCTCCAGGATGAGAAGACGCTCTCGCGGCCACGGTAGCGCGACTGACGAGAGGCCTCGTCGCTGGAGGGAGGCAGCCACCAGTGAGACGATGGCGGCGTGACTCGACACAACACGCACGATGAGGCGACCACCGCGAGCGGGTCGAGCCGCAAAGGCCTCCGCAGCACAGGCAGGCGCGCGGCCCGCGCGGTGACGGAGACCGAGACTCGGCCGTGCGGCTCCACGGCGACCAGCCGGCGCGGCTCCGCGCTGGCAGCACTGCCGAGGCTCTGAGGCCGACCCAGACGTGGCCGGCCTCCCTGACGCCGCCACCGTGGAGGGAGTGCCCGCACGAACCGGAGCTCGCTCGCGGTGGTGGAGCAGGAGGGAGGCAAGCGCCCGCCTGCGGGACCTGAGCACCCGCTACGCGTGCAGCTCGCCCGGCCCGACTCGGTCCACGGCGCGCGCCAGCCACTGCTGCCGAGCGGCTGGTCCTGCCGCCCGCGGCTCCAGGGAGGAGGCCGAGTCTCATCGACGCCGCCGAGCGTCTGGCTTCTTCCAGGAGCGTTACGCGGACCGCGAGGACGATCCGCATGGTGGTGTCCTGCGCGGCGGGCAGGAACCTGGTGCGTGCTGCGCGCGCGCAGTCACGACGACGACGCCTCGCTCTACCAGGGCGAGCAGCGTGGTCCCTCGGCCTGGCTCGATGCCCTGGCGGCGACCTTCCTGTAGCCGGTCGCTGTCGAGAAAGCGCGGCGCCGAGGTCTTCCCGTGCGCCTCGGTGTCCTTGTCCGTGCCGAGCTCGGGTCCTGCTCGTCGGGCTCTCCGGCGAGTCCTCGTCTCGGCGGGCCGAGGTGTGACGTGGCCCACGTTGACTGGCTGGTTGGCCCTGAAAGAGTGGCGTCAGCTGGCGTGAGGCGGGTTCTGGTCCCGCTGAGCCCTCACAGTCGCTGTATCGGCGGTTCTGGCGCTCGGCGTACCCGGAGAGCGTCCCGTCCAGCAGGGAGTGCTGCGTCGGCGTCGATCTCGGCGTCGATGTCCTGGGCCATGCGCCGCATGGTGAGGAAGTTCCTTGTTGGCGAGTCGGAGGCCGTGGGCACGACGTCGGGGTGGTTCCAGATGCGTCGCGCTTCGGCGTCACCGGCGGCTGGAGCGCCCAGGTGGGCCCACAGCCCGGCGGCCTCCCGGCGGCGTGCCGGAAGGTCAGCCCGACGAGGCGGGGCGTAAAACCCGCTCGGCGGCAGCCGCCCCGCGCGGCGCCGGCGCATCATCTCGGCGAGCGCCATGAGGTGGGGCAGGCGGTGCGGCGGCGCGGGCGGTGACCACCCGACCCAGCCCTCAACGAGTGCCAGGAGCGTCTCCAGGTCCTCGAGAGGCCTCGCGCTGGGCAGCCGTCTCCTGGGGCGCGAACAGCCCGCTCTCGCGGCCTCGCGCAGGGCGTCGGGGTCGCTGATCCACCTGGGCAACGGCGGACTCCAGGTCTCGGTGTCGATGCGATCCGCGGCGTAGGCGACCACCGCCTGAGCACTCTGCCCGCGCAGCCAGCACGTGGGCGTAGAGGCGGGCGTGGCGCCTCCCGCACGGCGACTAGGACATACGGCCTCGTCCTCATCGACCTCCAGCCCCTCGGCGAAGGCGGCCACGTTGGCGGAACCAGAGCAGTGCAGGGCTCACGGGTCAGCAGGCCGGTGTCGGTGGCTCAGCGCCTCCTTGGCGAGGCTTTCACCGATGGCCTGGCCGATCTGAGGCCGAAGGCCGTGCCGACTGGCGTGCGCATGATGACCCGAGCGCTCATCTGCTGGGCGGGCTTGCCCCGACTCGGCCGGCATCTCCTGAATCTGCTTCTCCAGGGTGCGCCAGGGCGGTGTGACGGCCTCGGCCACCGGGGCGCGCACACGTCCTTCCACACCGGCAGCGTGCGCTCGACCTAGCTGCTGCGGCCCAGGCCTCCGCCGCCCAGGCGCGGCATCTCGGTGGCGGTGTCCAGCCGCGTCGGCCACCTGAAGGGCCTCGGACGCGTGGACTCCGCGACCGCGGCGTCATCGGGTCGCCGTCGCCGCGCGCTCTGCTGGAGGCGCCCCGCCCCATCTGCCGCTGACCGGCTCGGCGGTGGGAGGCGAGAACATCTGCCGGAACTGGGCGCGCATCGCCAGCGCCTGGGCGGACTGAGCTGGGTTGGAGATGTCCCCACCCCGGCATCCGGGCGATGGGCTCGATCCACCCGGATGACGCAGGGCGCTGACGGCGTCGGGAGGCCATCTGCTCGCCGAACAGTGATGCGAAACATCTCTCGAGCTCGTCGAAGGCGTCTCGCTCAGCAGGGTTTCCTCTCGCCGTCGTCCTTGGGCATCGCCCGGGCCGTCTGGGGCGCCTGGACACTGTCGCTAACGGCCTTATGGTCGCACCCATTCCCGTGCCGGGGCTATGTTCCGCGTTCGCGATGGCGTGCTCGGCACCGCCCCGGAGGCTCAGGGTGTCTCCGTAGCGGCACTGGGCCGGGTCGTACCAGGTTCGTGCCGGGTTCGTGTCGGTATGTGTCGCGTCTTCCTCAGGATGATGTCGCATGATGAGCGCGTGACGCACCCTAGACCCAGCACGACGTCGCCGACGCTGCGACCTCGGCCTCTCAGACACCAGCACCCGGCCGACGCGGGAGCCTGAGGTGCAACCGTGCTCGACCAGGCCGGGCACGCCGAGGCCCGCAGGCTCCGCAGCCTCCGCGCAGGACCGGCGTCGACGCAGGCTGCGACGCACCGCGGCGGTCGGGGCGGTCCTGGGTGGTAGGCTCCTCATCGTCGCCGTCTTCACGGTGCCGATCAATCGTGGTCATCGAGGCCCCCGGCCCGACCTGGAACGCGCTGGACAACGGCTCGTCGTCGAGCCAGAGACGTCCTGAAGGTCTCGGGAACCGAGGACCCACCTGACCGAGGGCGCCCCTGCGGATGACGACAGTCTCGGTGTCGGGCTGCCCCTGGCTACCCGGGTGACCACCGCCGACCTCGTCGCCGCCTGGTTCTCCGGCGGACAAGCGGATCGTGGACCGCAACCAGGTGTGCCCGCAGGATCAGAGTGCCGAGCAGGTCGAGGAGACCGAGGCGCCCAGATGACGGCCTCGCAGGACTCCCGCCGTCATCGCCGCGCTCGTGGAGACCGGCAAGGCCGACGCCATGCACCTGACCGTCACTGAGGTGACCGAGCAGCAGACTCGACGGAGATCCAGGCCGGGGACGTCCTGAGACCACTCACTCCTGAGGGCGGCCAGGCGACAACCATCACCTCCTTCCCAGCTGCGAGACTCAGTGACCACCATTGCCGAAGGCACTGGTGACACCGAGGTGCGCCGCGGCGAGTCAGCAGGCGAGCCGCCGCTCATCACGATCGCCCCGCAGGAGGGGACGACCGGTCCCTGCTGGGGCTGAGCCTGAGATCTCGGTGACAGTCAGGGTGACGCCACGCTTCAGCTGTCCGACGTCGGCGGACCCAGTGCCCGGCCTGATGTTCGCGCTGGGGGTCGTTGACGAGATCACCCTGGGGCCCTGACCGATGGCAAGGACATCTCCGGGACCGGACGATCGACATCGACCGGCCAGGTCGCCCCTATCGGCGGTATCCAGCAGAAGATGGCGGGTGCCAAAGAGGCGGGTCTCCACGTTCTTCCTGGCCCCTGACGAGCAACTGCGACGAGGTCAAAGGGCCATGAGCCCAAGGGCATGCAGGTCTCGCCGTCGAGCACGCTGCACGAGGCCGTCACGGCCATCAGGCGATCGCGTCGCGGTGACACCTCCGGCCTGGCCACCTGCTCGGGCTAGCGACTTACCGACCCCGGCGCTCGGCCGAGGACAGTTATCCACAGGCCGGCAACTGCCTCTGGCGACTGGCGCACCTGTGCCACCATGCCGCATCCGCCGTCCTGACGCGTTCGCCAGGACGTCGAGCTCCCCGGCGCCCCTTCGCGTTCCAGGAGACCTGAGGAGGCACGATGCGTGTACGTAGGCGGGTGCGCCATCCTGTGGCGCCAGCAGGGCGTCAGCCAGATCGGGACGAGTCCCGGGGCGGCGCACCATTGTCAGTGACCCGAGCCTGGCCGAGCAGCGCCTGCTCGATGAGTTCGCGCGCAACCTGGAGAGCGCAGGGTCCATCGGGGCCGCCCGGCGCAGCCGGTGCCGGTGGCGCGGGCGCGGCAGATCGTCGCGGACCTGAGCGTCAGGGGGTGCTGGTGGCCTCGGCGACCAGCGAGCTCGGCGGGCCGACGGCGCTACTGGGACCGGCTGGGAGCCGACGCCATGGGCCGTGGCGCGGTCCTGTCCCAGGCCGTCCTGGCTGTTCACGGCGTGGAACGCCCCTGGCTCAGAGGCGCTCTGTGGCTGGCGGAGGCGGGGTGGCACGATCCTGTCCACCCGGTCCCCGCAGGACGGGGCCTGGCCTGCTGCTGTCGGCGCGGTTTCCCGGCCCTGCGGACGCGGGCGCGCCGTTGCGCACCCGCCCTGATGTCAGTGGTGACGGTGGACGCGCACGTGGTCGAGCTGCTGCCCGGCGCGCCGGCTCGCCCAGGGACGTGGTGCACCTGCCGGTCGTCGTCGGCGAGGCGGGTGCGCATCGGTCCAGTACTCAACGGTCAGGCCCGTGCTCGACCTGCCTGGCCTCTGGGAGAGGGACGCCGACCCGTGCTGGCCGGCGCTGGCCACGCAGATGCGCACCCCTGCCCGATGCCCGAGGTCGAGCACCTGGTCCTGCACGAGGCGGCGGCGTCGACGGCGCGGGCCGTCATCGACACGCTGGTGGCCGGTGCATCCGGGGACCGACGGCACCGGGGACGAGGCGAACCGGGCGGGGAGGCGAGCGCAGGCTCCGGCCGCGTGGTGGTCCACGCACTCGGTGGAGGTCACCGGCTCAGGAGCTCCTGGGGCGAGCACAGGCCTGGGATCGTCACCCCTGAGTGCCTGTGCTCGCAGCTGGAGCGCCGTCGGCAGCAGGCGCCTCGAGGCCGCTCAGTCCCCCGGCCTCGAAGTCGCGCAGGAGGGCCAGGACCGGCCCGCCGTATTCTGGAGCCTGGTGGCGCCCACGCCGCGGATGAGGAGAGCTGGGGGCAGGCTCGGTGGTTTGACGACGGCGATGTCCCGCAAGGTGGCGTCGGCGAAGCACCGTGTAGGCGGGCCTGGACCGTCCTCGGCGATCTGGGAGCGCCAGGCCCGCAGCTCCTCGAACAGGGCGATGGTGCGGGTCGTTGTTGGCCTCGAAGTCGGCGGCGGACTGTCGGGAGCGTTCTTGGCGCTTAGCGAGTCTGGTGCCGGAGGCGTCTGAGCTCGTCGCCGGTGGGCCAGCAGGCCGTCCAGGAAGCGGGAGGGTGCGGGAGGCCCGCCCTCCGGCGTCGCAGGCGCGGGGCGTAGGAGATGATGAGGTGCTCGCGCGCGGGTGACGCCCACATAGCAAAGCGCCGCTCTCCTCGATGGCGGCCTGCCCTCGGCCAGGAGATCGGCAGCAGCCTCGCAGACGCCGGCGAGGATGACGGCGTCCCACTCAGGCCCCTTGGCGGCGTGCAGGAGGACAGGGTGACAGCCCTCGACGGTGGGGGCGTTCTGAGCGTCGGCGCGCTCACGCAGCTCGGTGGGAAGGCGTCGAGGTCGGCGCCGCGGGTCTGGGCCATCTCGTCGGCCAGGCCACCAGGGCGTTGAGGGCGTCCCAGCGCTCGCGCACGGCTCCGCGGGTGCGGGCGGCCTCGCCCAGCCCTCCCGGGACAGGACGGTGCGCGTCCTGGCCGAGGTCTGCCGGTGCAGGGAGGCCTTCTCGGTGCGGGCGGCCCGAGGACGAGCGGCCATGGCACGCTTGACTTCCTCACGCTCGAAGAAGCGCTCGCCGCCGCGCACGAGGTAGCCGATCTGGCTCCCGGCCAGGCCTGCTCGAAGACCCCGGACTGGGAGTTGGTGCGGTACAGGATCGCGATCTCGCTCAGGGGGACCCCCGGCGTGCCTGCAGGCGGCGCACCCGGGCGACGGCGCCTCGGCCCGGCGATGTCGTCGTCGATAGTCTCGGAACGCACGGCAGGCCGCTGGGCCGCTGGGCGACCAGCTCGACGGCGCCTGCGGGCAGGTGCAGACCGCCGCCCCCCACGCCGCGAGCGCGACAGGACCCGGCTGGCTAGGAGACGACCCTGCGGGTGGAGCGGTAGTCGCGTGCTCAGGCGCACGGTGCGCGCACCTCGTAGCGGGTGGCGAAACCGGTGAGGAAGGCAGGGCGTGGCGCCGGTGAAGGAGCAGATGGTCTGGGAGACGTCCCCGACGACGCACAGCTGGCGGCGCCGTCCGCGCCACAGGTCCAGCAGGCGCTGCTGGAGCGGGAGACGTCCTGGTACCATCGATCGACGAAGTGCTTGTACTGGCCGCGCACCTGGGCGGCGACGTCTCGCGGTCCAGGAGGATCCCGATGGTCAGCAGGAGCACGTCTCGAAGTCGATGACGCCGCGCTCGCTTCTGGCCTCCTCGTAGAGGGACAGGACCTGGGCGACTGTGGCCGCCTCCTGCCCGGCCACCGCCGGTGCGACCGGCGGCGACGGCGGCCTGGGCGTAGTCCTCGGGCAGGGTCATGAGACCTTGGCCCACTCGACCTCGGCGGCGCGGTCCCGCACGGTGGCCCGGTCGGTGGGCAGGCCCAGGCGGCGGGCGGCGGCGCCGACCAGGGGCGCCTTGTGGGCCTGGATGTCGGGCGCATCGCCGATGGCGGTGGGCCAGGAAGTAGGTGAGCCGGCGCAGGGCGGCGGCGTGGAAGGTGCGGGCCTGACGCCGGGACGCCGAGGTCGGCCAGGCGCGAGCGCATCTCGCCGGCGGCGCGGGCGGTGAAGGTCACGGCCAGAACCTGCGTGGCCTGGTAGGCGCCGGTGGCCACGCCGTGCGGCGATGCGGCAGGTGATGGCCTGGTCTCGCCGGTGCCTGCGCCAGCCAGGACGCACAGGGGGTCCTTCGAGGTGCTCGGGCGACCTCGCGCTGGTCGGGGTCGAGGGCCCCAGGAGCCTGGATGCGTCGAGGGGGCGTGGTGGGGGTGGTCAGGCTCATCGGGACCAGCCTCGCCACGCGCGGTGACAGGAACCGACGGTTGTTGTCCCGCGCCGGGTGGCGTCAGTCGACGATGGGGCCGCCGTACCAGTCCTCGATGAGGAGTCTGGCGATGGAGGTGGGCCCGGGCAGGAGTGCTGCCGTCGTCGGCGGCCGCGGTGAGCCTCGTCACGGAGACGAGACGGGCCTCGACGACCTCCCTGGCCGTCGGGCCGGGGCCGGTCCTCGCCGGGGCCAGACGGCGCGCGGCAGCCGAGCATGAGGGGAGGCGGGAAGGGCCAGGCTGGAGGCGACGTACTCGACGTCATTACCCGCAGCCCGACTCTCCCAACCTCCTGGCCACGGCCGCCTCCACGGACTCGCCGGCCTCGACGAAGCCGGGCCACGACCGAGCAGCGCCCGGGAGCCCAGGTGGCGCCGCGCACGAGGAGGAGGCGGTCGGAGGTGCCGGTGACCGCCATGATGACGGCCGGGTCGGTGCGCGGAAGTGGACAGTGGCGCAGTCGGAGCAGCGGCGGGCCCAGCCGGCCTCGATGATCTCGCGGGGCGTCCACCGCAGCCCGGGCAGTAGGCGGGAGCGGGCTGCCAGGCGGCCAGGGCGGTGGCCGTGGTGGCCAGGCCGCGTCGCGGGCCGTCATCTGGCGCCCATGGCTCTCAGGGCGGAGAGCGGCAGCCCCAGCAGCCGGCGCAGGTCGGGGTGGTCGACGGCGGTGCCCTCGGCGTCGGAGCCGGTGGCGGGCGGCCTGGGGGCGCCGGGGACCCGAGGGCCTGGGGCACGACGACGGCGACTCAGGCGGGGCCCGAGGCTGCGCTCGTCGGCGAGCTCTGCGGCCCGCGTAGAGGACGGTCAGGTCGGGGCAGCGAGTGGGTGCGGAGGCTCCTGAGGTAGCCGACGCGCAGGTCGTGGCAGGCCCCAGCCGCTGCGGGTGCCGGGTCCCTCCCAGGCGGTGGCGCCGGGGCTGCCGATGAGGCTGGGCGGGTGAGACTCGTCGGGCAGGTCGGGGTGGATGGCGGGGCCGGTCAGGGCGATGCGGCCGCGGGCGTCGACGAGCAGCAGGCGGTGTCGGGTCGGCGGCGAGGCGCTCCAGCAGCCTGCGCTCGCTGCAGTCGCTCGGCGTCGCGGTCGGTGGCGGAGCGGGACAGGGCGAGCTGGTCGGTGCGCATGGGGTCACTCCCACCCCTGCTTCGAGGCGCACGGGCACGCCCAGCCGATAGGGAGACGTGGGCCGCAGCTGCGGACGGGGCGATGAGGCGACGGGGATGAAGTATGCGACTGCGCGGCGGCGTGCGGCCGCTGCGGTCAGCCGGCGCCGCGTCGGGGCTGGGGTGTGCGCACCTATCTCGATCATGCCGCCTCGGCCCCGGTCCGCTCCGAGGTCGCCCAGCAGGTCGCCGAGGACCTGGCCAGTGGGCTCGGGGCTGGGCGATCCGAGTGCGCAGCACGCGCGCGGCGGGTGGGGGCACTGCTGGCGCAGGCGCGCGCCCGCCTGGCGAGTGCCCTGGGGAGTGGATGCGCATGAGGTGCTGCTGACCTCCGGCGGGACCGAGGCCGACGCCCTGGTGGTCTCGGGCGGGCGCGAGCGGTGCCGGGCGGGAGGCTGGCGGTCTCTCCGATTGAGCACCCGGCGGTTCTGGACTCGGCGCACCGCCGTGGACCAGCCTGGGGGCGGGCTGAGCCTGCTGGAGGTTGACGACGCGGGGCGGGTCGAGCTCGACTCGGTGGATCGGGCACTGGCGCCGGCAGGCAGCACCGGCCACTCCCCCGCGTCCCTGGTCGTCGGTCGATGACGGCGAACAATGAGACTCGGCGTGGTGCAGGACATGGCGGCGCTGGTGGCGCGCGTGCGGGAGGCCAGCGGCGGCGAGGCGTCCCGGCGAGGCCGGGCACGTGCCCGTCCACTCCGACGTGGTTGCGGCGCTGGGGAAGGTTCCGGTGGACTTCATGGCTGGGGCCTGGATGCGATGAGCCTGAGCGGCCACAGCTGGGGCGCCGGTGGGCGTGGGGCCCTGGTGGTTCGCCGCGACCTGGCGTTGACGCCGGCCACGGCAGGGGCCCGTCAGAGCAGGGCTCCGCTCGGGCACTCAGGACGTGGTGGCGGCCCGGGCACTGCCTGGCGGGTGGGCTGGCGGTCGCCGAGCGGGAGGAGCAGGAGGCCTGGCTGGGCGGCGCTGCGGCGTCGGATCCTGGAGGATGCCGGGCGCTTGCGGGCGTTCACGCCACGTTGCCGGAGGGGTGCTGATCGCGTGGCCTCGACGCGCACCAGTGGTTCGAGGAGGCCGACGCCGAGCGCTGCTCATGGCCCTGGACCCGGCGGGGATCGATGCGTCGGCGGGGTCGGCCTGCCACGCCGGGGGTCACCCAGCCCAGTCGCGTGCTCCTGGCGATGGGCTTTCAGGAGGGGCCGGCCCGCTCCACGCTGCGCTGCTCCTGGGCCGGGAGACGAGGCCCCGACGACGTCGAGCGCCTGCTCGCCGCCCCTGCCCGCCGCCCTGGAGGGAGCCAGGCGCGCCCTGGAAGGTGACGCACAAGAGCAGTCAGGCGAGATTGACGACCCGCATGTGAGCAGTCGATCCCCACCTACCTCAGCTGAAGTGCAGTTCCCGAAGGAACTGCGACAGCGTCGGAGAATCGGGCCGCTACGCGCGGCCGGTGTCCGTCTCAGGATGAAGTGCAGTCTCAGGAGACTGCGACGAAGTCTGCAGTTCGGGGATCCCGCCATCTGGAGGTCGCCTCGATGAAGCGTGCAGTCTCGAAGGAACTGCGACATGTCGAGGTGCTGATTGGCGGTGGAGATGCGGGCACCTCAATGCAGTGCAGTTCCCGAGGAACTGCGACAACATGCCCTCATCTCACGACGCCCGGAGATCCCACATCGCCTCAATGAAGTGCAGTTCCCGGAAGGAACTGCGACCGGCGTGCTCGGCCCGGGACACGTGGCGACGCTCCAGCTCAATGAAGTGCAGTTCCTGAAGGAACTGCGACGGCGGCTGCGACGTCACGCTTCCAGGTCGTGATCTCCGAGGCCTCGATCGAAGTGCAGTTCCCGAAAGCGAACTGCGACGGCCCACTCAGTATAGCCCGCCACCACGCACATCTGAGGGAGGCTTCGCGAGCGCTCCGTGCTCGGACCCACGCTCAGCCACCCCGACCCCTCACCCCACCTCACAGAATCCCCGCCATTTCAACGTTCTACCGCTGCGAGCACTGCCCGGGATCCTCGAGCACCGGAGCGCTCGCATCAGGCGATAAGCGGTCCCCTCTGGCGTGATCGTCCTGGTCAGGCCGACATAGGGAGAATCGCTGTTCATCAACTGAGGACAGCAGACCAACGTCGCACAGGAGCACGGGAGTCCTCGTCCGTCTTGATGACTCCTTCCAGCTCGCCCCGCATCCGCAGGGAGCTTGGCCGGCGCCGCATCCACGACGAACACGGAGTACTGGATGCGGTCCCCGTACTTCAACAGAGTCTTCGCCACCCGCGTTCGGCGCCGATCGGACGGGACGTCGTAGGCCACGAGCACACGTCTGACATCATCACGCATCAGCGCACCGTCACTCCCTTGTAAGCCGACTTGAGTCCCATCGATGGTCCCGAGCACGAGTCGCGCCTGGACCTCAATGGCTCGCCGCCAGGTGACGTCGTAACCAGACTGGGTGCCGGAAGGAAGTCTCGATGCGGCGCTCGAAACCCGGAGATCAACTGCTTGCGCCCGCGATCCGTCATCCTGCAACTTCCCGATCTCCCCTGAAAAGTCCTGCTCGGTCAGCTCGCCGTTGCGAAAGGCGCGCACGACAACAGAATCGCCACCGGCGCCCTGAACTCCTCCATGAGGTCGAGCGCCATGGGCGGGCTTGTTACGGGAGCTGGAGTGGAGGAAACCGGCATGTGGATCCAGACCGCAGGCCACCAGCGAGCGAACACAGTCTCCTGAGAAGCAGGGCGTAGGTGTAGTCCAGGGCCGCATTGGCGGGGTCGGGCGCCGGTCGGCGTCTTCTCTCCACCTGGTAGCCGCAAAGGCCGCAGTATTTCCGTGAGCATCGTCGGGAAGGAATCGAAGTAGAGCCCGGCAGCCTCACCCTCCACTCCCAAGCAGGTCCGCCAACGACTGCGCCGAGACGGCGTCACGTTGCAGGCGACGCATCCGCTCCACGGCATCAGCAGCCTCACCGTTGCGCCGGAGCAGCGTCGCCTGGTTCGCGATCTTTGCTGAGACCATCTGCTGGGCGATGTCCAGCCTCCCTCGGCGCTGGCAACATGCTGGTGCACCCGCTGAAGTCCATTGGGAGAGTCCGCGCCCTGCGACCAGCCGATCACTCGACCGGACCATGAGCACCACACTACCACCGGTCGCGCCAGCACAACTCACGCAGCAGAGCCGAGGAGACGTCGACATTCCCATGGACCACCAAACCGAGTACCCGTTCAATCGGTACGCTGAGAAGACGCTCTCCAGATTTGGTGACCTCGACTCGCCCGCTGTTGAGAGACGCCCCCGATCCTGCGGTGGCCGCGTGGAGGATCTGGGCGTCGGGGGCGGAGGCGACAACCCGCCGTCGGGCGTTCTCATATCGATGTTCAGAAGGCAGGCACACCGAAACGTGGGAGCACCACTGGCAGCGACTGTCATCGTCAGGCGGCTCAGGCGCCTGTGGCGCCCCAATCAGACGACGCGTACGTGCAACCGCCTCCTCCGCCCGGGCGAAGTCAGCATCATTCAGGGCGACCTCCACTCGCCGGCGATGCCCGGTGAAGTGAGACCTCTGCCCCTTGGACTTCTCGCCCCATCTCCTTGAGACAGAGAGTCTGGAGCGCAAGCTGGAGCCGGTTGGCGTAGGGTGACTTCAGGGGCGACGCCGTACGGGAGTGGCCTTGTACTCCACGACGGTCAGTGGGCCATCATCTGCGCCCTCGACGACATCACAACGCCCGGACAGCCCAAGGCGCTCTGAGCGCACGTTCACCGCCCGATGTTCATTTACTCTGCTCTCCGCGGCATTGTCGACGCGCCGGTGAGCGTCCAGTCCGGTTTGCATCTGCATGGTGTCCGTCTTCTCCCCCACCGATTCGAGCCAGGCTCTCCTCGGGCAGTAGACGGAGTGAACTACCAAACTGATCGGAATCGGGTCCGATACCATGTCAGTTTCCATGATCTGTCTCCTTTAACAGGCGGCGGCGATACATCAGCTCCACCGCCTGAGCTCGCCCCGGACAGCCTCCAGGACCAAGATCTGAGCACCAGAGAACTAGCCTCCTCATCCACACGGCGACTCCTTCCCTCTAGATGATCTTAAATTGGACACACATCACCCGCACCTAGATAAAACTCGTCTGGCGATGGGGCACGAAGACGAATAACATTCACATTAAACACGATGACCGCCCTCACTCCATGCCGACGCAGCCACCCCAAAGAACTCTCCTCATGATCCTGCCAGCAGGCTAGTTGACTGGAAACAATCAGCGCCCTCCATCGATGCAGAGAGTACCCGCCGACAACGGCTGGAACAACAACATTTAGAGGCTCGCGCTCACCGGACGGGATAGCACCCGCAGATACCGAGCATCGATTGACGCGATGCACCACAGGAAACGAAGATATACCCCACAAAGCAGCCCACACTAAAGAAGAGTCCACACACCCAGGCGGGGTCAGGCCAGCAGAGTCCCGCGGCCTCCCTTCTCCTCCAACCTTTCTCCTATTAATACGCACGCCACAAAGCCCCGCAGAAATCTCCTCTACACTACGTTCAGCTATAAAGCACGCCAGAGGCGCAATCTTCTCATGAACGAGATTCCTGCCACTCCTGCGAACCTCCATATCATAACGACTCGCCCCCAGATCGGGGCTTGAGTTTCCCTTCTTACCACACCAGTACGCTGGCCTACCAAGAGCTCCAATCAGTTCGATATTTACCCAACTTTCGTTCCCGAACAAGCAACGATCGATAATCTTATTACGCAATTCGTCAAGATACTCCCATTCCTCTTCCCGATTCGGAGGAGCAATACACGGACTCATAGCGGCACTCGTCATTTTTCCCTTGTTGTTCACCCATGGCTTACGATCTAGATTAATCTGCGGCCAACTTTTTGAGTCAGCAAGAGAAAGAGCATGCTGATATACGGCAGTCGCAACAGCCTCGTCGTCGTAGCCGTCGGCGGTGACAACCATCCGGGGCTCGGCGGCGTCGGTCCAGCCGAGCCGGACGTGCTCGGCTCCGTCACCTTCCAGGATGAGCGCGAGCCCGAGCCCCGCGAAGGTTGTCAGCGCACTGGTGATCTCTCCGCCAAGAATCATCTCCATCACTTCCCTTCCATGGAGATTGTGCAGTCAGCGGCGCGCAGCAGTGCCTCGAGGTAGGCGGTCCCCCAAGGGCCCCACTGCCCTGTCAGTGCGGGCGATCAGCGACTCCCACTCACCTTCGCCCACCAGCTCCTCCAAAAGCATCGGCATGGTCAGGGCCCCGCAGTGACCGGGTCGTGGTCGAACAGGGGCCTGCCGTGACCATGACTGGTACCCACCAGCCTCGTGACCAAATCCCGGAACTCCTGCCCAACGCCGTCGGACTCTGCCTGCTCCCAGTAGGCGGCTGCGGAGGCCAGCTCATGGCACCATCCCGTTGGCAGCCCGGCATCCGCCCGGGCCCGCCGCACGGCCCCCAGCGGCGTGCTGCGGCCCCCGCTCTTGGCAAGCGCCTCCCTGCCAGCAGGATCGCCTCGCCACAGAAGCCGCTGGAAACGGGCATCGTTCTTGCCGACGTCGTGCCAGGCACCGGCCTCACTCAGGGCCGTTGCAGGTTTCGGCTCGATGCCGATGCCATCGGCCAGCGCCCTCCCGCGCGGGCGGCGACCGCAGCGTTGTGATCCGCGAGGAGTACCCGGCGACTGACGGACCAGGCGGAACGGTCGTCGGACTCGTCATCCGGCGTCACGCTGCTACGCCGAACCATCCATGTGGGCCCGTCCACCTCATCCCGGCCCGGAGGCCACACCACCGTCTCCCCCGGGAACAGATCACACAGCTCATCCGATTCCAGAACAGCCAGCCCACGCAATTCATCGGGGTCGGTGACGACGCCAGCCACCCCGTCGAGCTCCTCGCAGGGCACCGGCATCCCCAGTTCCTCACCATCGTCTGTGACAACGCCGGAGGTCAGAAGCGGCGCGGAGGCGTCCAGGATGAGGAGGTCGCCGGGGCGAAGCACACGAGATGCGCTCTTCTCCCCATCCTCATCCTCGAAGACAGTCGCCTGCCACTGGGGCAGGATCGCCCCGTCTCGCCACAGCACCGACCGTTCCAAAGGATGATCCGTATTCTCTATCAGGCGCTGCACCACCTTCCGTGCGGTGGCCAGAGTCATGGGGTAGACCTCGCAGTCCTGCGGAGGCACCTCGGTCACCAGGGTCTCGCACGCCGTCGCATCGGGCAGGTCCTTCAGATCCCGCAGGACGAGACCCACCGTTCCGGCCTCAGGGTCAAGGTCGTCGCGGATCCACAGGTCGAGCTCCGGTTCGATGACGAGCTTCATGGACGTCTTCGACCACAGGGCCGCATCCCAGGGTTCAGGCCTCTGGTACAGCAGGCGGCGAGCAGACTCCGCGGGCGGTGCCTTGGGCTTCTCACCGATCGTCAAAGGAGACAGGTCGCCGTCGTCGGCACGGCCCAGAATCCATGTGCGACCGGCGAGTAGGTCATCCTTCCGATACGGGAATACGTCCTTTCCCAACGGGGCCTCCCCCGGAGGGCCGACGACGGTGAACCACGCTCGCTCGCGCAGTCCCCAGTCGGTTAACGCGGCCGGCGCGCTGAGCCAGGCACTGCCGGAGGCGAGTTCAGTCACCATGTGGACCAGGTCCAGATCGACCCCGACCTCGATGGTCTGGGTCGCCACGAGGACGTCGACGCCCTGCGCTCCCGCCGTTTCGAAGAGCCCCGGTTCGTCCTGTCTCGAACGTTTCAGATCCCAGGGGCGCATGCGCCCCACCCACAGTCGGCAGTTCAGCCCCTCCTGGTGGAGAGCCCGCGCAACCTGAACCGCGCTATCCACGCGGTTGAGAACGCAGCCCACCGTCCGGGGGCCGTCGGGGACGAGCTCGCGAGCGTCCTCAACAGCCTCATGCACCTGCGAAATGATCTCCTCGCAATAGGCCCTGGTCATCCTCTTATTGGCGGGCCACACGGCCGTCTCCATATAACGAGCGGATTTCGCGGCCCGCATGCGGGAGGCCAACCGTGGGTCGATTGCCAGGGTGTCCGGGGTGACGCTGACGACGTCCGTCGCATCGCCTGAGGGCGTTGCCGTCATCTCCACGGTCTGGAGCGCCGTGACTCCCAGCTGCTGCGCGCTCCGGGCGCACAGCTGCCCCACCCTCCGGGCAGTCACGAGGATCTGGCCGCTCAGGTGCGCCTCATCGACCACCACGGCGGCATCGAGCGCCAGCATCCCCGCCAGCCTGGGGCGTGCAAGCCGGGAGGCCCCGTAGGAGCGGAACAGCAGGCTCGACGCCCACATCGCCGGTGTCATGCACAGCACCGCGCAGGCCTCCGGGGCGTTGAGCCAAGCTCGGTCGGTGGCCGCCGCTCCCCGCATCGTGGCGGTGACCAGCGGAGTCCTGTCATCGGCGTCGGGCGCACGCAGTCCGACCAGGGCGTCCCGGACTCGCCCGAGACCGAGTCGTCCATGGGGGCCTCGTCCAGAGGCGCCGAATCCTCTCTGCTCGTGCGGCATGGGAGTCGGTCAGCGCCCTGCGGTTGACCACCACGGCCAGCCTTCGGGGCAGGCTCTGCGCGGCGCCGACCGCGAACAGTGCTACGGCGAAGACGTGTATCTCCACGACCGATGACTTGCCGGCGCCGGTCGGCGCGATGATCTGCTCGGGCCAGGTCCCGGTGTCAACCAGGCGCCTCAGCAGATCCTCCTGCCAGGCGAAGGGCCGCCTCCCGGCACCGTGAACCGCTTCGAAGAAGTCTCCGAAGTCCTCGATGGCAATCACGGCCGCCTCCCGACTACGCTCTGCGCCAGCTCGGCAGGCAGGTCTGCCGGTACCAGCAGGCCCCCACCCAGGTGCCGGCTCTGCCCTACGGCGGCCAGTTCAGTGTTCGCCAGGAGGTCCCCGGCGCTGAGGAGTGCGGTGTAGGGCTGGGCGGTCATGCCGCGCTGCATCTTATGGGCGTAGGAGCTCGGGTTCCTCGTGATGCGGTGGTACCACATCGCTCCAGCCCCATGCTCACGTACCTGGGCGGCCAACGAGCGGTAGCCCTGGGTGCCTTTGGGCACGGCTTCGAGGTGATCGCGCCACACAATCCCAGGGACAGGAGGATCGCATCCTCGAAGGTCCACTTCCCTCGCTGGCGGGTCACCTCCGGCACCGCCACCGGCGTCGGGGACCACAAGCGTCAGGTCCCATCAGCAGGTGGGCGCCAGAACGTCCTCGCATCGGCGACCTCCCCCAGCCGGTGCAGACGGGCCTCGGCCCAACGGGAGCGCACCTGGGTCATTCCGATCAAGGCTCTCCAGATGACGGCCCGGTCGTCATCGCCGATGTCGGAGGGCAGCATGACAAGGAAGGCGCCTGGAGCACCGGATGCCGCTTTGAGCGTCGACTGGGCAAGAACGGAGGCGGGAACGTACTGGATGGCCAGGTGGTTGGCGGGAGCCGCCAGATCCCGTTGGTAGTGCCCAGTGACGACTGGAGGAGCTCCCTCACCAATGCGTTTAATGAGTGCCTTGTGGAAGGCGACGCACCAACCCAATCGGCGTTCCGCAGAGAAAGCTCGCTCGGTCCCATCAGCGGCGGAGAAGACCAGGACATCGCCCCAAGGCGACTCATCGTTGTTAACAGGGTTTCACAGCCTCGTACCTGACCGTCCGCAGGCACTCCTCGGAGGTCGGGAATGTTCTGACGGAATCTCCCGTGGAGTGGAACGCGTCTGCGGATGCACTCGGAGGTTTGAAAGGCCGGGACTGGGAATACAGCTCGCGGAGCACACCGGTTCTTCCTGGTGCGGCTACCCGTAGGCGCAGACCTCCCGGTGTGAAAGCGGTTGCGGCAGGGTCGAGTCGCCAGTTCGCCTCGACTGGTTCGGTACTCATGACCACGGGACTGTCCATCTCCCCCAGGCACGGCACGTCCTCGCACAGTCGAGCGAGAGCGTGACGGACATCGTCTGGCATGTCATCCCAGAGCCAGCCGATCGCCCCATTGGCCGCGTAACCGTCGGAGATCGCCTTGGCGGCGGTTTTGGGGCGAGCCTTCTCGATCGTGCCGGTCTTCCGGTAGATGATCCTGTTGTCTGACTGGACTCGGATCATGCTCGGGATATGCAGGCCGTTGGGAGGGTGCTCTTCCAACCAGGTCAGCACCTCATCGATATCGGGAGCCGCCTGGCCATCAGGTTTCGCCGTGGTCCCGGTATGAGCAACACTCACCAGGGCGGCGAACAACCGAGCCGGTGAGGATCGGTTCAGGACTGCCGTCCGGTGCGTGTCCGTGGTAAACACCGAGGGAAAGTACGCAGTGATGCTGACGGGGGCCATCAGTCGTCCTGCGCGTCGTCGGCGGCAGCGGCAAGAATCGTCGGGTTCCCCTCGACGACGAGGATCGAGCCGTCCCAGGTCAAGTTCGCCGCCTGTACGGCGTTATCGATGGCGGCGCTCAGCAGTTCCTGCGCCTGCTCGATGCTCAACGGCTCGAAAGTTCTCCTCTGCCCGTAGCGCTTGTCCAGGGTGACGACTGCGGGGCCGGCCTCCACCAGGTCGCAGTTCGCCCGTAGGAGGAGCTCGGCGTCGGAACGGGCCAGACCGTTGAGGGCGAGCGCGGCCAACAGCGCTCGGCAGGCGACGTCTCCCTCCGACGTCGGGCTGTCGAAGCGCAGGGCGCGAAGCGCGGCGAAGCTGAGCACATGGGAGCGGATGATGGCCCGGCAGGTGACACCACCGAGCTGCTCTAGCGACGGCGGAATGCCGCCGAGCCCCAGGGACGACGACTTTCCGCCTTTTCCGTAGGAGTTCGTGTAGGCCTTGTCCGACAACTCGGACTTCTGGACGCCCGCGATAGCTTCGCGCTCTGCCTGATCGAGCTGAATTCTCGCCCCCAATGGATCAATTCGCGCACCTCCACGCTTGGACTGGTTCACCTCCGGATCTCTGCCCTGATCGGAGAGGATGCCGATGATCTCGCCGACGAGGAGGCTGCGATAACGACCTGCATGGGTCTTACGGCTGGCGTCCCAGCCGCCAAGTAGGAGCGTGATGGGGCTGCGCTCCAGCAGCGGGCGCGCATCGGCCACGGTGGCGTTCCGCAGCTCCCGGTACTCCTGGGCCGCGGTTGCGGGCTCTCCGTTGATGGTGCCTGCTCGGATCTGCCCGTCGAAGGCCCGGTGGGGGAGGTCGATGTCGCTGTAGACCTGGCCGTCCTCGAAGCGCAGCTCAATGCGCGGGGTACGGGCCAGCACGGGATCCTGGTCCGCGATGGCCGCTGACACGGCGGCCTCGAGTCGGTTGCTCTGGGACTGTTTGGAGTCGATGAGGACGGCGGTGACGGCCTCCCCGTCCCAGAAGCGCCGTTCATAGGCGAATACCGGTTTGGCGGTTCTCCCTTTTCCCTCGAGGAACTTCGCCGGAGCGACCGAGGCATGAGGGCCGGCCGCAGGCTCCAAGGGGGTGACCGAGGTCAGGACGCTGGCGCCGCCCGGGCTGCAGGCATCAAGCAGGTGCTGAAGCGTGATCGTTGACATGTAGGTTCTCCTCGTTGAGGTAGGTCCGTCTGACCTACACCTACATCTCTACACCTTCCCTACGACACATATGACGCGACGATATTGCGGGTTGACTCCGGCGGCGAAACGCTGTTACTGCCCGAAGCTCTCTGCCATAGTGAGGACATGCCCAAGCAGGACAGACGCATCGTGCCCCGCTGCGCGCGAGCCGTGGGCGCCGGCGTTCTCACACTCTTCGCGATCGTGGGCACATGGCAGGTCTCCGACGGCTCCTGGGGCATCACGGCTGGCGCCGCGCTGGCAGTCATCGTGCTGCGGTGGCGCCGCGAGAAGCCCGACGCCGTCCTCGGCGTCCATCTTGTGCTGTGCGCACTCCAGCTCGGCGTCACCGACGCTCCGCTGCCCGCGGATCTGACGATCGTCGTGTCCCTGTACGCGGCAGGCCGGTGGGGCGAACGGGGGCTCACGCCGGTGTGGGCCATAGCCGTTGTCGTCGGCTCGACGCTGGGGGCGTGGGACTGGAATCGGGATGAGCTGGGAGTCGTCCCGCTCTCCCTCTGGGCCCGGGACATGGCGCAGGCCGCCTTCGCACAGTTGTGCAGCGCCGCCATCGCCTGGGGCCTGGGAAGATTCGTGACGCAGCGCCGCCAGCTTCGGGCCAGCCGCCTGACGGCGGAGGAGCAGCGCCGGGCTGCGCACGACGCAGCGCTGCGCAACGAGATCGCCAGGGAGGTTCACGACGTCGTCGGACACGCCCTGGCGCTGATCGCCGTGCAGGCCGAGGCGGGCCACTACCCGGCGGCCGGTTCCGGGACATCGACCTCCCCGCCGACGAGCGACTGGAGCAGGCGGCTCAGGCGCTCAGGGCAGATCCGGGCGACCGCGCACTCGGCCCTGGCCGATACCCGCAGTCTGACCCGCACTCTGGCCTCTTCCCCGCAATCGCAAAGAGCACCGGAGCGCCGCTGAGCCCAACGATGCCCGGCCCGCCTCCCCGTCGCCGAGACGCCGTTGCGTCCGGTCCCGAGGATCGCCGATCTGCCCAGGATCGTCGATGACGTCCGATGCGACCGGGCTGCCGGTCACCCTGTCAGTGGACGACCGGCTGATCAGTGAGGGCGAGCAGACTGGAGGCCGCAGTCCGCTCAGCGCACAGGCGGAGCTCGCCCTGTACCGAACGACGCAGGAGTCTCTGACCAACGTGCTCAAGCACGCCGAGGCGGCGGCGGTCGAGGTGAGGCTGGAGTACCGTGACGACCAAGCTCACAAGGAGGTCGTTCTGACTGTCGCCGATCAGCCCAGCGCTCACGACACCGGGGCGCTTACCCCGAGGCCGGCGGTCGCCTCCCGTCGTCCGGAGCAGACGCCCGCGGACACCGGCGGTGGCCAGGGACTGGTGAACCTGCGCCAACGCCTGGCGGCGGTCGGCGGTTCCCTGGAAGCGGGCCCGGGCCCCGGGGAGGATTCATCGTGCGTGCCTGTATTCCCTCCGAGGCCCTCGGTCGACAGCCGTGACCCCAGGAGGAGAATCGATATGACCGAACTCTGCGCATTGCGCTGGTGGACGATCAGGGACCTGGTCCGTTCCGGCTTCCGCATGATTCTCGATGCTCAGAAGGACATGTGCGTGGTCGGCCAGGCCTCCGACAGCGTCGGTGTTCTTCCCATGGTCAAGGCCACTCAGCCCGACATCGTCCTCATGGATATCAGGATGCCCACCTGGACGGAATCTCCGCCACCCACGCGGTTCTGGGCAGCCACCCGACCTCAGGTGCTCATCCTGACCACCTTCGACCTGGACGACTACCCGTGGCGGCGATGCGGGCCGGGGCCTCGGGCTTCCCTGCTCAAGGACTCGACGGCGCCCGAGCTCCCTGGCCGGTATCTCGCGCCGTGGCTCGAGGAGACTCGGTGGTGGCGCCGTCGGCCACGCGCCGGCTGCTGAAGCGGTGGTTCGCCCCGCTGGTTCCACCGCCGGCCCAGCCGGTCCCTCGGAGCCCGGTGCCGGCACCACGCATACAGAGTCCATCGATGCTCTATCCGATCGGGAGAAGGAGATCGTCACGCTGGTCGGACGCGCCATGAGCAACACCGAGATCGCCCAGCACCTCGTCCTGGCCGAGTCAACGATCAGTCCCACCTCAACCGGATCCTGCACAGCTGGAGCTGCGTGACCGGGCCCAGCTACATTGCTGGCCTGCGAGAGCGGACTCGTGCGCGTGGGTGGGTAACCCGGCACCGGTTGCGCGTCCCCGAGTTGGAAATCGCCCCGACACCTTGCAACCCCCGGGTGGAAACTGGCCCCTCATCGGTCACGATGACCGTCGTCGCGGGCTCTACGGTCGGCTCCCATGAGTTCCAGCAACCGGTTCCATTTCCTCGACTCTTGCGCGGCTTCGCCGTCGCAGGCATTCTCCTCGTCAACGCCGCAGATCTCATGTGCCTGGGACACGACGTCCCGGTCAGCCCTTCCAAGCCGTCCTGCTGGCGGAGAACGTCCTGAACTTTCTGGTGGCGACCCGCTTCGTACCGATCTTCTCCTTCATGTTCGGAATGAGCATGGGGTTCGTCATCGATTCCGCGATCCGCCGGGGTGCCCCTGCCTGGAAGATCCTGCTGCGCCGCCCGGCTCGCGCTCCTGGTGATTGGGCTACCCACTCGATCCTCTATCCCGGTGAGATCCCTGCGGCGACTACGCGGTTGCAGGGAGCCATCCTCCTGCCATTCGCCCTCAAGGTCCCGCGCTCCGTGCGTCTGGTACTCGGTCTGCTGGCAACGGTCAGCGCCTACGCATTTACAGGAGGAGGGGCACTATCACTGCCCGGGCTGTTCCTTCTGGGATCGGCGGCCCAGGCCTACGGCCTTCCGGTACGGCTCGAGCACGCCGACCGTCGGATCAGGGCGCGACGCTCAGTACTCGCAGCCGCCAGCGCGGCCGCGATCCCCTGGCAGGCCGCCGAGGACGGTGATCCCAGGTTCTTCACGGCGGGCGGAGTCGCCGGAGGACTCATGGCTTGTCTCTACGTCTCGCCTTCTGGCGCTGCTCTGGCGCACCCCGGTGCGGCGGGCCCTGAGCGCAGTATTCGAGCCCCCTGGGCCGCATGGCGCTGACTTGCTACGTCACCGCTTCCTTCGTCCTGGTGCCGGCGGGAGTGCTGCTCGATTCGCGCTCCACCCATGACGTGATTCCCGAGTCTCATCGTCGCTGCCGCGGTTCTGCCCCTCCAATGGGTGTTCTGCCGTCTTTGGCTCTCCCGGTTCGCCTACGGCCCCTGGAGTGGGCGTGGCGATGCGTCACCGGTGGCGGTGGGTTCCGTTGCTGCGCCAGCAGTCACAGCAGCCTGACAATCAGTCAAGCCCATACAGGTACGCTCGGTTACCGACGACCGGGGTAATGTAGACCCTGTACTCCGTATCTCAGGATCCCGACGTCCTCCCGTGCAGGAGAACAACGAAGAGACCGCCGCCCGTCGTACAGCACTGCTCGCGCCGAGGAGCACCGCATGCCCACCACCTCGAACAGGATGATCGGCGACTCAGCGGCAAGCCGGCGTCGGCCGCCATGTACGCGGCGATCGAGTCCTACGCACTCTCGCTCGGCTCCGTCACTGAGCACCTGACGGCCCAGGTGAGCTTCTCCGTCAACCGGAAGTTCCTGTGGGTCTGGGCCTATGAGAGGACGGGCGACGGCACCCTGTTCCTCAACGTGAGGCTCGATCGTCCCGTGGAGGATCCGCACGTCCATCGCGTCGACCAGGTCAGTGCCAACAGGTGGAACCACCACGTCGTCGTCAAGACGATGGAGGCCGCACAGAGCGACTGGCTCCGGGACCTCATTCGCGCCGGCCATGAGTTCGCCGCCCGTTGAGCGCCCCTCAACAGCCCACGCAACAGACGCCATGCTGCCGGCCATCCGCTCTGGATGCCCGAGTTCTTGGCCATCGGGGACGTCACCGGTGACCGAGGACTGCGATGTCCCCCAAACGACTGGAGTCCGTCAGCGGTCGTGTGGGGGAAAAGTACGTCCTGGGCGGAGAACGCAGTTCTCGATCCAGCGCAGCCCCTCTCACACGCGGTCGACGAACTGAGCGGCGATCTCCCGAGGAACGGGGTCCCATTCTTGTACGTACCTGATGGCTCGCGCACTCCCGTCGCTTCTCCCGGAGTCACGCAGGCGCCGTACCTCGTCCGGTCCAGCGGGCTCTCCGAGCATGCGATCGATCGACAGGCTATGGGTCTGCCGGAAGAACATGCGTTCCTGCTCGCTCTTTCGTCATCGGACGCTCTCGACCGTCTGCTATCCGCCAGATCGCCAGCAGCATGGCGAAAATAACCAAGAAGGCCAGCCACGCATCGGACATCGCAGCTCCTTTCGTGAACGATGAGGCAAGAGCACCATGAGCACACTGACACGCACTGCCACGCCTTTGTCGAGTCGAGCCCGACGAACAGCATGACACCGCTGGGCAGGCGCTGCTGGAACATGCCTGGGCACTGCCGTCGTATGCTCACCCACACGCTGAGAATGCGCTTGCACTCCCCCGACGGAAAACGAAGAACCCTGGGCATCAACGCTGATCGCGTAGGGTCCGGGCGAAGCCGCCGGCGCCGGTGACGCACTCGTCAGGTATGACATCCCCGTCGTCAGCACCTTCTTACCGGGCGCCACGAGGTCCCCCGGGCTTCCCCGGTTGCCTGGCCGCCACCGACCTGCGGTAGCCTGCCACGGCCCGTAGCAACGGCTACCCGATCTGCCTGAAGAGGATCCTCGTGCGCGTCCTGGCCGCCCTGTCCGGCGGAGTCGACTCCGCCGTGGCCGCGGCGCGCGCCGTCGACGCCGGCCATGAGGTCGTGGGCGTCCACATGGCCCTGACCCGCAACCGAGCCCAGACCCGCTCGGGCTCACGCGGCTGCTGCTCCATCGAGGGACTCCGCCGACGCCCGCTGGGCCGCCCAGATCCTGGGCATCCCCTTCTACGTGTGGGACCTGTCCGAGGGAGTTCGAGGAGCGCGTCGTGCCGACTTCCTCGACGAGATACCGCGCCGGGCGCACCCCAACCCCTGCGTGCGCTGCAACAGGCGCAGTCAGTTCGACGCCCTCCTGGAGCGGGCCCTGGCCCTGGGCTTCGACGCCGTCGCCACCGGCCACTACGCGCGCCTGAGCGGCGGCGCCTCCTCCAGCCGCCCCGGGCGACACCGGGGCCTCACGCTGCGCCGCGCCGTCGACGCCGCCAAGGACCAGTCCTATGTTCTGGCCGTCTCCGGCCGCGAGGGCCTGGCCCGGGCCCTCTTCCCGCTGGGCGACGCCCTCCAAGGCGCAGGTGCGCGCCGAGGCCGAGTCCAGGGGCTGCCGGTGGCCTCAAGCCGGACTCCTACGACATCTGCTTCGTGGCCGACGGCGACCCCGCGGTTTCCTGACCCGCTCGCTCGGCGCCCACGAGGCATCATGGTCTCCCCGACGGCGGGGTCCTGGGCACCCATCAGGGCTACTTCGGCTTCACCGTCGGCCAGCGCAAGGGCCTGGGTCTGTCCCGCCCGGCCGAGGACCGCCGCCCCCGCTACGTCATCGGACGCGCCGCGCCACCAACGAGGTCGTCGTCGGCCCGAGGACTGCTCCAGCCGCACCAGCGCGTCGACGGCGACGGGCTCGTTCTGCTCGCCGACCCCGAGCCGCTCACCACCGGCCCGGACACCGGCATCACCGATTCTGACGGCTCCCCGCCGTCGGCTGGCAGGAGGCTAGCGTCCAGGTGCGCGCCCGCAGCCGCCCGGTCCCGGCGAGGTCCCGCGTCGATGCAGCACTGGGCCTCCTGCACGCCGAGCTGGCCGTGACGCCCTTGCGTGGCGTGGCCGCCGGTCAGAGCCTGGTCATCTACGGCGGCGACGACGGCGACCAGGTCTGGCCAGGCGACCGTCGCGTCCGAGCAGTCCCCCAGCCACGCCGTCGCCTGACGTCCCACGCGGGCTGTAGCCCGGATACGGACATGACGGCACATTCCTACGGACATGTCGCCCGCACGACAGGAAGTCTATTCAACCGATCGGTACGAATCTTATTCCGCCTCTCGGCCGGGCCATTTCCTTCTAGGCTGCGGTTGTGTCTCCGTCTCCTGACTCCCCTGCTCCCGACTCCCCTGCTCCCGAATCGGCCTTCCCCAGGCCCCTCATCCACGAGCCCGCCGCGCTGCAGCTGCCGCCCCAGGGGCCTCCTGCCCTCGCCCCACCGCCCCGCCTCAGCGGCGCCGTCGGGCACGGCTCGGGATCCTCCAGCGCCGTCGTCGCCCTGGTCCTGGCGCTCGGCGGTGGAGGCATCTGGGCATGACGCGCAGCTCCGATCGCTCTCCATGGTCACGGCCCCTGATCCTCCAGGCAGCGGGACCTGTCCAACATCGGTAAGGGCTCGCGGCGGCGCCCTTCGACGCCAACGGCACCACGACGATCACCAGCAAGCGCGCTGAGCGATCCTGCAGGTGATCGCTGATCGACGTGAGGCACTGGTGGCTTTGAGACCCGAGCTCATCGTCGTCCTACGCCGCGTGGCAGGTCCCCATCCCCGATAATCTGGCTGGTCAGTACCTCGACTGCCGGATGAACGCCAAGACCTTGGACTGCGGTGACCAGATCAGCATCGATCTGGCCTCGAGATCACTCCCCCGCCAAGCCCTCAACTGTCTCCGCCGAGCCCCCGGCGCCCGCCTCACCGGTTGCACCCCAGCCCAGTGACACCCGCTCGGCCGCTCCCTCCCAGGCGGGCCCTCGAGATCCCCAATGGCATGGCCCCCACGAACCCCGTGGGTCCCGCAGCTCCCTCCGCCGCCCCGTCCTCCACTCCTGGCGCACCGGCGTCACCCGGAGCACGCGGGCGTCGGGACCGGCACCCGCCTCAGTGCGGCTGAGCGACACTCCCGGGGCACGGAAAAACCCCTGTCAGTCAGCTCCGACGGGACCGTGAGCGTCAGCGGGAGAAGGTCTCGGGGCTGAAGCTCGACAGTTCCAAGCCGGTGTGGGCGACCGAGTCGAGGCGCCCCGCAAGCTCGTCAGTGTCAACCTGCCGATGAGCCGTGATGTTTGGGTGGTCGGTGACGGCGTCGCATGCGCCGGCCTGGACGGCAGCAGCGTGCTGTGGTCGAGCACGCTCCCGAGGCGCGGGCGCTCTCAACACCTGCCAGGCACCGGTGGTACCCCGCTGGCAGACCAGCAAGGGGCCCTCGTCATCGCCTACCGGACTCGCTGCGCCCTCGACCAGTCGACGGGGCACGATCTGGCGGGCTCTCCACCCGGTGACCTCGTGGGCGGCGGCGATGGCTACGTCGTGGTCTTCAACGGCTCGACGACGTCGGTCATGACCTTCGACTCAGCTCGAGCTCGACCCGCGCCACGGCACTGCCGACCTCGGCCCCGACCTCCGCAGCTAAGCCCGCCCCAGCCTGGAGGAGCTGGGCGGCGCCACCCTCGATGTCCCGACCGTTTGCGCCGACGGCTTCGCCTCCGTGGTCCGCGGCACGACGAAGTCGCAGGTGGTCGAGAAGATGAAGGATGACAAGACCAGCCTCACCTTCTCCAGCGGCACCGCGACCGCGGCGGCGGGCAACGGCCCTGGCGGAAGCAACTTCACCGTCGCGCTGAAGGAGGCTCAGCCGGAGCTTCTTCGGCTCCTCCCCGGTGACGGTCGCGGTTCTGGAGTGCAACAGCGGCACCGCTGCGGCCTTCGACGTCTTGGCCGCCTACAACGGGGACAAGCAGATGGTCGGCTCCCTCATCATGGAGGGCAGCAACGAGATCGGCTGCACTCCGGCAACCCATATGGAGAACCTGTGCGTCGTGGGCGGAACCGTGCTGTTCAACATGCGCAGCTCATGGTCGCAGGGCGACATGGACTGCAAGGCCTGTTCCGGTTCGGGGACGGCCGCCGTCGCCGCTCAGTGGACGGTGAGTCCTGGCGCTGTTCGACGTCGTCTACCACCTCCCGACCCAGGACATCCACCGCCCGTCACTGGTCAAGGTTCAGGCCGTCTACGACGCCCTGGCCACTAAGGAGGACAGTAGGTCACCGACCAGGTCGACTCGCGGTGTCTCCTCCCTGGATGAGCGGCCCGGCCCACGCAGGCCCGGCGACGCCACGGCGCAGCGCCCACCTGCCCAAGGAGGCAAGGTGGCCTCCTGCCTGCTGGCGGGCCCCAAGGACTCGTTGTTCGGGACCATGGTGATCTCTGAGGATCTGGCTCCGGGTCGATCCTGTGCCCGATCACCTCGGAGGATCAGTCAAGCCCTGGATGCAGCCGCTTCCCAACCACCGCGCTCGAGTTCAGTGCGGGGCCTGGCTCATCCTCACTCCCAGTGAGGACGGCTTCAAGGTCACCGGACTGGGGCACCGAGGAGGCTGACGCCCCGTGCGCGTTGTGGGGTGCGCCGTCGATGGACAGGGGCACCCCCACAATGTCGTTGAGGACGAGGTCTGTTGAGGACGAGTCCAGCCCGCGCAGCCTGGCGGGTTTCCTCGACGAGCTGGGGCCGACCTCGGTGACGTCGCCGACGACGCCGAAGTCAGCATCTCGAAGATCAGGGCCTCGGGTCGTCAC
>BNJU01004908.1_pt1 | contig 30774 bp, 22 predicted proteins | sample 8539281 | NCBI WGS metagenome assembly BNJU01 (sample SAMD00202456, study PRJDB9452) | human saliva metagenome | isolation source: human saliva | place: Japan
AACCCGCACTGGCGCAGCGACTCCTCGACGCCGGCTTCGATTTGAGTTTCGGCCCGAAGCACAACACCGCGTCGTGGGCAGCCACCCTCCCGACCGCCGCCATTGCGAAACCGACAGCGAAGCAGACGAAGCGGGCGATTGGTGATTCGTCTCGGTGCGTTGGCTCCCATTCGCCGCCTGTTTCCGCACTTATTACAAAAAGCGTTCCACTGACAGATGATGCTGTCGGTGGAACGCTTCTTTATTGCTGTCCGCTAAACTTCAAAAATGACACGATATATAAGAATCGCCACGGGAAGCCTAATGGCTATCAACCAGAAAAAAACCAATAAAACGGAGGCTCATTCTATCGTATTTGATTGTTGATAACTTACTGGCATGCAATCTCTATTCGGCTTATAATGAGACGTCAAGCTATTGCCCTTTCCATTTAGCCAAGCTGAAATTGCTTATATTGAATTTGAAATCACACACCTCACCACTTTCAAACTTTACTCTTACTGTTAATTGTTGCGAGTTCGGGATTTTCTTTAAAAACCATTCATCACCTTGCAATATACATATAGAGCTTTGACTCGGTCCTGCAAATAGCGATTTTGCCTCGTCATCATCAAACTTAGCCAAAATCAACTCACAACTTGGTTCAAATCGAGGACCATTTTGTTGCATGTTCATTATGTTCATTGAATAGAATCCAATGACATATTTATCCGCGGTGCCGTCTGGATTGTATGTAAGGCTTAAGGCTAAACCTATAGTATCACCTTGAATTTCAAAAATAGAAGTAGAGCTGATGTTTGCGCTGTATTTCGCCTTACCTGTCATTTCATCTTGCTCTTTGTGGTACTCCCATTTCTGATGCTTTGCGTACGCCTCCAAAATGATTTCTGCTTCGCTTTGTGCTGAAGTCGCTTCTTGTTTGTTTTCGGCAGGATCTTCCGTGTCAAGGGTATCCAACGACTCTCCATTTTCGTCTCTTGCTATAGCTTGACCATGGATGTCACGTCCAACTGTACTGCATCTGTTACAAGCTACAAATGATATTGTCATTATAGCGACAATAAACAATCTTGCTATTGTTTCATACTTAGGATGTTGTTGTTAGGCATTAAGGGAGATGGAGCTTTTGGGAATTAATACATTCTTTCGTTGTGTACTTTTGGGTAATCGAAACTTTACCATCGTATTCTGATCTGTTTGTATGTTTGTTTGTTATTCTTTTTACCCATCCATTAGAGAAGAACTCATAGGTCACTTCTGAATGAATAGATGTGCCTTCTGCAATCTCTTTAGCGCGCTTTCTCATAAAAGCTTTGGCGTCATCAGTCAGCTTGCCTGCTTCTTCAAACTGCTTAATGACGATTTCATAAAGATAATCCTCATTGAGTTGAGTGTCTGAAACGGCTTTTACTACATATCCGCTATTTTCATTAGGTGGCGTTACTGATGTTATCTTTGTTGTAGCAGTTTGGGCTTTTGTAGTTGATACAAGAGTACTTCCTTCTTTAAATTTCTTACCATAAAGTCCAAATAGTTCTCCAACTTCTTTATTAGTATCTAGCATATACTCTTTGTCTGTTAACGGTTGAGTGATGCTCTTCAGAGCGGGTTCCATAGACTCGCCATATTGTGGATATTTGGCTTTCAAAGTAGAAATAGCATTGGTTACTAGTTTGTTTATCTCTTCGAAATTAATAATATCTATTAATTGACCTGTTTTGTCTGTTTGGACCAAAAGTGCCCCCTTTTTAGATAAAGCAGAACCTAAGCATCCTACAATACTTTGAATCGTTTTGTCTGGATGTTTATACTCGTTGTTTGAAGTAAATGTATTAAACTTTAACACATACCCATCTCTATTTGTTTCTTGTACGGATATTGACATTTTGGTCTTCTGTATATTGCGAGATGTCTCTATACCGTTATCTGTAGAAATGGTGGTTATTTGTGTTTGGTATGTAGCTTGTTCTCCTACTTGAAATTGTGGCTCTATGATAGTGTTTGAAGTATTGTCATTACAACCACAAATCGTTAGAAGCATAGCAACTATTACAACCAACGATGCAATTAAATTTGTTTCTTCATGTTGTTGTGCTTTGATAGTTGATTACTTGTTTAGGTCCAGATGCTGAGATATAGACAATAAAAAGGCGTGGACCGTTCCTTGTATGGTTTTCAAGGTATCGCCAAACACCTACAATCCTAATACAAGTCAAACGCCCACGCCATAAGCGCAGACATTAACTTTGTATGCTTCAAGGATTGTTTTCTTCAATTTGGCGATTTCTGAAAACCTCGAATACAAGCTAACGCTTCTTTATCTATATGTCTTTATTTTGCTATGTTACATAGGCACACATTGTTTCTAATTCGCCCCAAAGGTAGCTCTTTTGTTTGATTCCTAAGACTGTTTGCTTGGATTTCTTTCCTTTTGTGGGTAGGTCGAGCGTAGAGTTGAAGAGTGGGTACGAGCGTAAGAATAAACGCCATCTGTGCGATGTTTCAATCAGCACAGTTCAGCGGTTGAAGGAGGAGTTCGGGCTGTAAAACGGACTTAATATGAATCCATTGCAGCGGTAGATATTTTCTGTGTGATTTCTAAATATCGCTTCTTTTGCTCCTTTGTGAACTCACCTTCTACTTCCGCAGCTTTCATCTGCAATTCCTGCAATTCTCTAAGCATGTCTTTTGAAGCCAGTTCTTCAGGATGCCCATTTTTGGCATTCTTTATGCGTAAAACGTATTTGTCTGCAAAACTTTCATAGCTATCAAGGAATTCGTCTGCTGCCCTATTTCCGCAGGCCATGAGTAAAAGTACAGTGCTAATGATAAATAAGAATCTTTTCATTGTTAGGATCGTTTGATTGTCGATTACTTTTTAAGTTCTAGTATTGGAATGTAGTGTATAAAAAGGCGTGGACCAAAACTTCGTCTAAGCTCTCATTGGTATCGGCAAGTATCTTACAATAATATGCGAGTAATTAGTTTACGCGATGTGTGAGCATCAACTATCGCTCTTGGTTTTTTCTTTAACTCGAGTATTTAAGAGTGCAAGGGTAAAGTTGACGCCTCTTTATCCTTATGTCTCGACTTCGTAATGTTACATAGGCACATATTGTTTCTAATTCGCTCCAAATATAGCTATTTTATTTGATTTCCAATACTGTTTGCTTGGTTTTTTTGTGTTTCGCGTGTGTTACGTGCATGAAATTTGCGAAAACAACGTTGTTAACAGGTCATGAAAGCAGAAATGATGAGAGCATAGACAATAAGAAAGAGATAAAGATGGTTCATCCGATATTTGGAGTGATGGGGTTCTAAAAAGAAGAAAACCGCTGAACGAATTGTACATTTGAATTAGCACCAACAAATATGCAGCTATGAGCAGCCGTTTTCTATATCATGCTTGGGGATTTGTATCACCACAAGTGTCTACGAGAGGAATACAATCATCTTACCTATCGAAAGTAAACAAGCTCCGAAATGCTGTCCCCAATGCGGTCATGCCCATTTGGTGAAGAATGGCTTTCGCACTCGCGACTTCATCAGCCTTCCGATCGGTGGCAAAAAGGTAATTCTGCGGATGAAAGTCCGACGCTACAAGTGTAAGTGTACAGATTGTGACTATGATTGTCAGGAACGGATATTCTTTGCCCGGGCAGTCACAATCAGGGCTTATAGAACCGGTATTCCGGCGTGGTACGACTGCTCCATATCAACCGGGAAAGTGGAGGGGATCAACAATAAGATAAAGGTGATGAAGAGAGTGGCCTATGGTTTTAGGGATGAAAGGTCTTTTCGGCTAGGGCTATATGCGCTGCACGATTGCCGCATCACTCCAAATGTCGGATGGACCTTTTTTTGTGTGTTCGCGACGTATTGCTCGTTCTGTTTTCAAATCTGTATAATGCCGGTGCTGCGAGGGGGCTTCACGCGCGCGTATATGCGCGCGTCAGGCGGTTTTTTGTTTTTTGCCTTCACTCCTTCACCCGTATGCCCTAAGTCGTTGAGCAAGAGAAAGAAAAGGGTGAAGGTGTTTGTCCTTTTGCCTTCACACGCTGTTCACCATTCGGGAAGCGCGGTGAAGGTTCGACAAGCCCTAAGTCTTCACCCGAAAATGGTTGAAATCGTGTGCGTTGTGGTTGGGCGGTGAAGGGTGAAGGCAAAAAGTCGAAATTCGGTGAGTGCGTACGCGCGCGTGAGCGGGCGAGCTTCACCGCAGTGTTCACGCGCGGAGAGCGAAAGCGGGGGCGTTTCTCGATTTAGTGGGAGAAATGCGCGAAAGTGGGCCGTTGTTTTTCGTTTTGCCTCGAGTTCTTTTGAGTTTCAATCGATCGGTGATCTCGCGGCGGTGGATCGTTGGGAGGAATCGGTGAGTGAGACGGGAATGGGTTTGCGCTTTGCTCCATGGGGCGCGGGCGCAGCGAGTACAGCGTGGTGAGGAGAAAACACAGCGCGCAACGCCGTTGTGAAGCGTTGCGCGCTGTCTCGTTGCAGTTCGTTCGTTTTTTATGCTTTCTCTCGACTCCGGAGAGAAAGCCCCCGTGTTCTTCTTCTGGTTATGAGAATTTGTGAGATTCGCCGCAGATTTCCATTTTTAATCGCTTGTAAATGGCGAGAATGTTCGATGAACTGTGATTTTCTGATTTGGCCGTTTCCCGAGAAGATCCTAACTTTGCCGTCAGAAAAACCACATCCCGTTTGCGGATCCTTGTTCCACTTTCTCGTCTTGTGACGTCCATCATATTTTCCCTCACTCCCGTTCTGCATCGACGGTGACTGCTCGTGTGCGCGCCGACTAAGCGGCAAAAATATGCCGCCGTTGCGTAGCGATCGAAGCAGAGAAAAGCCCTCAGGCTGAAAGGAGAGCGAATGTTCCACGGGAAACATTTCCCGTCCCTGTTTTGACCACTGCGCAACGGCGGGTGAAGCGATGCCTTCGGCACACCCACCCAGCGTGCGCCGAAGGGCGAAAGCACCGTGAGTCAGTCGACCAGTTTGAGCACCTGCTCCACGATCTGCTCGTCGAGCAAATGGTTGTCGGCCAGCAGTTTTTGCAGGTCGAACCGGTCGTAAAGGCCCTTTTTGATGCCCCCTACCCACACTTTCATGTCGGTCGGTCCGTAGAAGGCCGCAATGCGTTGGCCGAAACCGCCGTCTGTGCAGCCGTCTTCGAGCGTCACCACCAAGGAGTGGTCGGTCTTCAAGGCGTTGAGCGTGTCGGCGTCCACCGCATGGAGGTAGCGCGGGTTGATGAGGGTGGCGTCGATGCCCTTTTGGGCGAGCAGACGCACGACGTTCTCGCCCTTTTGGAAGAAGGAACCGGCTGCGATGATCGCCACTTGCTGTCCGCGGTGCACCACTTGGTATTGCGGGACGTAGGCATACTGCTCATCGACCGGTTCGGTCGTGTGGTGCACGCCGTTGCTTGGCACGCGGAGGGCGACGGGGCACTTGTCTTGGCGCACCGCCCAGCGCAACATGGCAAAATACTCTTCGCAGGTGGTGGGAGCGAGATAAACGAGGCCAGGTATGCTGCATAGCATAGGAATGTCGAAGAGACAGATGTGCGTGATGTCATTCATCACGCCGGCGCCGCCATACATCACATTGATGACCGCCGGGTTGGCATTGATGCACAGATCTTGTGCAATCTGGTCGTAGGCACGTTGGATGAAGGTGCTGGTGACCGTCCACACGGGGCGGAGTCCGCCTTTGGCCATGCCCGAAATCATGGCCGTGGCCTGTTCTTCGGCGATGCCCACGTCGACATGCTGTGCACCGGCCTCTTCGCGTTTCGCGCGGTTGAAACCCGCCACAGTGGGTGTGCCGGCCGTGACGGCAACGAGGGTATTGTCGTGCTTCATCTCGCGCAGCATCCAGTCGGAGAAGAGTTGGGCATAGTTCTCTTGTGCCGGCATCTCGGGTCGGCTGCCGTCGGTGCGGTCGAAGGGCAGGCCCCAGTGCCAAGCCTCTTTGTTCTGCACGGCGGGTGCGAACCCGTGTCCCTTTTCGGTGTGGATGTGTACGACGGTGGGGCGTGTGGTGCCTTTCACGCTGTGGAAAACTTTGATGAGTTGTTCCAGGTCGTTGCCTTCTTCGAGGTAGATGTACTCGAATCCCCATGCCTTGAACCAGTTGTGCTCGCACGTGCCGTGGCTTTCGCGCAGTGCGCGCAGGTTCTTGTAGATGCCGCCGTGGTTTTCGGCGATGGACATTTCGTTGTCGTTGACCACGATGAGGATGCCGGTACCGAGTTCGGATGCCTCGTTGAGTCCTTCGAAGGCTTCGCCGCCGGAGAGCGAGCCGTCGCCGATGACGGCAATGATGTTCTCGTCGGTGCCTTTGAGGTCGCGGGCTTTTTGCAGACCGGTGGCCAGACTGATGGAGGTGGAGGTGTGGCCGACCTCAAAATTGTCGTATTCGGGACACTCTGTGGGAGAGGAATAGCCGGAAATGGCGTCCATGTCTTCGAGGGTGCCGAGAAAACCGAAGGCGCGCCCGGTCAGCACCTTGTGGGGGTAGGTTTGGTGGCTGACATCGAACACGAATTTGTCCTTAGGCGCGTCGAAAAACGTAGTGGAAGGCCACGGTGGCTTCTACGAAACCGAGGTTCGGTCCGATGTGGCCGCCGTGTTGGCTCACACGGTTCAAGACGGCATCTCGTGTTTCGGCGGCCACCACTTGAAGGGCTTCGAGATTCAGCGCTTTCAAGTCGGCCGGTGACTTCAATTTTTCAATATACATGGTTCTGTGAGTGATTAGTGGCTTACAAAGCTACGCCAAGCGTTCACAACCTCCAAAACCGATCGACGAAAAGTGCGCGCGGGTGACTTTCTTTTAGTGACTTGTCGTTCCTTACTTACGCTCGTTGCGTTCAGACCGCGAAGGGCAGCCGATGCAAAGCGGAGAGGTGCCGCAAAAAAGCATAGCCTTGCACCGAGCGGTGAAGGCTATGTCGAAAAGAAATGTTGAGGGGGCGAGCGCAAGTAGACCGGTGCGCATCAAGGGGGGACAAGCAGCGGAACTTCCCGATCACTTGGCGCGACGATGGGATTGGAAATGGGGAGAGTGGATGTGCAGGCGATGCCGACCGGCAGCCATGGGGAGCACTGCGAAGGAGAGAGCGGTTGAGAACCGGGGAACTCGCAGCTTGGGGATCCCTGCTTGGTTGCGGTGCGTATCTTCATTACCCGCCAAAGTGGCGAAAGTAAAAATGAAGGGGCGTTTTTGCTTTTGCTGCTCGCCTGTATCGTAAATTGTTGATATTCAGTTGGGACTGGCGGAGGAAAAAATGAACGATGGATGCGATTTTTTTGTCGGGGAGGTGCATGCCCCGCGAAGCGGACGGGAGAAAATGAAAAAGGAGTTGCGCAATGCGCAACTCCTTTTGAGTACGGTGGACCAGCTAGGGCTTGAACCTAGGACCTCCAGATTATGAGTCTGTTGCTCTAACCAACTGAGCTACAAGTCCGGCGAAAGTCGATATTTTCGTGTTGCGAAGTTAGCAAAAAAGTTGAGGGTTTCCAAATTCTCCCGCGGCTTTTTTGGTTTCGTGGACTTGAATCGGCGCGGTTCAGAGTTTCCAGGCGGAAAGGGTGAAGTCTTTTTCGACGCGTTGTTCGACGGCATCGGGGAGATTGTGGAAGAAGTTGATGCCGGTGTTGTGCTCGAGTTGAGCGATGCTGATGGCGTGTTTGCGCATGTCGGCCGTAGTGCCGGTCTTGCCATAGTTCTTATTTTCGAGCCAGAAGGCGATGCCGCTGTACACGCCATTTTTCACCTTGAGGAGCGCCATAAAGTAGTGTGCCGGCACGGGTACGCGCCCATTGGCCACATATTTGAGCACGCCGACATTGCGATCGGTGGTGCCGCCCTTCACGACGTAGAGCGTGTCGGCGAAGGCACTGTTGCGACCGAGGTCTTGCACCAGTCCCTCGAGCGCAGTCCAATATTTCTGGTTGAAGTGACCGACTTGCGGACTCATGTTGCTCATGTAGAAGGTCTGGTCGTTGGCTTCTCGCGAGAAGAGCCGGTCGGCCGAGGCCACGAGGTGACCGTGGTCGTAGCCGTTGAACGAGAGATCGGAGGGGAGCGCCTCAGCACGGGCCAGCAGCGGGTCGGCGGGGTATTGCGGTTTCTGGGAGTAGGGTTTGCGCCCCACCTTTTTGGGCCGCGTTTCGACATCGAAGCGGAAGGCTACCCAACGGGAGTGGAAGAGCGTGACGTCGTAGTCGACGGCGTAGTTGAGGATGGAGTCGCCGCCGGTGTGGGCGGGCGCCACGCGATGGACGAGGAAGCGTTCGGCGGCGGCACCGGTGAGTTGGGGCATCTCGATGCGTGCTGCGGCACGCCGATCGGCCGCGCTCATTTGGCCCGGTGTGGGTTGCGGCGCAGGATCGGGCGTGGGAACGGGTTGAGACGGTTGGTTCGGCTCGGAGGTGCCCCAATGGATGTCGGGTTTGTTGTCTCGGTCGCAGGCGACGAAGACCAAAGTGAGACAGCAGAGGGCGAGGAAAAGTCTGTTCATGGGCGTGTTGTGGAAAGAAAACACACCGCCCGCACGGGATGCGCGAGCGGTGTGGGGGAAGTGGGGATGCGGCCGGCCGACGCCGGCGAGGCAGATTCGGTGCCGCGGGGAGGGTTACTGCAGGCCGCCGTTGGTGGTGGTGAGTTGGGCGTCGTCGACGAGGAAGGCGCCGCTGCCCTTTTGGTTCATGACGAGCAGGCAAATGGTCTTGGGCCGGTCGAGCTTGAAGGTGTAGGTGACGAGGGACCAAGCGCCTTGGGTCACTGTGGTGGATCCACTGTAGATGTAGTCGTTCGTGAAATCGGCCACTTTGTGGTCGGTCATGATGGCGTAGCCGGTCTTGAGGTGGGCGTTGGCTTCAGCACCGTAGACATAGTAGGTGAAGGTGTAGGTGCCGGCTTTGAGGTTGAGCTCGGCGTAGGACAGGCGTTTGTTGACCTTGGCATCGCCGGTGACTTTCACGGCGTATTGTCCACCGTGGGCTGTAGTGCTCTGCGAAAGTGTGGCGTTGCCGATGCTCGACTTCCAAACGGCGGGGGCGGCTCCGTCCCAGTTTTCGAAACCGGCGTTGCTCAGGAGATTGTCTCCCGTGGGTGCGGGTGCCGGCTTGGGATCGGGCGTCGGAGTGGGCGTGGGTTGCGCGGGATGATCGAGGTGGCCGAGTGCGAGTTTCACGTTTTTGATCTGCCAGGTCGATCCGCTCTTGTCGTCGCTGTTGTAGCGGAAGGCAATGCGCACTTTCTTGCCGAGGAAAGCTTCGGGAATGTCGAAGTTGGCCGAAGTATAGGTCTTCCAATCGGAACCTTCCGTCCATTTCTGGTTGAGCACCGTCCATCCGGCTTCGGGTTGGGCGGGGTTGTAGGCGTCGGTGATGAGCAGCTGTTGGTTGGCGTCGGCCTTGTTGTAGCGCAGGATGTATTCGAGGGCAACGTGCGCTCCTTCGGTCTTTGCGGCGGTGAGGTCTACCTCTTGGCTGACGAGGTAGTAAGTGCCGGCTGTGGTTTTCTTGGAGGCGTTGTCGTAGCCCGAAGCCTTGGCTGACTGAAGTCAACCTTCCATGCGCCATCGCCGGAAGTGGTTTGGTTGGTGAATGTACCAAGCGTAGCGGCAAAGCTCTCGTCGATGAGCGGGCCGTTCGTGTTCGGTTGGACGGGTTGTTCGGGCGTGGAGGGCGTCACGGTGCCGCGTTGTACCTTGAGGTTCTTGATTTCCCAAGTAGAACCGCTCTTATCGTCGGTGTTGTAGCGGAAGGCGATGTGCACTTTCTTGCCGAGGAAGGCGGCAGGAATGGCCACTTTGTCGTTGACGAAGTTCTTCCAGTCGGCGGCTTCTGTCCATTTCTGGTTGACTACCGTCCATCCTTCGGCAGGCTTCTCTGCGTTGAAGGCATCGGTGATGAGAAGTTGTTGGTTTTCATCGCCTTTGTTGTAGCGCATGATGTAGTCGAGCGCCACATAAGCGTTGTCTACGCCGGTAAGGTCGATTTCGGAGCTGACAAGGTAGTAGGTGCCGGCTGTGGTCTTCTTGGCGGCGTTGTCGTAGCCCGAGGCTTTGGCGGTTTTGAAGTCAATTTTCCACGCGCCTTCTCCGGAAGTGGTGTAATTCTTGAACGAACCGAGTGAGCTGGCGAAGCTTTCTTCGAGCAACACTTCCTTTGGAAGCGGGTTGTTGCTGTTGCTTTTCGGTGGGCAGACCGTAAGGTGAGGGCACGTCTTCGCAGGCGGTGAAACCGAGGGCGAGGGTGCAGGCGGCAGCGAGGGTGAGAAGCTTATTCATTTGGTCTTATTTTGTGTGGGCGGTGGTGGGTTGGATATCGTCGAGGCTACGCAGTTGCAATTGCCAGTCGGAATAGTAGGAGAGTACGCCGGTGTAGACGCAGCTCGCGGTGGGGATGCGGGTGAAGGAGATGTTGTTGCGCACGGAGGTGCGAATGGTGAATCCGGCTGTGCTGTTGTCGAGCATCAGGGTGCGGTCCACTCCGAAACCGGCGTCGTAGAGTGCTTTGGGCGCAAAGATTTTGGGGAGCGGTTCGAGTTTTCCGGAGAGGGTTCCCTTGGCAGGGGTATTGGCCTCAGCGCCTTGTACCTCTTTGATCTTGCCGCTCACCGTGGCGAGGAGCGGGCAGTTGAGATAGTTGCGGTTACTCTTGTTTTTCGAGCCAGCTTGCTGCCGCTGCCGTGGTGAGATCGCGCGGGGTGAGTTCGGGCGCTTTCGGATTGGGCGTGCCGACGAGAGCAATGTGGGTGCTGACGTCTTCGAGCGAGCATGGGGCCGAGTCGCAGATTGCCGGCCGAGGTGTAATAGGGACGGCCGATTTTGGGCGTGCGGCTGTAATTGCCGATGTAGAGTCCGTTGAGGTTGATGCGCACGCGCTGTCCGAGTGCAAAATGGGGGAAGAGCGTGGAGGTTTTCACTCCGACGGTGATGCACTGGTCGTCGGGTGCTCCCGGCGTGGACTTGATGTCTCGGAGCACAAGCGTCTGATAGAGGTTGCCTGAGATGTCGTTGGCCACGACAACGCCTTCAAAAATCACGTCTTCTTTGACTTCTTCGAAGGTGTTGTTTCCCGAAATGGGCGCACTGTATTTCTCTTTGACTTGGAGAATGTCGGTGTTTGCCGCCGGCAGCTGTTGAGCCGTGATGAGTGCGCGAGCATTGTCGGGCACTTCGTTGTGGTCCATGCACGAACCCAGCGAGAGCGAGAGTGCACCGGCGAGTGCGAGAGAGAGTATGCGATTCATGTGAGTGGCTTTTTAGAACTTGAATCCAACGTTGAGGAAGAAGTTGAAGGGGTTGGCATAGTAGTACTTCGAGTTGCGCGAGAACTTGTAAGCTTTGCCTTCGCCTTTGGTGTACGTTCCGCCGTCTTCCTTATAATAGTAGTCCGAGCGGTTTTGTTCGTATCCTCCCGTGCGGAGTTTCGTGTTGTTGGCGATGTTTTGGAACGAGAGACTCACGATCAAGCTGTGGCCGTGCGCCAGGCGGAAATAGCGTCCGATGCTGAAATCGAACATCACGCCCCCCTTGAACTTTTCTTGTTCGGCAGCATAAGCCGTGACTTCTCGGCCGTTGGCGTCGAAGAGCACGCCACCTTCGCGTTTCACCTCGTTTTCGGTCACGTCATAGGAAGGACGTCCTGCGGCGTCGGTGCCGGAAGGCAAGTAGAAGTGGCCGTCGCCGTTGTAGGTGCTGTTGAGCCGGCGGTAGGGCGAGAAGCCGACGTAAACGCGATCATAATAATTGGCCGATGCTTCGAAGAACCAGCCGTTGATGCTGTAGTTCGCGCCGAGTGAAACCGCCGTGAGCGGTGTGCTGCTCACCCGCATGCCGTCGGCAATGACGCGCAAGGGCATGTTTTTCCTTCGTCACGGGATTCACCACTTTGTTCAGTCGCGCCAATTCGTTGGCGTTCATTCCCTCATAGCTAATTTGCGCGTAGGGATTGTTGGTGTATTTCGCGTCGCCGACGGAGGCCAGGAGGAGGAACGAGAGATTGTTGGTGGCTTGCACGTCGAAGGCCGCCTCCACGCCGTAGTGTTCTTTGCGCACTCCCGTCATGGTGAGGTAAGTGAAGGTCGACTGCTGGTCGTTGTAGAAAGCACTTTGTTCCACTTGGCGTCCGAAGCGCGCGTAGTATCCGCTGAGTTTTCCCACCACGGGACCGAGGCGGAAGGTGTAACTGAGGTCCGCGTCGTAGATGTCTTCATTGGTGAGGTGATCCACAAAATTATTTTTGTGCGCGGGGTGCCACGAAAGCATTGCGCGCCAACGGTGCCTGTGTACCGGCGCCGGCACTGGAGTGCGATCGTATGGTTGAACGTCGGTGAGTAGGCCACGCCGAGTTTACCGCCGCCGCCGAGGAATTTGGCCAATCCACTCTTGCCGAAGCTGTTGTTCTTGTAGCGTCCGTTCTCCATTCGGCCGTCGCGTTCCATGCTTGTGCCGTCGATATGTCCCGCGAGCGTGATGGTCCAATGGGGAGACGTGAAACGATAGTTGCTCCACGCCTCAGCTTGGGTCACATCTATATTATAGTCGTAGCCGAAGCGATCGCCTTTGGCAATTTGTCGATTGGGGTGGCGCACGTCGTTTTGCGCTTCGTCGGAAGTGATGCCGTAGTCGTTCACCGCAAACTTGTCGAGGTCGGTGTAGCGCGTGGCGCCGAGCAAGTCGGCCATGGTTTTATAGTGCATGCCGTGCGTACGATTGAATTGTACGCCGAGCGCAATGCGGTGGTGCACGTTGAAAGTGTGGTTGAGCGTCGAGCTCAGCGCCCACACACTTTGGTCGTTGTGTCGGCGTTCCTGATAGTAGAGCGTTTCCCCACCCTCTTGTTCGTTGCGGCGGTTGACAAAGTAGAGCTGATCCCAGTCGATCTGTCGGTTCGCCTTGTTGGCCGTCCAGTGTTGGCGAAGTGTTTCCCACTGTTTGAACAGGAAATCCTCGTCCGCCACGTTGTGTTCGTTCGCATTGCTGCGCGTGCCGTCGCTTCCCCACACGTTGCCCACGCCCGAAGGGAAGTTCTTATAATAGTCCGGTCGCGGATCGTAAGCATTGCCATTCCATCCCAGCGACGTTCCGCTGTAGAACGAATAGGTGTAGCCCAAGTTCGTGGTCAGTCGCGTGTCGTTGTTGTCGCTGTTCCAGTCCCACGTGAGGATACTCGTGGGAGCGAAGGCGCGCACCACGCGCGAATTGCGTTTTTCGCCGTTTTGGTAACCCCAGTTCGGGTTGTAGTAGTGCGAGTTGGCCAACCAATAGGCCTCTTCTGTCGAAGCCGCTTGTTGCGCGCGTTCGGTCGGCGCGCCGTAGGTCACGAGCGAAAGCGCATGGTTCGTGCCGAAGCGCTTTTCCACAGCGAGGAAATAAGCTGCCGAATTGTAGAACGTACCCTCGATCTGTCCTTCTTTCGCTCCCCGATAACCCACCGAGGCTGCGAGCGCCCAACCGTTGGACATGAGTCCCGTGGCGTAGGTGAAGAGTGCGCGTCCCACATAATTGCGGTTGGTGGCCGAGAGGCTCAATTTCTTGCCTTGGGCAAATTGCGAAGCACGGGTGTTGTAGCTCGTTGCGCCGCCGATGCCCGGAGTGCCGAAGGTGGAAAAGTCATAGGCATTCAGCCCCTCGCGGTTGCGTGTGGCGTCATTGAGACCACCGATCGAGGCATAATTGAAGCGTCCCAACTCCAAGTCGTTGAGTCGCAGCCCGTTCATGTAGGTGTTGGCATACATATTGTCGTAGGCCCGCACCCGGAAACGCATCGGGCTGAAGCGGAATCCGACGTTGTAGAGAAACGGATCGCTTTTGGCCGTGACCGATGAAATGGTCTGCGCGAAGTCGCCGTCCTCATCGAGTTGCGATTCGGAGAAGGTGAAATCGGCATTGTCGTCTTGAAATCTGACGGTATCGGCCACAGGATGCTGTGCACGTGCTGCGGCACCCGCCACGCACCAAAGTGCGGCCAATAGGAACGTTCCTTTCTTCATGTATCTGAGGAGTCGTAAAGAGGTTATGTGGTTCGCTCGGCAGACTCGCCTGCCTTGTTTTGCTGTGCGCGGAGCACCGAAACAAGCGCCCACGTGAGGGTAGTTTTCAATGCGAAGATAGCAAAAAGCCGTCGACTCTGTCGCTTTTTCCCCCTTTTTTTTGTCAATGCCCCGTTTCCTCCCCCGCATTTTGTGCTCTTCCCACCGAAAAAGCCCCATCGAAGCGGAGCGAATGCGATTTTGTTGTTAAATTTGCTCCGTAATCACCTATTCAGTATGAAGAATTTACTTTCCGCCCTGCTCCTTGTCCTTGCGCTCGGAGTACTTCCCGCCTCAGCACAAAAGAAGGTGCTCTACGGCGTGGGATTTTACAACGTCGAAAACCTTTTCGACACGCAACACGACGCCGGCAAGAACGACTACGAGTTCCTGCCCTCCGGCTCCTACCAGTGGACAGAACAAAAATACACCGCCAAGCTCCACAACATCGCCCAAGTGCTGAGTGAACTTTGTACCGAGGTGGGTACGAAGAAGAACCCCGCCGGCGCCGCCGTTATCGGTCTGAGCGAGGTCGAAAACAGCCATGCGCTCAACGATCTCCTGCGCGAACCCGCCTTGGCCGCTCGCGGTTATCGCTACGTCCATTTCGACGGTCCCGACCGCCGCGGCATCGACGTGGCGCTGCTCTACAATCCCAAAGCCTTCCACCTCGTCGAAGCCCAACTCATCCCCTACATCTACCCCACCGAGAGCCAACCCGACGTGGATCTCGGTTTCTACATCGACGAGAAAGGCCGTGTCAAAGGCTATCCCTACCAAAACGGTCTCCTGCGCGGCGACACCACCTACATCACCCGCGGTTTCCTCACCGTCGAAGGCTATTTGGGGGACGAAAAGTTCTATTTCATCGTCAACCACTGGCCCTCTCGCGGCGCACAAAGCCCTGTGCGTGAGCGTGCCGGCTACCAAGTGCGCCGCCTCAAGGAAGCCCTCCTCAAGCAAGACCCCGATGCACGCATTGTCATCATGGGCGACCTCAACGACGACCCCGGCAACCTCTCCGTCTCCTCGCCCGACGCCCTCGGAGCCAAGAGCGATAAAAACGCCTGCGGTCCCCACGACCTCTACAACCCCTGGTACGACATGCTCTACAAACAAGGCGTAGGCACCCTCTACTACCGTGGCAAGTGGAATCTCTTCGACCAAATCATTTTCACGGGCAACCTGCTCCAGGACAAAGACAAAACGCGGCTGCATCTGCTGACCAACGCCGTCTTCTCGCGCGACTACCTCTTGCAAACCGAAGGTAAATACAAAGGTGCTCCCAAACGCACCACGGCCGGCGGCACTTGGCTCAACGGCTATTCCGACCACCTGCCCACGCAGATCTTCCTTGTCAAGAATGCCCGCTAACTTCAACACAAACGCCTAAACTTTATCTTTCCACTCGTGGCACAGAAACCTGCAATTCCCAAAGGCACCCGCGATTTCGGCTTTGTCGAAATGGCGCGCCGCAACTATATCTTCGACACCATCCGCAGCGTCTATCGCCTCTACGGCTTCAGCCAGATCGAAACCCCCGCCATGGAGAACCTCTCCACCCTCATGGGCAAATATGGTGAGGAAGGCGACAAACTCCTCTTCAAAATTCTCAACAGCGGCGACTTCACCCGCTCCGTCTCCACTGCCGACTACGAAGCCGCCTCCGCACCCGCTCTCGCCGCCAAGTTCTGTGAGAAAGGACTTCGCTACGATCTCACCGTCCCCTTCGCCCGTTTCGTGGTGCAGCACCGCGAGGAACTCACCCTCCCCTTCAAGCGCTACCAGATCCAACCCGTTTGGCGCGCCGACCGCCCGCAGAAAGGTCGTTATCGTGAGTTCTACCAGTGCGATGCCGACGTTGTCGGCTCCGATTCGCTCCTCAATGAGGTCGAACTTATGCAGATTGTCGACGAAGTCTTCACCCGCTTCGGCATTCGTGTCGCCATCAAGATCAACAACCGCAAAATCCTCACCGGCATTGCCGAAGTGATCGGTGCGGCCGATAAGATTGTCGACATCACCGTGGCCATCGACAAACTCGACAAGATCGGTCTCGACAAGGTCAACGAAGAACTCGCCGCCGCCGGCCTTTCCGACGAACAGATCGCACGCCTCCAGCCCATCATCTCCCTCTCCGGCAGCAACGCCGAGCAACTCGACACCATGCGCCGCGTCTTGGCCGAAAGCGAAGTCGGTTTGCGCGGTTGTGATGAAGTGGCCTTTGTGCTCGAAGCCCTCGGCGACAGCCTCCGCAACGCCATCGACCTCGATCTCACCCTCGCCCGCGGTCTCAACTACTACACCGGCTGCATCTTCGAAGTCAAAGCCCTCGATGTCGAGATCGGCAGCATCACCGGCGGCGGACGCTACGACAATCTTACCGGCATCTTCGGCCTTCCAGGTCTTTCCGGTGTGGGCATCTCCTTCGGTGCCGACCGCATCTACGACGTGCTCAACCAGCTCGAGCTCTACCCTGCCGACACCGATACGGGCGTCGAACTGCTCTTCATCAACTTCGGCGCGGCCGAAGCCGCTCGCTGCCTCGAATTGGCGCGCAGCACCCGTGCCGCCGGCATTTCCACCGAGGTCTATCCCGATGCCGCCAAAATGAAGAAGCAAATGGCCTACGCCAACGCGCGCCACATCCCCTTCGTCGCCCTCATCGGCGAGAACGAATTGCAGCAAGGCCTCGTCACGCTCAAGAACATGACCACCGGCGAGCAGTCGCAACTCACCCCCGAGCAACTGCTCGAGCATCTCCGCGCTTGACGCTCCTTCCTGAGCATACGGCACACGCCAAGCCGAACACACCGCGCCCGAACCTTTTCTGCTTTTTCAGAACAAAGAGAGCCACGCTGCATATTTGTAGCGTGGCTCTTTCATTCAAGTGGGGATGCCTTACAGCGTGTAGATCTACCTACTGCGCACCGTCAGCACCGAATCATCTGCTTCCCACCGTGGTGGGCTTAGCGGTGAAATAGCCCGTTTCCGGATTAGCCATCTTTGCGTCGACCTTGTTCTTGTTATAGGCGACTGCGCCCTTCAACTTCGTGCAACCGGCAAACATATTTTCTGATTCCGGGCACTGCCAAGCCGTATTGCTGTTGATGGTCGTCAGCGCCGCGCAACTGGAGAACATCTCATACATGTAGGTTACTTTTTTTGTGTTGAAGTGCTGTAGATCGAGAGAAGTCAGCGCCGTGCAATTGTAGAACATCGAACTCATGTCGGTTACGTTCTGTGTGTTGAAGTTCTTCAGATCCAGCGACGTCAGCGCCGTGCAATTGTAGAACATCCAACTCATATCGGTTACGTTCTGTGTGTTGAAGTTCTTCAGATCGAGAGAAGTGAGTGACATGCAATTGGTGAACATCGCCTTAATGTCAGTGACGTTCTGTGTGTTGAAGCTCTCCAGATTGAGCGAAGTCAGTTCCGAGCAATTGAAGAACATCGAACTCATGTCGGTTACGTTCTGTGTGTTGAAGTTCTTCAGATCCAGCGCCGTCAGTGCCACGCAACGGGAGAACATCAAGCTCATGTCGGTTACGTTCTGTGTGTTGAAGTGCTGTAGATCGAGAGAAGTCAGCGCCCAGCAATCGGAGAACATCCAACTCATATCGATTACGTTCTGTGTATTGAAGTTCTTCAAGTCAAGAGAAGTCAGCGCCCTGCATTTGGCGAACATTCTACTCATGTCGGTAACATTTTTTGTATTGAAGTTCTTCAGATCGAGAGCAGTCAGCGCCGAGCAACCATAGAACATCCTACTCATGTCTTTCACTTCTGCAGTGTTGAGATACTCCAGCCCTTCAATCTGCTTGAGTGCTTCACAACGATAAAACCACTTCGCGGTGGAGGTGGGACGGAAGTCTCGGAACGAGGCATCAAATACCACACGTGTGGTGGTAGTATCTACCTCCTGGCTTGTTCCTGCCCAAGCAGGGACAGGGATGTATCCCTCTTTTTTCGTCTCCTCGATGCCCCATGTCGTGCCGGTGCGGGTGGCACGCAGTGCATCGTAATAGAAGGTGAGCGTCGTCTCGTCCTCACTTTGTGATACATAGGCCTCGCGGGTTTGCGCCTGCGCACTCAGCGGAGTGGCGAGCAGGAAACCAAATAGTGCGAAGAACATCGCATAACAATAACGTAAATAGTGGATCATACGATAGCGCTCCTCCATTTCCTTCCCCAATCGGGGGAAGTCGCCTTCGGGAGCAGGGGCGGTGAAAAGAATGAGTGAAATGAAGTTTTCTGATTGTAAACGGATGCCGTGGAAGTCCTCCTGTCCGGCACAAGCGCGGCAAGAAATTCTACGGAAGTCGATGAATTTTTCGGGATCTTCTCACGGGTACCGGTCTCACTTATGGATAGCGCAAGAAGAGAGGAAATCTTTGGAATGGTGTCATGGTTTGACCGTCTTCTTTCCGTTCACGACCTGCACTCCGTTCGGCAAATGTTTCCGTGCTCCGCGCTTGCTTGCAGCGGGTAGATGTGCTGCGCGCCGTCTGTAACTTTCCACCATGGTGGGCTTAGCGGTGAAATAGCCCGTTTCCGGATTAGCCATCATAACATCTCTATTTTTTCCGTCGTAGGATACTGCGCCCTTCAACTTCGGATTGCAGAAGAACATATCGTCTGATTTCGGGCAACGCCAAGCTGTATTGCTGTAGATGGTCGTCAGCGCCGGACAAGCGTAGAACATCCAATTCATGTCAGTTACTTTTTGTGTGTTGAAGTTCTGCACGTCGAGAGAAGTCAAAGCCGAGCAACCGGAGAACATCGCCTTCATATTGGTTACGTTCTGTGTGTTGAAATGCTGTAGATCTAGAGAAGTCAGTGCCGAGCAACCGGAGAACATGCCCAGCATATTGGTGACATTTTGTGTGTTGAAGTTCTGTAGATTGAGAGTAGTCAAAGCTGAGCAACCGGAGAACATTACACTCATGTCGGTTACATTTTGTGTGTTGAAGTTCTGCACGTCGAGAGAAGTCAAAGCCGAGCATTGGGCGAACATTCCACTCATGTCGGTTACATTTTGTGTGTTGAAGTTCTGCACGTCGAGAGAAGTCAAAGCCGAGCAACTATGGAACATCCAAAACATATTTGTTACTTTTTGTGTGTTGAAGTTCTGCACGTCGAGAGAAGTCAAAGCCAAGCAATGGGCGAACATGAGGCTCATGTCGGTTACGTTTTGTGTATTGAAGTGCTTCAGATCGAGTGAAGTCAGTGCTGCGCAATTCCAGAACATACCGTACATGTCGGTTACATTTTGTGTATTGAAGTTCTGCAGATCGAGTGTTTTCAGCGCCTTACAATCATCGAACATAATGCGCATATCGGTTACGTTTTGTGTGTTGAAGTGCTGCAGATCGAGTGAAGTCAGCGCCGAGCACCGCCGGAACATGCCCTTCATATTGGTGACATTTTGTGTGTTGAAGTGCTTCAGATCGATCGACGTCAGCGCAGAGCAACCATAGAACATCTTACTCATGTCTTTCACTTCCGAAGTGTTGAGATACTCCATCCCTTCTATCTGCTTGAGTGCCTTACAATCGTAAAACCACTTCGCAGTGGTGGTGGGACGGAAGTCTCGGAACGAAGCATCGAACACCACACGCGTGGTGGTCGTATCTACCTCCAGGCTTGTTCCTGCCCATCCGGGGAAGGTACCATCAAATATAACACTCTTTGTCTCCTCGATGCCCCATGTTGTGCCGGTGCGGGTGGCACGCAGTGCATCGTAGTAGAAGGTGAGCGTCGTCTTGTCCGCGCTTTGTGACACATAGGCCTCGCGGGTATGCGTTTGCGCGCTCAGCGGAGTGGCGAGCAGATATTCTGATTCCGGGCACTGCCAAGCCGTATTGCTGTTGATGGTCGTCAGCGCCGCGCAACCGGAGAACATCTCATACATGTCGGTTACTTTTTTTGTGTTGAAGTTCTTCAGATCCAGCGACGTCAGCTTCCAGCAACCGGCGAACATGTTACTCATGTTCGTTACGTTTTGTGTGTTGAAGCTCTTCAGGTTAAGCGACTTCAGCCTCGAGCAACAGACGAACATAGAGTGCATCTTAGTGACGTTCTGCGTGTTGAAGTTCTTCAGATCCAGCGACTTCAGCGCTAGGCAATAGGCGAACATGGAGTTCATGTCAGTGACGTTTTGTGTATTGAAGTTCTTCAAGTCAAGAGAAGTCAGCGCCTCGCATTTGGCGAACATAGAGTTCATCTTAGTGACGTTCTGTGTGTTGAAGCTCTTCAGGTTAAGCGACTTCAGCCTCGAGCAACCGTCGAACATTCCACTCATGTCAGTGACGTTCTGTGTGTTGAAGTTCTTCAGATCCAGCGAAGTCAGCGCCTTGCAACAATAGAACATCCAACTCATGTCGGTTACGTTCTGTGTGTTGAAGAACTTCAGATCCAGCGACTTCAGCGCCCAGCAATCAGAGAACATGGAGTTCATGTCAGTGACGTTTTGTGTGTTGAAGTTCTTCAAGTCGAGAGATGTCAGCGCCCAGCAATTAGAGAACATGGAGTTCATGTTAGTGACGTTCTGCGTGTTGAAGTTCTTCAGATCCAGCGACTTCAGCGCTAGGCAATAGGCGAACATCGAGCTCATATTAGTGACGTTTTGTGTGTTGAAGTTCTTCAGATCGAGTGTTGTCAGCGCCGAGCAACCATAGAACATCCTACTCATGTCTTTCACTTCCGAAGTGTTGAGATACTCCAGCCCTTTTATCTGCTTGAGTGCTTCACAACGATAAAACCACTTCGCGGTGGTGGTGGGACGGAAGTCTCGGAACGAGGCATCGAATACCACACGCGTGGTGGTCTTATCTACCTCATGGCTTGTTCCTGCCCAAGCAGGGACGAGGATGTATCCCTCTTTTTTCATCTCCTCGATGCCCCATGTCGTGCCGGTGCGGGTGGCGCGAAGTGCATCGTAGTAGAAGGTGAGCGTCGTCTTGTCCGCGCTTTGTGACACATAGGCCTCGCGGTTTTGCGCTTGCGCACTCAGCGGAGTGGCGAGCAGAAGACAAATCAGTGCGAAGAACACCGCACAGCAATAACATAAATAGTGAATCATACGGTAGCGCTCCTCCATTTCCTTCCCCAATCGGAGGAAAGTCGCCTTCGGGAGCAGGGGCGGTGAAAAGAATGAGTGAAATGATTTTTTCTGATTGTAAACGGATGCCGTGGAAGTCCTCCTGTCCGGCACAAGAGCGGCAAGAATTTCTACGGAAGTCGATGAATTTTTTCGGGATCTTCTCACGGGTATCGGTCTCACTTATGGACAGTGCAAGAAGAGAGGAAATCTTTGAAGCAGTGTCATTGTTTGACCGTCTTCTTTCCGTTCACGGCCTGCACTCCGTCCGGTAACTGTTTCCATTCCCCGCGCACGCGCTTGCTTGCAGCGGGTGATGTGCTGCGCATCGTCAGCACCCATTCACCTGCTTTCCACCATGGTGGGCTTAGCGGTGAAATAGCCCGTTTCGGGATTAGCCATCTCTGCGTCGACCTTGTTCTTGTCATAGGCGACTGCACCCTTCAACTGCGTACAACCGGCAAACATATTTTCTGATTCCCAGCACCACCAAGTGGCATTGCTGTGGATGGTCGTCAGCGCCGCGCAATAAGAGAACATCTCCCTCATGTCAGTGACGTATTGTGTATCGAAGTTCTTCAGATCGAGAGAAGTCAACGCCGAGCAACCAGTGAACATCACGCTCATGTTAGTGACGTTCTCTGTGTTGAAGTTCTTCAGATCCAGCGACTTCAGCGTCCTGCAATCGGAGAACATCGAACTCATATTAGTGACGTTCTGTGTGTTGAAGTTCTTCAGATCGAGAGAAGTCAACGCCTTGCAATAGGAGAACATGCCCTCCATATTGGTGACATTTTGTGTGTTGAAGTGCTGCAAGTCGAGAGACGTCAACGCCTCGCAACTGAAGAACATCCCATCCATGTTGGTTACGTTCTGTGTGTTGAAGTGCTGCAGGTCAACAGAAGTCAGTGCCAAGCAACTGAAGAACATGTTACTCATGTCAGTGACGTTCTGTGTGTTGAAGTTCATCAGATCCAGCGACTTCAGCGTCCTGCAATCGGAGAACATCGAACTCATATTAGTGACGTTCTGTGTGTTGAAGTTCATCAGATCCAGCGACTTCAGCGCCCCGCATTTGGCGAACATGGAGTTCATGTCGGTGACATTTTGCGTGTTGAAGTTCTTCAGGTCGAGAGACGTCAGCGCCTTGCAAGCGGCGAACATCCCACTCATGTCGGTTACTTCCGAAGTGTTGAGATACTCCAGCCCTTCTATCTGCTTGAGTGCTACACAATAATGAAACCACTTCGCGGTGGTGGTGGGACGGAAGTCTCGGAACGAAGCATCGAACACCACCCGCGCGGTGGTGGTATAGTCTGCCACGTCCCATGTTTCTGCCCAAGCAGGGACGGGGATGTCTCCCTCTTTTTTCGTCTCCTCGATCCCCCATGTCGTGCCGGTGCGAGTGGCACGCAGTGCATCGTAGTAGAAGGTGAGCGTCGTCTCGTCCTCGCTTTGTGACACATAGGCCTCGCGGGTTTGTGCTTGCGCACTCAGCGGAGTGGCGAGCAGAAGACAAATCAGTGCGAAGAATATCGCACAGCAATAACATAAATAGTGAATCATACGGTAGCGCTCCTCCATTTCCTTCCCCAATCGGAGGAAAGTCGCCTTCGGGAGCAGGGGCGGTGAAAAAGAATGAGTGAGATGATTTTTCTGATTGTAAACGGATGCCGTGGAAGTCCTCCTGTCCGGCACAAGCGCGGCAAGAAATTCTACGGAAGTCGATGAATTTTTCGGGATCGCGTTCTGTGATGATAGTAGATAGTTGCAAAAATACATAGAATATAAGCGCGGTCAAAACAAAAACGCGCAGAAGAAGATCTGAAAACCCACGTACGGTCAAAAAAAGTCGCACACGGTTGAAAGCACACGATGCCGGTGCGATGAAAAACACGGCAACAACGCAATAAAAACCGTGAACTTTTCGGCAAAACTCCACCACTTTTCGTCGAAAGTCCCCTTGTTTTCAGCCGCCCCTCGGCGGGGCGGAAAAGAAGGCCACAGCAAGCGCCGCGTTTGTGGGCGAGAAGCGTGTGGAGATTCGAAAGGACAGCGCCGTCCGTGCGTGGGAGAGGGCGATTGCGTGCGTTGATGCGTGCGCCGAATGGAAAAAAGCCGTGAAATTTTGTCGTGTTCGTTCTTTTCTGTCTACCTTTGCACACGTTCGCCCTTTGTCGCAGCGCGGCAGAGGCTGACAAATATGTGTTTTCGGTACGGTGCTCCGGCAGTCGTGCCCTTCATTCCATTTTTACAACGCTCCACTCGACATGTGGTTTGTCGACCTCCTCACTCGCCCTTCCGCCATTCAGGCCGTCATCGTCTTGTCGGCCGTGTGCGCCCTCGGTCTGTCGTTGGCCAAGTTCCGTTTTCGCGGCATTAGCCTCGGCATTACGTTCGTGTTCTTTGCCGGCATTCTGGCCGGTGCCTTGGGTCTGAAACTCGATCCGCAGATGTTGTCCTATGCCGAGAGCTTCGGCCTGATCCTCTTCGTCTATGCGCTCGGGCTGCACGTCGGTCCCGGTTTCGTGACGACTTTCCGCCACGGCGGTAAGGTGCTTAACATCTTGAGTATCGGCGTGGTGCTCATCGGCACCGTGTTGGCTGTGCTGATTGCGCTGATGGGCTGGTTGCCCTTCACGGATTTGATGGGCGTGCTTTGCGGAGCGACGACCAACACCCCCGCACTCGGTGCGGCACAACAGACGCTCAAACAGCTCGGACAACCTTCGGCGGTGGCCGCCTTGAGTTGTGCGGTGACCTACCCCATCGGCATGATCGGGGTTATTGTGGTACTCGTCATCATGCGCGGCTGGTTGCAGCGTCACGACCATGCGGGCGAAGAAGACAACGACGAGGAAGCCTACATCACTTCCTACTGTGTGCGCAACCCCGCACTGTTCGGACATACAATTCACGACATCGTGTCGCATGCCGGGCACACGCGCTTCGTGGTGTCGCGCTTGTGGCGCGAAGGGAAGGTGATTTTTCCCAATGCCTCGACCGAAGTCAACGAAGGCGACCGCCTGCTCATCATCACCCGCAAAGGACAGGTGCACGCGCTGACCAACCTGTTCGGGGAGCACGAGACGAAAAACTGGATGGAGGAAAATATCGATTGGAACGCCATCGATTCGCATTTCATCTCCCGCCACGTGCTCATCACCCGCCCCGAGATCAACGGCAAATGCCTGCGCGATCTGAATCTGCGTTACCAGTACGGCGTGACGGTGAGCCGCATCAAGCGCGACGACCTCCGTCTGCTCGCCACGCCCGACCTGATGTTGCGCATGGGCGACCGCGTGACGGTGGTGGGACAGGCCGAAAGCATCGAGCGCGTGGTGGATCTGCTCGGCAACGAGGTGCGTTCGCTCGAAGAACCCAACATGGTGACCATCTTCTTGGGCATTGTGCTCGGTCTGTTGCTCGGCAGCATTCCCATCAGCGTGGGGTTGAACTTCCCCATCAGCCTCGGTTTGGCCGGCGGCCCCATCATTATGGGTATTCTCATCGGTGCCTACGGCCCACGCCTGCACATGGTGGCCTACACCACGCAGTCGGCCAACTTGATGATGCGCTCGCTGGGCCTGTCGATGTACCTGGCTTGTCTCGGACTCGACGCCGGCAGTGATTTCCTGGACACTGTGATGCAGCCGGCCGCCTTGCGCTGGATCGGTTTCGCCGCTTTGCTCACCGCAGTTCCGCTGGCCGTGGTGGCCGTGGTGGCCGTGGTGTGGCGTCGCAAGTCGTTTGCCACGACGGCAGGCATGCTTTGCGGCGCAATGGCCAACCCGATCGCCTTGGGCTATGTGAACGACACGATCGAGGGCGACAAGGCCTCGTTGGCCTATGCCGCAGTCTACCCGCTCGCCATGTTCCTGCGCGTGATCATCGCGCAAATCATGGTGATGCTCTGGTTCACCTGATGCGGGTGCCGTCTGCACGCGCTCCCTTTGTCCACTTTCTTCCCACAACGCCTTCGGCGCGATCCGACTGTTAACCGGATCGCGCTGAAATGTCTTTTTTATCTTGCAGAACGACAACTTCCAATTCCTTGTGTGTAAAAATGCAAGGTTTGAAAAGCCTTTTTTGTTGATTTGTTTTGTGTGTAGATGATAAAGTAGTAATTTTGTCGTCAAATCCTTCGGTTTTTTTGCCGTCGGAAAGGTATGAAATCCACACAATTCCTACATTTTTCCGCTTCGCTTAGCGCCTGTCGTTTCGCGCTGCGGTGGTTGAGTGCCGCCCCCTCCGCATCATTCACATAGACTTCTTTCTCCGTTTCGGGCGTGCTGTATTGTTGTTCTCTCTGTTTGTCGTTGTCATGACGCTCTTCCTTCTGCTTGCCATTTTGCTCGGTCTCGTCATCCCCTATTTCCAGCGCCGTCGTGCTCGTCTCACCTATAGTGCCCGCCGGCGTCGACACTATTTGCGCAAGGCCCGCCACACCGTCTATTGGGGCGTGGGTTGCCTTTGCATGGCCTTCCTGCTCTGGTTTTTCAAAATCCGTTTGTGAAGTCGGATCCCCCACCTTAAGTCGTAAAATCAAATTGTTGTGTTGTTTTTTTCGCATGAGCAGAGTCCGTGTGGTGTTTTAATCTTATATTTGCACGGATATCCGTGTAGCGGAAAAAGCGCACAACGGCATACCCCTGTCTACTGCGAAATCACAATCAAATCATACCCATCATGTCCAAATCCAAACACTACAACGGGCTTTCTGCGCGCGAAGTGGAGGAAAGCCGTGCACGCCACGGTGTGAACGTCCTCACTCCCCGGAGAAAACCCCGCTTTGGAAGCGTTTCCTCGAAAAGTTTGAGGATCCGATCATCATCATCCTGCTCATCGCAGGCGTCTTCTCGTTGCTCATCTCGTGCTACGAGTTTTTCGGTCTCGACAAGGAAGCCACGGTCTTTTTCGAACCGATAGGTATCTTTGTCGCCGTGCTGCTTTCGACGGGACTGGCCTTCTATTTCGAGCTCAAAGCCAATCAGGAATTTGAGATCCTCAACCAGGTGAACGACGAAGAGCCGGTGCGCGTGATTCGTGAGGGCAACACGGTCGAGGTGCCCAAATGTGACATCGTGGTGGGCGACATCGTGATGATCGGCACGGGCGACGACATCCCGGCCGACGCTGAGCTGCTCGAATCGGTGCAACTCACCGTCGACGAATCGACTTTGACCGGCGAACCCCTCTGTGCCAAGACCACGGTCGAGGCCGATTTTGACGCCGAAGCCACTTTCCCCTCCAACCACGTGCTGCGTGGCACGAAAGTGATGGCCGGACACGGCATTTGCCGCGTCTTGGCAGTCGGCGACGCCACCGAAAGCGGCAAAGTGTTTGAGGCCGCACAAATCGACGACAGTGTGAAAACACCGCTCAACGAGCAACTCGACCGTCTGAGCAACCTGATCACCAACATCAGCTACGTCTTGGCCGTGCTCATCATTGTGGGCCGCGTGGTCATGTACTTTGTCAGCGGAAGCGAGTCTGTCGGTTTCCAATGGGTGGACTTTGCCTCCTACCTGCTCAGCACGATCATGATTGCCGTGACGGTGATTGTAGTGGCCGTGCCCGAAGGTTTGCCGATGGCCGTGACCCTCAGTTTGGCCTACTCCATGCGCCGCATGTTCCGCACGGGCAACCTCGTGCGCAAGATGCATGCTTGCGAAACCATGGGCGCCACGACCGTAATTTGCACCGACAAAACCGGAACGCTGACCCAGAACCGCATGACGGTGGCCGAAGCTGCTTTCCCCTCGCTGCCCGATCAGCAACTCGGCGCGAACGAAGAGAGCGGACTCATCGCCGAAGGCATCGCGGTGAACAGCACGGCGACGCTCGACCTGAGCGATGCGGCGCACCCCTCCGTGTTGGGCAACCCCACAGAGGGCGCTTTGCTGCTCTGGCTTCATAGTCAATCGTGCGACTACCGCACGTTGCGCGAAGCTTCCAAGACGTTGGTGGAACTTCCCTTTGCCACGGAACGCAAATACATGGCGGCAGTGGTGGAATCGGGTGTGCTCGACGGACGTCGCGTGCTCTATGTGAAGGGGGCTCCCGAAATCGTGCGTTCGCTCTGTGCCAAGGCCGTGGGCGACGAATCGGTCGAAACGCTCAACGAACGACTCTTGGGCTATCAGCGACAAGCCATGCGCACCCTCGGCTTCGCCTATCAGGTGCTCGAAGGCGACGAACAAGCGATCGATGACGAGCGCGGTGTGGTGGCCAAAGATCTCACCTATCTGGGCACAGTGGCCATTGCCGACCCCGTTCGTCCCGATGTGCCCGAGGCCGTGGGCGAATGTCTGTCTGCCGGCATTGATGTGAAGATCGTCACCGGCGATACCTCGGCCACTGCCGCGGAAATCGGTCGACAGATCGGTCTCTGGGGCGAGCATCACGACGACCGTGCCATCATCACCGGACCGGAATTCGAGGCGCTCAGCGACGAAGAGGTTTACGATCGCGTGAACGACCTCAAAATCATTGCGCGTGCACGGCCGCTCGACAAGAAACGCCTCGTCGAAACGCTCCAGAAGCGCGGACAAGTGGTGGCCGTGACGGGCGACGGCACCAACGATGCCCCGGCACTCAAAACGGCACACGTCGGTTTGTCGATGGGCGACGGCACTTCGGTGGCAAAGGAAGCCAGCGACATCACCATTACTGACAACTCGTTCTCGAGTATCGGGCGCGCAGTGATGTGGGGGCGCTCGCTCTACCAAAACATACAGCGTTTCATCCTCTTCCAAATGACGGTGAACGTAGCCGCTTGCTTCATCGTATTGGCCGGTGCCTTTATGGGCACAGATTCGCCGCTCACGGTGACGCAGATGCTTTGGGTGAACCTCATCATGGACACGTTTGCTGCCATGGCGCTGGCTTCGCTGCCGCCTGCTGAGCGGGTGATGCACGACAAGCCCCGCGATCGCAATGCCTTCATCATCGATGGTGGCATGAAGCGCATGATTCTCGTCATCGGTGGCCTCTTCTTCCTCCTGCTCCTTGGCTTTGTCTATGTCTGCGAGCACGCCGATGTGACTTCGCTCACCGATCTGTGCGATCTCCAATTGGGTACGGGGGCAGGCCTCTCCGATCTCGAGAAGAGCTACATCTTCACGTTCTTCGTGATGCTCCAATTCTGGAACATGTTCAATGCCCGCGCTTATCTCACCGGACAATCGGCCTTCCACTTCAAGCAGTGCAAGAGCTTCTTGTTCATCTTGCTGGTGATCTTGGTCGGTCAGATTCTGATCGTCACCCTCGGCGGCCAGATGTTCAGCGTTACGCCTCTGCCCCTCAAGATTGGGCCATCCTCATCGGCTGTACTTCGGTCGTACTTTGGATCGGTGAGTTGGTTCGCCTCTTCCGCAAATAAGTGAAGACTTAGCGAATAGCACTACAAACACAACACAATAGCAAAAGGCTGAAGTCCTGATTGGGACTTCAGCCTTTATTTGGTAGTGAGCCGGCAGTTTCGAAAAAACGTCGTATATTTGCAGTTTCGAGTCGGCGCTCAGTAAGCCGAGCGCAGCATGGAAACCGATCCGGTGAGGGTGGTGATCCGTCTGCGGTGAAAACATTACAGAAAATACAACGCTATGAACTCTTCTCAGAACTATGTTTGGCGAATCGCCAAGCGATTTTTCAACGCCTTGCCCGATAAAACCGACGAAACAGCCATCGTGGAGCAGATCAGCGACGGGGTCACTTTTTCGCGGCGCGAACGCTGGGTGCTCATCTTTGCTATTTTCATCGCCTGCCTCGGCTTGAACCTCAATTCCACGGCGGTGATCATCGGCGCGATGCTCATTTCGCCCCTCATGGGCCCGATCATCGGTATGGGGTTGGCCGTGGGACGAGCCGATCTCGAGTTGCTCAAACGCTCGCTGACCAACTATGGTGTGTCCACGGTGATCAGTGTGCTCACCGCCGCGCTCTATTTTCAGCTCACCCCGCTCACCGAGGCGCAATCTGAACTCCTGGCGCGCACCTCTCCCACGCTCTACGATGTGCTGATCGCCCTTTTCGGCGGCGCGGCGGGCATCTTGGCGCTCTCTACCGGCGGGAAAGGCAACGTCATCCCGGGAGTGGCCATCGCCACCGCCCTCATGCCGCCACTCTGCACGGCGGGCTACGGGTTGGCAATGGGCGAATGGTCGTTCTTCTTCGGCGCATGCTACCTCTTTTTCATCAACACCGTCTTCATCGCCCTCGCCACTTACTTGGGTGTGCGCCTGTTGCAATTTAAGCCAAAGCAGTTTGTGGACAAGGCTCGCTTGGCGGTCGTGAATCGCTACATCGCCGTCATTGTTGTGGTCACGATGCTGCCGGCGGTCTACATGACGACACAAATCATTCGCCAAAGTGTGTTCGAAAATCACGTGAAACAGTTTGTCAAACAAGAACTGAATCAGCCGGGCACGCGCATTCTCTCAGAACAGGCCGACCGCGAAACGAAAACCCTCGACGTGGTGGCTCTTGGGCGGCCCCTGCCGAAAGAAATGATCGAAGCGGCGCGTCGGCGCTGGCAGATTATCAGTTGGCCGACTACCAACTGAATGTGATTCAAGGCGCACAGTCCGACAGTTTGCTCTTGGCGCGCAACAATGCCGGCACGCAACAAAGTCTGTCAGGACAGGATCAGCAACATCTGGTCTTGCAAACGGAGCGCGTGGCGCAGCTCGAACGCGAAACCGCCGACTATCGCCGACTCGATGCATTGGCTCGCGAAATCGCTGGTGAGGTGAAAGCTGTTTGTCCCAAGGTGGAAAGCATCGGTCTGTCGAAAATCACGGAAACACCCGTCGACAGCGGTGCCGTTCGCTCCTATGTCTTGGCCGTGGCCAACAGTCGTACGCCCCTTCCCGCGACCGACCGCGACCGACTGGCGCAATGGCTCAAAGTGCGTACGCAGGCCGACAGTTTGCGCTTGGTGACGGCCGAAGTCCGCTGATCGGACCTTGAACTCTTTGAGCAGCGTCAACGGGTCATAAGGGTTGGTTTCCAATGAATCCCAACCGCCGCGACGAATATCCGGCCGACGCTGTGCCCTTCGGCGACTATGCTCGACGGACGTCGCGTGCGCTATGTCAAGGGAGCTCCCGAAATCGTGCGTTCGCTCTGTGCCAAGGCCGTGGGCGACGAATCGGTCGAAACGCTCAACGAACGACTCTTGGGCTATCAGCGACAAGCCATGCGATCGCAATGCCTTCATCATCGATGGTGGTATGAAGCGCATGATTCTCGTCACGGGCGGCATCTTCTTCCTCCTGCTCCTTGGTTTCGTCTACGTTTGCGAGCACGCCGATGTGACTTCGCTCACCGATCTGTGCAACCTGCAGTTCGGCACGGGAATGGGGGCTCTCGGCTTTGGAGAAAAGCTACATCTTCACGTTCTTCGTGATGCTCCAATTCTGGAACATGTTCAATGCCCGCGCTTATCTCACGGGACAATCGGCCTTCCCCATCACCGAAAACTCCCCTCTTTCGACGGAAAGAGGGGAGTTTCGTTGAGCCCACCTTGTTTTGTGCAAAAGGTGGAAAGGGAGTGAGGAGCGGCGGGAGGCCGCGTCGTAAAGTCGGAGATTAACGGCGAACTCGTGCGATGC
>BNJU01002831.1_pt1 | contig 30767 bp, 50 predicted proteins | sample 8539281 | NCBI WGS metagenome assembly BNJU01 (sample SAMD00202456, study PRJDB9452) | human saliva metagenome | isolation source: human saliva | place: Japan
ATTATTATGCATTACTCAGCGATTCCTCGAAAATCTTTTCATGTGGAAATATCGTGACATGAGTTCGTCAACATCACCGTGTTTAGTCATGTCTTTCTGCAGCTCTTTCAGTGCAATAAGAGCTTTCATCGACTATCCAACAAACTCGTTGGTCCAGTAGATGCGCCTCAAAACTAGACAATGCAAAACGTAGCTACGACCGACTTCAAGATTGTGGAACCGTAGCATCATCTTAATCCTTAGAAAGGAGGGTGCATCCAGCCGCACCTTCCGACACGGCATACCTGATCACGACTTCACCTATGTCACCTTCCCCACCTTAGGACGCCGCGCCGGCTCGCGTGAATGACTTCGCGTGGCGTGGGCGGTGGTGCTAAGACCCGGGAACGTATTCACCGCAGCATGCTGACCTGCGATTACCAGCGATTCCGACTTCATGCAGGCGGGTTGCAGCCCGCAATCCGAACGAAAACGGTTTTTGAGGTTCGCTCGCCTCGCGGTTCGCTGCTCGTCCGTTCCATTGCTAGTACGTGTGTAGCTCCAGGCCATATGCATGATGACTTGACGTCATCCTCGCCTTCCTCCGCGTTCTCCGGCAGTCTCCTTGAGCGCCCAGCATCACCTGATGGCAACAAAGAACAGGCTAGCGCTGTTGCGTGACTCTAACCCAACATCTCACGACACGAGCTGACGACAGCCATGCACCACCTGTTTTCCTGTCTCCGAAGAGAGGGACCATTTCTAGCGCTTTCAGTCAATGTCATGCCTGGTGGTTCTTCGCGTTGCTTCGAATTAAACCACATACTCCACCGCTTGTGCGGGTAACCCTGTCAACTCTTTTGAGTTTCAGCCTTGCGGCCGTAGCTCCCCAGGCGGGATACTAGGTTAACCTGGCACGGTAGGCCGATACCCTCCCACACTCTAGTATCCATCGTTTACGGCCAGGACTACCGCATCTAATCCCGTCTCGCTCCCCTGGCTTTCGAGCCTCAGCGTCAGTTGCAGTCCAGAAAGCCGCTCTTCGCCACTGGTGTTCCTTCCCAATATCTCACGCATTTCACCGCCACTGGGAATTCCGCTTTCCTCCTGTACTTCAAGACCGATAGTTTCTTCCCATCACGGGGTTGAGCCCGCACTTTTGAGTAAGACTTACTCGCCCGCCTGCGCCCTTTTACGCCCAATGATTCCGGACAACGCTCGCCACCTATGTATTACACAGCGGCTGCTGGCACGTAGTAGGCCGTGGCTTCCTCGACAGGTACCGTCATTACATGCGCTATTGCACCTCCGCACGTTCGTCCCCTCGTCAACAGAGCTTTACGATCCGAAGACCTTCTTCACTCACGCGGCGTTGTCTCGTCAGGCTTGCGCTCCATTGCGGAAGATTCCCCACTGCCTCCCCGTAGAGTCTGGGCTGTGTCTCAGTCCCAATGTGGCCGTTCATCCTTCAGACCGGCTACTCGATCGTCGCCCTCGGTGAGCCGTTACCCACCAACCAGCTAACTCAGACGCAGACCCATCAACAGGTAGATAGTATAACAGAGGTTATCTTTCATCAGAAGAGAGATGCCTCCCTCGACTTCATTCGTATAGCATTCTTTCGGAATGTTGTCCCCATCCTGTCGGCAGGTTGTTCACGTGTTACCACCTGTTTGCTAATGACTTCAAAGCAAGCGTTTCATCTCGACTCCGTCGACTGTCAGTGTTAAGCACGCCGCCAGCGTTCGGTCCTGAGCTCAGGATCAAACTCCATAAAAGACCGTAGTTCATCTGAGAGCCTGTTGGCTCAAAATGTCATTCTTGTAGAATTGTTGTTTCAGTTGACCGAGGATTGTCTTTCTCAACGATGTTGTATCTGGCTTGTTAGATTCGAAATCTCAACTGTTTTGGCATCGTAGTTTTCAGGGTACATCCTGCGCCGCCTCAGTGCTCGGGCTGCTGCTCGCCCGCCGCCTCATCGGCGCGGGACTCGTCGCTAATATAACACACGTCACGAGTCCCGTCAACCCTCTTCGCTTTTCGTCAAAAAGATGTATCACGCTTTACACACTTTATTCAGCCCAACGGATAGCGGAACGTGAGTGAGGACTAGTCGGCAGTGTGTATCCAATGGGCAAATCAACATCCATAAGCAGTCGATAGATGAGGAATCCCACCAACCACGCGAATATGTTTCGCCAATCACACGCCCTTTGTTCTGAGCATCCGTTTTCAGAACGAAGAACGCCCGAGCAAAACAGCGACCATGGGGGCAAAAGACAGATCCAATCATATACAAAAGCCCAGTAATGTCATCCATAGGGAAAAGAGAATTGCCGCCACTGTTCCAATTGTCGCCGCAAATACGGCCAACTTTCTTCCCTTTTTCCCTCGCCGCCTTTGTCCCAGTAGCTGTCCGCACAGCTTCCGCAGAAATCCTGGCGGAGAAGGCGATCCAAGAATGCTGTGGTGACCGTGGAAAACACAATAATAGGAGTCCCACCGTGCCAAGCTCCCTGCGCGAACTACTGATCTGGGCGATGTCACCGGTTCCCTGCCAAAATTGCCGCGCCCATGCTAATCAAAAACATCCAGCTGTTTACGAGACCGTATACAAGCTGTGCTGATGACGAGCTGTCCTGACCGGTTCTTCGGCGTCCTGTGTAATCGCTGACCACAGGCAGCCACGAAAGTGGTATGGAAACCGACAGTTCCAGTGCGGCTCCAGCGAAATCATCTCGGACGAGAAAGGTGCGGTACCGGTCTCCTCCATAATAACAATGCACATGATCACCGTCAGGATGAAGAGTGCCGTCATCGTGATGGTGTTCATCCGGCCAAAATTTCTGACCCCACCATAATCCATCAGTACAATCAGTGCGCCAATCACCACGCACCAGCCCCAGTTTCCTATCGGCCAGATGGCCCTGCGGACAAAGCTCCGTCATAAATCATAATGCCTGTCCAGCCAACGAGCTGCAACACGTTCAGCATCGTAAAATGCGTCGCTATAGCGGCCATAGGCTATCTTTCACCGCTTTCCATGGCGCTTTTTCCATTTCTGGCACTCGACCAGCCTGGTCAGGAGGACACCGCCAATCAGATGACCTAGTACAATGGCTGTCATGCCTGCTTCCCATCCAAGTGGCGCCAGATAGGTCCCTGCCACTTCCGCAATGAGATGCCTGCACTGAACCAGAGCAGCCATGTCCAAACAAATTGCTCTTTTGCTTTCTCATTCATCCTTTACATCCCTCTGTAAACCTGCCTTTGCAAAGTCAAATGCATGATTCATGGGAGCCAGAGCCCCTTCCGAGGTCTAGCATAGCTGCTAGGCTCCGAAACATATTCCTTTGCCCTGCCACAGATTCATGCAGAGCCAAAGCCTCCTGGCGAGGTTTGCGGCACAGCGCTGATAGGTGCAGCCTGTACCGTGCGTGTTGTGTGTGTCGATTCTTCTCTCCCTGAAACCACGTAACTGTCCCTCGCTCATAAAGGAGGTTGTTGCATCATTAGTGACTGTGCCTCCCTTTACGAGAACACTGCAGCCAAAGGTTTCATGCATGATGCGGTAGCCTCACGCATATCCCGCTCGTTGTAGATCGCAAGTCCGCTACGAACCTCTGCCCGGAAATGTTCGCGGCGTAATCACCTCGCGCGGAATCAAAAGATCCGTCATCGTCTCCACCGCCTCTCCTCTAATCAGTCTTGCCCCTGCTGGTGGCAACCATGACCGGATCCAGCACGATGCTCCGCTGCGCAATGGTTAGGCGATCCGCGATGATGCGGATCAGCGCCCCATCGGATACCATGCCGATTTTCACCGCATCCGGCCGAATATCCGAAAAACGGCATCCAGCTCCCGCCCCAGAAACCCGGAAACATTCAAATGTTGTTCACACCGCATGTGTTCTGGGCGGTGAGTGCTGTCACTGCACTCATGCCAAACACACCATTCATCGTCATTGTTTTTGAGGTCGGCCTGAATGCCGGCGCGCCCCACTGAATCACTCCCGGCGATGGTCAGTGCCTGTTTTCATCCCGTTTTCCTCCCTATCTGCCCGTTGCTTCTTTTACCTTTATGCAGCAGGCGCTGCGCTGCAAAGGCGGATGTCTTCCTTTGGCAAAGATCGTTGAAATAACGGCAACGTCTGCAACACCGCTGCCGGCAAGTTGCATGACGTTTTCATCGTTGATGCCGCCGATTGCGACAACGGGGAACTGCTGTCGCTGAACATATTTTCTTCAGCGTTTCATAGCGAACGAGCTGCGTATCCTCCTTGGAGTTGGTAGGGAAACAGCCTCCACCCCCAAGTCAATCGGCACCGCACCCAGCGGCAATCTGCGCCTTTACCGTCTGTACCGAGACGCCGAGAATTTTGTCCTTCCCTATGCGTTGTCTGGTTGCACCAGCCTCCATATCGCTCTGTCCCGACGGACGCCATCGGCGTCGATCGCCATGGCCAGCTCCACATCATCATCAATCACAAAGGGAACACGATAATGCCGGCAGCGCAAGGAGCTCGCGCTTTTGCAGCAAGGAAGCGCGGGCATTGTCCCTGCGCTTTTCCACGCAGCTGAAGCGAATGTCGCACCTCTGCAGCGCACGTTCTGCCGCATCATACAGTCTTCCCCTTATGCAGCCAGCGGACGATCGGTCATCGCGCACAGGAGAAGGTCTTCTTTCCTCACAAGCATTTCTATTCATCTTCTTTTCCTGTCGCCCCTGCTCGTCTTCTACATGGAGCCTTCGTCTGCACCTCGTTGCCATATCATCGGATTTCGATCCTTTCTCCTCGATTCATACGCCCGCTGTTATATGATAGAGCGCGTCGATGATCCGATTGCGATATGTGCGTTTCCATCACCTTTCTGTCATACTACCCATCGCAACTCTCGCCGGCGAGTCCCATGCAGTAACAGCGGCGGCCGCAGCCGCCAACGCATGGCCGGGACTTTGCCGCCAGAAAAAGCAGTCATGACACCGGAGAGCTGACACCTCGTTCCCGTAATGTTGTCATTTCTTTGCGCCCATTGCGGATGACATAGCAAGCATCTGCATCAGCGACCAAATCAATGGCACCGGTAATGGCGATAACACCCGCACGATTGGGCACACGACTTTGCAAACGCAATCATATCTGCCAGATTCGCTCAGTAACCGCATCCGCGGTATCTGCGTCCACGCCCTTTTGTCGTCGTGTTGCCAAGACATAGTGCCTTGATCTCCGATATGGCTGCCCGAATTGCCGTGAAGTGCAGTCCTCCATAAGAGCGGTTATCGTCCGGTGCGCAGCTCGATGCGCCCGCGCCTACCGGATCCAAAAGCAGTGCATGACCTAGCTCCATGGCGCGCTTTCCGGCCAGATGCATCGCGGATGGACTGCTTTATGCAGTGTGCCGATATTGATGTTCAGCCCGTCACAAATCCGTGATGTCGGCGGCTCCTCCGGCTCATCCGACATGATAGCCGGGGCTTGCACCAACCGCCAGAATGGTATCTCACCACATCATTTACGGTCACATAGTTGGTGATGTTATGCACGAGCGGTGCATCTCTCTTACATTGTCCAAATAGCTTTCCAGCATGACTCGCTTCCTCCCTGTTGCATCGTTTTTCCAGCCCGTTCCGCCCGAATCACACATAATCCGCCCATGAGGCCTCGCTCAGACAAAAAGAGCGCCACCAAATGAAAATGGACGACGCCCAAATGCGCTTTAAAAACAGGCCTATTTTCGCTGCGTGGCATTATCCAACAGGTTATGTGGGTCAGGATCGAATCCACCTCAGCCTCGGCCCCTGTGCTTTTTATTATACTTTTTCTTCCATGCTATGTCAACTTAGGAATCATCGTACTCATCCCCTAGACAAAGTTCAGTTTCACCAGCGCTCCGCAAGGAGCGGAGCGTTGGCGTCCTTCTCCGAGAGATCGGTCGGTAGTGAGGCTGCGGACACCGATTGCCGGGTCATCCCAGCGGATGTTGCCGTCACAGTCCGGTGCATAGAGATTGTCCGCTTTTATACTGCACCTCCACATTGTCGGTCAGCTGATAAATCCGTGGGCAGCCGCGCGGATGAAGAGCTGGCGGTAGTTCTCCGCAGAGAGCCCACTCCCCACCCACTGTGCATAGGTTGGGGAGCCGCGGCGGATGTCAACGGCAACGTCGAAGATCGCACCGCGCGAGGCGCGCAGGAGTTTCGCGCCTGCGCCATGGGGTTCAGCCGACAGCAGGCCGCAGTGTTCCCTTCAGCCGGTGCGAGCGTGATTGTCCCGCACGAATGCGACATGAACCCCGCATCCTCCATGCCGACCAGCTTTCCATAAACCAGCCGCGCGCGTCGCCGACACTGCGGCCCTACTGATGACAACGCCGGGCAGTGCCGTTTCAACGACTTTCATGCTATCCTCACATTTCATCCAATAATGCGCTTCTCAGATAGCACACCGTATTCGCTCTTGCCAGTGGCTCTGCGAGAGATGGAGCACCTGCTCGGCATCAATATAGCCCATGCGGTAGGCGATCTCCTCGATGCAGGCGATCTTCAGTCCCTGACGCGCCTGGATGGTCTGGACGAATGCCGCCGCCGACAGGAGGGACTCATGCGTCCCCGTGTCCAGCTACGCATAGCGCCGCGCCGCAGTCATCTACACGGAGTCTCGCCGTAAGATAGGCGATGCTCCACATCGGTGATCCTCGTCTCACGTGCCGACGGGCGTACTGCGCGCGATGTACGATGTCATGGTCATAGAAGTAGAGTCCGTCACAGCGTAGTTGGACCTCGGTTGCGGTTTTTCCCTCGGCGAGAGTTCCGTCCGCGTCAAGGAGACGACGCCGTATCGCTCGGGATCGGACACATAGTAGGCGAACACGGTTGCCCCCGTGTCGTGCTGTACCACCTGCTGAAGTACCTGTGCAAAATCCGAGCCGTAGAAGATATTGTCCCCCAGCACGAGCGCACATCCCCGCCGCCGATAAAGTCTGCACCGATCAGAAATGCCTGTGCCAGTCCGTCAGAGGCTTGGCTCGTCACATCGAGATGGCGATACTGAGTTGGTCTCGTCGCCCGAGGAGGTTTGATAGCTCATCACTGTCGGCGTCGATGATGAGGATGTCCCGTATGCCCGCAAGCATGAGCGTGCTCAACGGATAGTAGATCATCGGCTTGTCGATCGGTATGGAGTTGTTTGATACGACCTCGTCATGGATCAGTGCGTCCTGAGCCGCCTGCCAGGATGATTCCCTTTTTGACATTCCGTCACCTCTTCAAAAGAGTCTTGCATGATGGTTCTAATTCGACGCTGCAGACAGATCTCCTTCATAGGTGCGCACGCAGCGAGTAACTCTGCATGCCTTTGATCCGTGATATGAGATGTACCGGCAAAACATTTCCATAATATGCGCTGACGAGAATGCCGACCGTGCGTACCGATCGACCGTAGGCCCATCAGCGCGGCGAGGATGCCGACAGGAACCAGTGAGCCCGGAGTAGGTGCCGAGGCACAGGCGCGGATGCCGTCCCGCCGATATTGGCGAGCGAAAGCCACGCATCGCCGCGAACATATCGAGTGGAAAAGCTGCAGAGGAAGAACATGAGGACAAAGTGAACACCGAGGATGATGAACCCCGTCAAAATCCAGTACGGCGGCATCGCTGCAGTTCCAGCAGGAGGCACGCGATGCGAGGAGGGCAATCACGGGAGTGAGGAGTATTCGAGATTCTCGCCGAGCCCGCCACGCGTCCGAGCGGCGAGACAGCGCCGATCGACGAGCACCGTGAGAAAGAGAATCGTCCACGTCGCCTTGTCAAAGAAACGGCATGGCTGCATTGAGTGTCTTTCCGACGTTCGCACCGAGTGCCGAGACAACGAGAGCGACGCCGAGCAGGAGGATGATGCTCTGGAACGTGATCTTCCCTGTACCAGCTTGGCGTCCTCTCGATGCAGCGAGACAGCATCGAGCTGCGTCGTATCTGCCTTTGTTCACACGCTGAATCGCGGGCGAGCGTACTGAGCCAGGAGCAGGAACATAACCCAGATGGAGTAGCCGATGGAGTCCACCACGGAGGGCATAGCCCATATCCGCTCTGACACGCCGAGTGCCGCCCGCACGGCGACCATATGCGTGCCTGAGCCGCCAGCCACGAGCCGCAGAGCGCGCCGAGTGCCATCCACGAGTCGACGCCGATCAGCCTCTTCCATCATCGGTAGTGACGACGATAGACCGATCATGATCGTGAGTGATGCGGGAGAAGAAAGCCGCAGCATCCGTGGGCTGCTTTCAGCACCTGCGGATGTCGCAGCGCAGCAGCATGGTAAAGACCATCGCGCATGCGTCAGACGAGTTTTCAGTGCGCCGTAGGCGGCTTTTGTCGCCGCCATAACCCATGTACCGAACGTGCAGAGCAGCATGGAAATGAGGTAGACGAGGACGACAGCGGAAGATAGCGGAACAGCCCAGCCGTCTCTTCTCAAGCGTTACCAGCCCGCCTGCAGAGGAGGATGAGTACAGCAACATAGTGAATCCATCCGTAATCATGACAATACACCTTCGATAATATATACCTCTGAAGAATTATGAGTCTCGACTATATAATAAAACCAATAAAGAGATACAATGGACTTCTTCCCATAGTCCTTTATTTATGAAAGAATTCTATAGCATGGAGGATCTAGGAAAAATTACGAACGTCGAACTCGGGCATGCTTTCGTTCCCCGCGTATCCTGTTCAAAATCAGCACGCCGCCGCGTGGACAGCGTCGAGATGTCATCGTTCTCATCCCGCACCGATACGGATGCAACGGGCTATGGCGAGGCACCGCCGACGGGCGTCGTCGACGGTGACACGATGGCGGCATCATCGACGCGATCCGCACGCACCTTGCCCCGATGCTGATCGGACGGATGCGAACGAGCTCGAGATCGTCATCCATAATGTGCAGACCGCGCTCATCCACAATACCGGCAAAAGCGCCGCTGTCGATATGGCGCCCACGATCTCTACGCGGGCAGCCTCAACCTGTCCCACATAAACCGCTCGGCGGAGAGGCGGGAACGGCATCGTCGACATCACGATCAGCGTCAATCGCGCCCGAGGAGATGGCGCGCGACGCACGCGATGCCATCCGTCGCGGCCACGACACGCGCCAAGATCAAGGTAGGAATTGATCCTCGCCGATGTCGCCTCGTCCGTCGCCGTCCGCGACGCGGTCGGCAAAGACGCGCATCCGCATTGACGCTAATCAGGCATGGCGTCCGCGCGAGGCCGTCCGCATCCTCGCCCAGATGGCAGAGAAGGGCTCGATATCGAGCGTGAGCAGCCCGCCGCCGCTGCCGACATCTGAGGGGCTCGCCTACGTCGCCGAGAGGGAGCTGACGTCCCGTCTCCGCGGACGAGGTTGCCGTCTCTCCGCCGATGCGCTGCGCATCATGCAGCCCACGCCGCTGACATGGTCAACATCAAGCTGATAGAAATGCGGCGGACTCTACCCCGCCCAGCAGATCATCGCTGCCGCAGAGATCTACGGATGGAGTGGCGTTCGGCTGTATGCTCGAGGCAAAGATCTCCGTCAATGCCGCCGTGGCACCTCGCCCGTGCCAAAATCGTCACGCGCATCGACCTCGACGGTCCTGGTGTGCGCCGCGAGGGATCCGACTGAGGGCGGTGACGTTTAACTGAAAAGGACATCACCGCCCTCCACCGCACCGGGCTGGCATCAAGGGGTGGCCGGACTCGAAGATGCTGTAAGGAGACCGCATGAGTATATCGACCAACCGCCGTCGGCGAACTGTTCTCTGCCCATCCGCTGCGCCGAAGCGACGTGAGTGTTTCCGAGCGGATAAAAACGGATGATGTCTGCTGCAGCCTCGCGCACGGATGCGCATTGCTGTGGGAGGCGTTTCGCACAGGGCGAGATCGAGCTGGCACTCCGAGGCGGACGGCATACTCTTTTTCCTCTATCGTATCGACTGCATCTCTGGCGACGCGCTGAGCGACGCACCGCTCTCCCTTGCCCTCTGTCAAAGAGGAACTGATGCCGGACGAGGAGAGCCTCGTCGATCCGACCATCCATCTCTCATCCGTCGATACGAAGCTCTGTTGCCTCGCACAGCGGACGGCGCGCGCCGAGGCGTTCGCGGACATCCGACAAAACGTACGCGCACAAAAAGTGCACCGCCTCGATGCTTGCCTTCCAAAAGAAAGTCGCTGCGCGCATGCGAAGAAGTCCCTGCGGACCTCGTGCCGCGGCATCGGCGTCGCATACGCTAGCCAATGACACTTGCAGCGGCACTGTTCACTGAGAAGCGCTGATAGATACTCTTTTCATCTGTCTCGTGGACCGTTCTATCATATAGTTAATCCCCTTTGCCGCGTGATGATACGGCAAAGCGGGGATTTTGTTATCATTTCAAAAGCTCTGCAACGATGCGGGCGACCAGCGGTGTCGCGAAAATGGCGTGACGATGTAGTAACCGGCCCAGTTATACGGCTCAATGTCATGGCACTCCAGCGAAAGTTCTGACGGCGAGTCCGCCGCCTCCCGATCGAGCCTGCGATACGCATTGATGATGCGCTCGACGTGGATGCCCGCAATCTCGCTTTCCATAAACCGTGCGTTGCGCTCGCTGACCACGGGCATGATCCCGCCCATAATCAGGCATCTCCCAGTTCTCACGCGCCGTGCGCAGGTTTCCTCCTGCGCGTTCGCCCAGCACGCCGGCTGCAAAGAATCCCGTCATCCCCGCTTCCAGCTTTTTTCGGGCGTCCAATCTGCGAGGGAAAATGCTTTCGCATTGATGTTGAGCGCACCGAACACATGAAACGGCAGAACTCGCCATGCTCGCCGAGACTTTTGATGAATGCGGACAGCTTGCGCGAGTTGAACTGATAGACACTCTTACCTCATCACGTTCTCGCCGTTGAATCGTCGCCGGTAATGGCAATCATATTGTGAATGCGGCGCTGAGCAAGAACGGACCCTGATCGCGTTGAGTTGCGGTCGCGGCAGGCTGGGTGAATCGGCCTCGATCCCGGAGCTCACGATGGACCACGCGCCGCAGCATCGCCGCATCCATAGCGCGCCCGCGCGACGGGTTATCCGCACCGTACGGCATCGACGCCCGCCTCACGCAGCTCACGCGCCCGACGGAGAAATCTCCGCGTGACCGGTCTCAGGTGGATCGAGCTTCACAGCAATGACTTTCCCGCCATCCCGTGGCGGCGGTGGGGCTCTCGCCTGCATGACAGGCTCTGCCCAGTTGCCTGCAGCACGCAGTCACTCGTGCCCTGCGTCCCGAGAGCAGCTGTGCAGAGAGCGCGAATATGCGCCGGTGTCGCCGCAGCAGCTGCCGAGGATGGAGACACTGTCCCGTACGAGTGCGCCAGTGTGTCAGCAAAAATACCCGGTGCACTCTCAGTAGGTGCGCGCTCATCGACGACCATCGATGCCCCGTGTTCGGCATCAGCGCGAGCGGCGAGCGACCGACTTGAGATGATGCAGCAATTCTTCATCTGACGTACGCCGTTCACGCAGTTGAAGCCGACAGCATCAACCTGTCCGCCTTCGTCACGGCGCGGACGAGATCCCGCAAAGCGCTTATCGCGCGCGTAGCTCCTGGCGTGCCGTAAAGGAAATTCTGGCACAAAGGCATGGGGGTGCTTGATATAGGCGGCCGTCCGTCGCCCTCAGCCGAGTGAATTCGTCTCAGAGGAAATGCGGCACCGCAGGAAAGCGAATGTATCCGCCAGAAAGCGATATCTCGCAGCAAACATGCGCGGCGCGGCAGTCCGATCACCGACCGATATCAGCAGCACGTATGCGCTAGCGTTTGCCGCGCGTGCGGCGAGCGCCCAGCCGGCACGGATGATCTGCGCAACGAGTGTCTGGTCGTCGCGCAGACAATGCGGCTTTGCAGCAAATGCATTCGTCTTGATCGCCTGCGCACCGGCTGCAGGTATTCCGTGAATTCTGCAACCACATCGGTGATTGAGGTTAGCGAGTTCCACGCCCTTGCCGCGCGTATTGGTTTTCTGTGCTGTGCACGTCCCATACCGCCACCATCAAAGACGAGCGGCTCATGCCAGATGTTCGCATATCCGCCATCCTGTCCCTCCCTCAGCTGAGAATCACGCGCGATTTGACGGCACGGCGCGCATCGGCATAGTAGTCCGCGCCGATCTCGCGCGCATAGTCCTCTCGTCAGATAGCACCGCCGACCACCGTTCGACACTCATGGCCTGCCTTTTCGTGCGTGCGCAATCGTCCGTTTCTATCGTGCGTGACGGTCGTCGCACCAGCGCAGAGCCCGATCAGCCCGACCTCTTCTCGATGGCGATCTTTCGACCACGCGCTGTGGCCGACATCGCGTCCGAGGTCGATGATCTGATAGTCGAAGTTCCTCGAGGACGACCTGACGATGTTCTCGCCGATGTCGGATGTCGCCTCGACGGTCGCGCGGGAGGATAACCCTTCCCTTTGAGATACCCTCGTCTCTCGGCCAGCTTTTGCCTTGATGAGCCTGGGCGCCGCTGTTGCTCGCATTCGCCGTATTGATCAGTCGCGGTAGATGATCTTCATAGCGGTCGACAATGTCGAGCGCAGGAATGACATTTTGTCCCGATGATGTCCATTGAGCCGTGTTCGCCAGCAGCCGACGCGCAATCCGTTTGCATCATCGGCGAGACCGCGCATGATGGCATCCATCACGGATCGATTTCTCATCCCTCCGCAGGTGGTATCCGATCACGATCTGCCGCAGCATCCGTAATACCGAGCTCCTTGCGGTGGCGGACTCCTCCGCTCGGCAGCAAACCGCTCAATATAGGCGGCACAGTCCGCATCCTCACCGCTGACGGCCGAGGCAAACGGCGCCGCGTCTCCTCGTGTTCGATTGATGATCGAAAATCCAGACCGACGCATCGCCTGAATGAGGTGTTCACTCGCCGCGCACGCGTGCGGAAGCACCAAACGAAATATTGTTGACCCCGAGTGTACAGTGCAGTCCCAGACGCTCATGCACCCCACGCACGGCGCGTAGTGTTCCATCGCCGCCCTGCTGTGCTGAGATGGCTAGCGTCAGGTAGTCGATCACGATATCTCGCGGTCGGCCCATAGGTCTCCGCCCCGCCACAGCGTTCGGCACAGCAACGCGCAGTGCCAGCTGGGCAGACCGCCTCATCCATCGCGAGCCTCGAGCACTGCCGCCCCATAGTGTTTTCGCAGCGGAAAGATCGCGTCCAGTGCGTGCGCGCTCCCCACCGACCGAGTTTGATGATAGGCGCGCCTGTTCGTCACGCGCAGTGCCGCCTCGATCACTGTCGAGCGCGAGCCGATCTGCAGAGGTAGATCAACATGCTCTGACGGCCTTGACTACCTGCGATGATCGCAGTTTCATCGACGCCCTGTGCACCGACATTGATGTCGAGCACCGCGCGCCCGCTCTGCTGTGCAATGGCGAGTTTTTGATGAAACATATCTCCCTCGAGCAGCGCGCTGCAGCCGCTTTCGCCCGTCGGATTGATGCGCTTCCGATGACATTGACCTGCCATACCTGCGACACGTCCGGGCGAAGCTGAGCCTCTTTGCGTTTTCTTCCGTGTGACGGTTCGCGTCTCACCGCCACCGTCTCCGCGAGGCAGCGGATAAAGTCAGATTGTGCGCGCAGCAGCCGCCGAGAATGAGTGCCCCGCTTTGGGCAAAGTGCATCTCCGCCCCGAACATCTCTCGCCGTCATCTGTACGCACCCGTGCGCGGGTCGGAGAGACCCGTATTCGGTCTTGACGATGATCGGCGTCCGTCCACTCCATCATCTCTGCGACGATGTAGAAGCCCTGCGACCGAAAGCGAGCAGTTGACACCGAGTAGCGATGCCGAGCGCATCCAGCGTCACTGCCACTGTGAGGACACCGTAGCACCGAGGAAAGGTACGGCTGTCTCCGAAGGTCATCGTCACCCAGATGGGCAGTCGTGGCGTTCTTCGCGCAAGCACGGCTGTTTTACCCTCATAGAGATCCGTCGCTGTCTCAAAGACGCAGGCCGGCACCCGCCGCCTGCTCGCCGTGACTCATCTCGCGAAAGAGTTCATACGCCTCAAAGGAGAGTGTTCCCAGTGGCTCATGCGCGCGCTGATCGGATCGACATCGAGGGCGACAGCACACCTTGACGCCGGAATGTTCGCCGCATCGCGCGTCGCGACATTTGCCGCGATCACCCGGCAACGCTCTTCCCTCGTACCGACTGCTTGTCCATATGGCTCGAACGTGTTGCGAGATCACCCGGTTGCCCGCCGCAATATAGTTGCGGTCACCTCTCAACCACATCGATGCTCCATCCCGAAGAGCCCGGGCGCCTCCCTGGGGCAAGGCGGCGCCCGCAGCCCCGTCCCCATACTCGTCCAAAATAATAATATCGTCTATTTTTCATTTGCTCCCACTCCCCTTTCGTCTCTTCTTCGCGGCACCTGCGCCCGCCTACGGAACGGGCAGGTGCGGAACATGAGACAGTGCTCACAGTCCCGGTGGCATGTGCAGGTGTGCGCGCAATCCCGCGATCGCCGTCACGGACGGTGCGGCACCGATGATCGTCGTCGGCGTCAGCGATACGCCGATGCGCCGTCATATCGAGCAGTGAAAAGAACTCGGCTGCTCCGTGATCGGCAGATCGTCGCAGCTGGGCTGAGCGATCGCGTCGATAGCGCCCTCTGCTTCTACAGCCGCGCGCTACTATCCGCCTCGAAATTATTGCGGTATATCCTTCGATCGCCGTGCCGCGCACACGCATCCACGATGACGGGCATCCGCTACTCGTCACCCGTCGCGCATCATCAGCCGCCTACACCGACCGAGTGTCGCCCAAAGAGCACCGCCTCGCACACGGCGCTGAGCATCTGCGATCATCCTTGCCGGCAAAGGCAACGCCGAGCACCGCCCCATCCCCACGTGGCACCTCGCTGATAGGTCAGGTGCGGCGTCGACGCCGCCAGCACCTCATCACTGCAGCGATGAATTCGCGCCGCAATCTCCTCCGTCAGCTCCCGCGAAAGTGCCAAGATATTTCAAAACTCATTAGTCACCAGGCAAACGCGGTTCAATCATCGTCGTTCTATTCTCTTCCGTCACCACTCCTGCTGCCATCGACTCGCGTCGTCAGTGTCCCCTGATTATACCACATCCATCATATCCGTACAATGACATGGCCTTTTCTTCTATTGTGTATATATTTACAATATTACTTTGACTGTAAACGACAAATTTGACGTGACTAGGGTCCCGTGTCCGCAGCACTCCTGCGCAAGGAACCATCGTAAAAGCTTCCCCATGGCAGTCCTGGCATGTATTTTGTGTTGCGGGTCATACTGCCCAGTCACCGTACCCAATTTCTCGGCGAGGAAAATGCGAATGGCATAAAGAGGCGATCAAGAAAATTGTCGACAAGCAGCATCTGACCTGGTCGACGAAGCATACGCCGTCATGACTGATCATGTCAGGCTGCGACGTCCGGCGGTGGAGAACGCCGTTTATCTCGCGGCGCTCTGCTGCACAAAGAGCAGCGGGATGAGAGACAATCGACGAGATCTCGTCATGCAGCGGTCAGCTAGTGAACATGCGCACAGCCCGTCACGCACGAGATGGATGTCATCGACATCAACGTCGGCACGGCGTGACCACTCGCAGCATCAATCGTTCTCGACGACGGTGATCATGGCGGCATGGCGGCGGTGATCGAGCGGCGCAGATGAGCCGGAAACCGCGCCGCATCCTCAAAGAGCGCGGCACGGCGATGGACTGTCTGGAGGCACCGGAGCCGCCATCGACGCCGCCCAGTGCCTGCGAAGCGTACGTGAGAACTGGGAAGCATTCGACTGCTCGCTCTTCTCGCCCAGTTGTCATCACGCGTCGATGAAGCACGTCGGCGCGATCTCGCGAGAGTTTCGGCATACTGGCTGGTGTTCAACATCCCGGCCCGCTGGACGTGAATCCAGCACGCCCTGCACTACATGCGGCTCGGTGCTCGACGGAGAGCATCTCCTCCGCCCGTCAGCACGTGTGCTGGGACCGCGTCAAGCGTGCAGCCCATCGTCCACGGGACACGGATGGATGAGATCTCCACTGCGGGACCGGGGTCTAAGGGTCGAGAATGCGACAGAGCGTGCCGACGAGATACGTCCCGAGATTTTCCGGCATCACGCCTGCCTCAAAGGAAGCAACTGGTGAGTAGCACTCTCCCGCCGAGAACGCCGCCGTGACGCGCGGGACTTTCGCGGAGAGATTACTGATGTGAGGGGCCGACATCCCGCTGATGAATGCGGGGGCTGCCATCTATATCGGGGGAAGGCAGACTCGATTGCGGAGGGCATCGACACAGCACGGCGCGTCATTGCCGACGGCAGCGCCTTTCGCAGAAGCTGGAGGATCTTTATCCGCATCTCTCAGTGATGCACAGGGAAATGGAAGGACCCTGAAGCAAAATGAACGCACTTGAACAACTCAGTAATTTTGTCTCACGCCATATGGCGGTCTTTGTTGTCGTCATCGCAGGCATCGTTTTTCGCAGCCATGGACGTTCCTCTGGACGTTCACGATCACGATTCTGCTCGGCATCGTCACAGCTCGGCAGGCGGGAATGACGCGCGTTTTGGCCGACCTTTTACCGTTCGCAGCGTCCGTGAGTGCTATCGGAACGGCTGCTCACACGGCATCATGGCGTCCCTCGCATGCGGGTCTTGCACAGGTATTTTTCCTTCCGCCGGAGCTTGCCGCCGGTGTCATTCTCGTCGGCACCTGCGCCCTGGTGGAACGTCCTCGAACGTGCGACCCACCCGCGCGGTGACGTCGCCTTTCCGTCAGCATGACCATGGCGTCCACCACTCTCGCGCTCGATCATGACACCGCCTCACGCTCTGGGCTCGCAGGCAGTGATTGACATTCTGCGGGCAAGATGATGATTCCTCATTCACCAGCGTTGTCAATCGCCCGATCCTCCTCTTTGGCCTTCCCCATCAACCATACTTTGAGCGTCCCGTCCAAAAGGCGGTCATAGCGCTCATCTCGTGACGGCACCGTCCTCATCGCTGGCGGTGTTGTCCGGCTAACGCAGCCGCATCATCGAGAGACGGGCGCTTCATCATGGCTCGTTGTCATGCGCCGCTGGTCTTTGTTGCGCCCGGCTTCGCAGCAAAGGCACCCGCATGGCGGATGGCGGCAAGCGTCGTGGCGGCGGTCTCCATCGAGGTCGGCATGCAGAATCGCTGCGCCACTGCCGCTCCCACCTACCTTTCTGCGCGTGCCAGTTGCGATCCTCGGCGCGCTCTTCTTCAGCAGTCTCGCGCATAATATCTCTTCGGTCACTTGCGGCGAATTACCTCGCTGGCACGCATGAAAAAGGCGAAGGGTAACGCGCCCCTTCCTCGTGATAACGGCGGAAGGCGTTGGATAACCGCATCGCAGTTTCCTCGAGCGCCGAGCGCAGCGAACGTATGCACAGTTTGCTGAGAGAGCCCCCGTGAACGACTCTTCACGCTAAGCGCCGCAAAGCGTACCAGTGCGGTTGAACATATATGCGCAGGGCCCGCTTGCGTTGACCTCCGCGGTTCAGCTGTGCAAGATGTTGCGTGAGCTTGATGTCTCGCAGACACGTCGCAGCGCTGGCTGTTTCACGCTTCCGCCGCTGCGCTGTCCAGTTCTTTCCAGCGCGCATTGAGTGCTTCGCGCATCGAACCTCCCAAGCGGATGTGTGTTGAAGAGCAGCAGTCTGTGCCGTCGCATGGCAGGTCCGATGTAGTCGGGACTCGCGGGCTGCGACGGGCGGGCACGCCTGCGGCGCAGCGCAGGGCCGCGCAGGCGACAGCTCGTAGCAGGTCTCTCGCCGTACTGGTTCCGGATCGCATCGTGACGCCCCATCGCAGCATCCGCACTCGACCCAGCCGCGAATGCGCTTGAGGCTCTCGAACATGCCGACCGAGCGGTCGATGAGGAGATCGCGGATAACGGGAACGCATGAGCGGTTGCACGCGGATCGGCTGCGAGGTTGTCGATCGGCGCCGCAGCATGCCTGCTGTGCACGGCCGTTAATGACCAGTCATGCACGCACCGCAAACCTCTCCAAGCAGTTTCACTCCCAGACTGAGGGGGCGGAACGCCTGCGTCAACCGGTCACGGGATTCTTCTGAATCTCCATGAGGGATGCGACGACATTGAGGCCGGACGATAGTCAACTTCGAACCTGCGTGTAGGGATTTCTCGTTCGGTCCATCCTGACGCTCGATGATAAAACGAACTTTTTCTGTTCTGCCATGACTTCTATCCTCCCTACTCTTTTCTTGGCAACGGCGAATATGCCGCACGTGCCTTGATGAGTGAATGCTCGAACCATGTAGCTGACCTGAGGCTCCTCCAGTCTCGGATCATAGTCCACGATGGAGGTCTTCATGAAGCGCTCATCATCGCGGCCGCAGAACATGAGTCACCATCGGCATCCGTCATGCGCTCGCCCTTGTCGTCGAGAAGATGCGATGTGCACCGCGGCTCTCGTCGCGGCAGCGAGCCGCCTCTCGTCACCAGCCATCGCGTAGAGGATCATGCTCGCGGAGCTGGCGGATCAGCCTGGCTCTGGTTCGCCCATGCCGTGATCCGTCACGCCGATGTCGTCCCAACGCTTTGGGATCGCCCTTGGAGTTTCTCGGCAGATGTCGAGGCCCTTGTTGTCACGCCGATCGAGACGTGATCGCTCACGATCTCGCCCATCTCCTGATGGAGCTGGCGCGTTCTCGAGCCCGCCGCGTTGCGATCTTTATCGAACTCCGCACGGCCTCTGCGTCACTCTCGAGTTCTTCCTCGGTGAGTGCCGTGCCGACTCGCCGTTGCGCGCCCAGCGCAGTGCCCGGGGCCAGCGATAAAGCTTCAGAGTGGGCAGCCGAGAGGCAGCGAGTTTGCACGGAGACGTGTTTTGCACCGTGGTACTGATGATCGCACTCGCCCGCAACCATGAGGTCCGGAATGTTCGGTGATGGTCGTGATCGACCCAGATACCGCCCATCGAGTAATGCGCATCGGGACGGAAGATCTCCATCGGCACCTTGCGCGGATCCTGCCCGACTGAACTCAGAATCCACATCTCGAGAATACCGCCGCGCTTGCGCTCGAGGCAATCCGCAGGGATATGGGAGAGGTCGAGGGTAAACGGCGCTCATTGCTGATGCCGAGTCCCATGCGGACGCAGACCTTGAAGATCGCGCGATGCGACGTCGGCGGGACGAGTTGCCGTCGTGGACGACACATCTCCTCGAGGAGTACCAAGGCTCGCCGTCGCTGCGTCCGAGACGCGTCCGCTCACCGGCGAGGGCCTCGACATCAGACGGTGTTCTCATCCGATCCCGAATCGCCGTCGGATGAATCTGAATCGAACTCTGGTTGCAATATGTGCGCCCTGCTGATAGGCGGAGGAAAACAGCCGAGCGGTTGCAGATCGTCGATGCCGCGCAGCGACCGAACACCTGGCCGGGGGCCGCCTGCAGCGAGCATAACCACGTCAGCCGGGAATGCCTTGATCTCATTCGAGTTCATGTTCTGTGCAACAATGCCGCGTGGACGATGCCGTCCTTGTCTCTGGATCGCTACGGATGCTATTCAGAACTCATACTTCGTGACTTTGCCCTTGACCTCCCAACGACGCACCTGCTCATCCAGTGCGTAGAGGAGCGTGGTCGTCGTCGAGCCTGCGAACACAGGGTGCGCTTGTTCTTCGTCCGCCGAAGCGCGCAGATCACACGCCCTCAGCCGTACGCGTAAACGGAACGCCCGGCGTGGTCAAACATCTGACCAGCTCGGCGCTGCCTCAACCATGCCTCTTAACGGCGAGCTGGTCAGCGAGGAAGTCGCCGCCGTAGACCGTATCGTCAGTGCTGCCGTAGACACCGTCATGCTCGCCCTTGCGTGTCCATGCAGGCGTTCATGCCGCCCTGTGCAGAGCAATGCGAACGCTCACGGGCACAGGAAGAGTCGACCGCACCGTCGCGCCCTCGCGGACCTTCATCGTTGCGGAGAAGACCCGCCAGGCCGCCGACCGATGACAACTTTATTCTTGTGGTACTTCTCAGCCATTCTTAGCTCTCTCTTGTTATGGTTTCTCATCATGAAGTAGCTGCCCACGAAGGCAGCGTTACAAGCGACATCAGCACGCAGAGTGCCATGGACAGCGTATTGATCACCGACTGTGCGCGGTCGCTGCGATGCCCTCACGTCATGCAGAGAACGTCGAAATGCCGTTGCAGCAGTGGAAAATCGCTGCGATGGCGCGATGCGGTAAAGCACAGTGTGCAGGATCGCACAATCGCCGGTAACGACAGTAGGTGTAGAGCAGGTCATGTTGATGTGGGTTCATGACGCCCTTTTCCCACACGCGCATAAAGTCAACATGCCGGATGAGGAACGGAATGGCGACATACGCCGTGGCGTTGCAGCGCAAACCGCCAGTTGCGGACGCAGCCGCCATTGCCGATTTGTTCTTCGCCTGCGCAGCGATGCCAAATGCATAGATCGCGTGGAAGAGGGATCGGAACAGCGATGGCGAACACCTCAAAGCCATAGAACACAGCGCGGGATGAGATCCATCATTGCCAGCGCATCATTAGCTGCTTGCTCCTTGGAGCACCGTCGAGATCTTCGTAAAGACGTGCTCGAAGAGGAACACGCCACCGATAACGACGAGTCCGACCAGTGAAATGAAGGCGCCGCATGTACAAAAGGTTGCGTGGAACATTTCGTCTCCTGAAATCTGTTGACCTTGAGCCTGCAGCTCCCGGCACCTGTGCCGGAGCCGCGCTGATCAATGGTTGTCATGCGCCAAACCATCGGCATGAACACGGCATAGCTGGAAGTCTCGCGATAGGGCTTCTGTCCATTTCAGAAGATTATTTCCTCGGAGTCGATGACGACGACGATGCAGAAATCCTCGACCGTCAGCTTTACGCAGCGGCCTCAGGACTCAGCTCAGGGTAGCTTCGCAACTCATACTTCTTCGGACTTTCGCGATAAGGGCTGCGGCACCGCCGACAGCAGCGAAGTAGGTGACGCCATGCTATTCATTGCCTCGTGACGACCTCAGGCGAGCGCGGAAGAGCCTGGCTTGACCATGCCCTTGATGCCCTGTGCGGGCATCGACTCCGGCGTGTAGGCGTCATACGGCCACTCGTCGTCGGCTGCCGAGCCGATCGGACTCGCCCGGCTTTGCCGAGTGATCGTGATCCGAGGTGGTAAACAATCTGATCGTGCCATGATCCACGGGCAGCGATACTGCCTTTGCGAGGGCTTCTGTCATCGCCTTAGTGTGTGCGGCATCACGCGCGCTGATTGATCGTTCCGCAATCAGAACACTGTCGCCGCGCTTTGAGGCTTATGGGACATTTCCTCGGTAAAACGGAGTGGTGTGCTGGATACTCCGCGTGAGCATTCACTCCTAAAGATAATACACATAGAATCTGCTCGCCAGAATGCAGCGAGTTTCGCTTAGAGGACGCGATGCGCATGCCCGGAGCGCATGGCAACAGATCGTGACCGCAACGGAGACCACGCGATATGCCGTCGCGCCCCACTCAATGTTTGGACGCGCGCCGTCGTCTGCCTCAGCGCCCGATGCCCGTCTTGTTGATCATCTCGAGGAGCTCTTCCTCCAGCTTTGCATACCTTCGGGCGTAGGATGCGCGCCGATTGATCGGGCGCGTCAGCGAGGCCTTCTTCCGAGAGAGGAGCGCCGCACGATCCATCGTAAAGCCGCTGATGACCGATACCGACGACTTCCGGCGGGCAGAGTGATTCGGGCCGGCGTACTGGATGTGATCTCGCATGACAGCGCTTCTTCACCTCGACGCCATCAGCCCGGAACTAGGCTTCTTCTTCGGCACACCGGGATCTTATTCTCCCGAACCGAGAAGCCCCTCCGGTGCGATCAATGTCTTTAGAGCGGTCACCACGGCGATCTGCGTGCGAATGACACTTTGCGTTGTTCTGTGTTCTTACGATTAAAGAGAGGGGGCCCAGCGACAACGGACTTGCGCAGGATAGCCTTCGCGCTGGCCGCTTGCGATCCCTCGTTAATCGCATCCTCCAGAAGACGACGCACGGGATGGAAAGATCCGTCCGGCCGACAAACGACATTGGTCATGCCCGTCATCCTGGCGCACGGACGATCCTCTGCGCGCGCGATCTTCAGCGTTGCGGATGATCTGATCCGTTAGACGACCTGACCGACGGGCGACTCCTCTGTCTCCTGCCCTTCTTGAGCCTATCGCAGGCGTCAGTCGAGATAGTACGCCGCTTCTTTGCGCATCTCGGCGACGTGCCTGTGATTTCTTTGCGGTTAGCTCTCGCAAAATAATCCTCCTATAAATATAGCAACTTATATCTACAGGTTAAGTAGACTATATCATATCTTGCTTTCAAGTTCTTTCAGACTACTTGCCAACCTATAGGAGAAAGTGATCTCTATTCAATTTCTAGTCACTCGATTTTTCCGTGAAACGAGAGCGCATTTTCTTATTTTTATACTCATTGTTTTTCTTCAATACGTCTTATCGTTTAATTAGAGTCAATTTATTGTTTTACCGTCCTTGTTGTCGCACATAAATCCCATATCGTGCTGTTATGGATCTCTGATAAAAATTTTCGAAAATTTTTATCTGCGAATGAGATTCAGTGCCGGTGTCTTCCTGCTGTGAGACTTGTCGTCTAAAGGATCCCTGCGCCGCATCACGCGGGTCGAACTACACTCCAGGGTGATCGTCACATCCCCTGCTGCTCCTGGCAGAGGGCAATATGCGTATGCCCGCAGATGCGCAAGATCTGCCCTGCCTCACGCGCAGCCACTGCTTAGCGAGCATCGCCCGCTATCAGCGCACGCTGAAGAGATGCCCATGTGTGAGTATGATGCGATGCCGCCGGCCTCAACAGTCAGTCTCGCCATACGGCTGCCGTCCATGGGAAGGTCACAGTTGCCGAGGACGCGCCACAACGCGCTTTCCGTCAACTCTTCCAATGCATCTGCATCGGCGGCATGGTAGTCTCACCGCATGGCACATCTCCGCCCTGTGCTGCCTCGGGATACGCGGCTTAGCATCGCTTTCGAGGCCTCAATATCCCTGACTGTCACCGACAGCGCTCAATAATCGTACTACCATCGCGATCCTAAAAATGATTGGACGAAAGCCTTTCATAGCGATATCTCCGCGCCGCAGCAGACGACGAATACGGCGCACTCCACGCGCCGCCAAGCGCTGCAACTTTGTCCGCTTCATCTGATCGAGCGCCGCCCATCGATGACTGATGGCGTGTTTTTCCTCACGCAGAAAGCTCCATATCGTCCGTCCGTCAGCATGATAGAAATATGGATCGTGAGGAACCCCTCCGTGCCGCGTGCTTCCAGGACGAATAGCCCGTACACCTTCCTCTGCCGGAGTTCCCGTCCGTCCTCGAGCGCGAGGACGAGCGTCGCAGTGGTAGGCGGCGCAGGCGTTTTTCCTCGCCGCGCACGCGAGCTCCGCGATCAGCTTCTGATTATTCGCCGCATCGTCGCCGTACCCCGCATAGCGCGCCGAGTAGACGCGGGGCGCCGTCCAGCACCTCACCGAAAGCCCTGAGTCGTCGGCAAGCGCCGAAAGCCCCGTCTTTTCACGGTGAGTACCGCGCCTTGATGCGCGATTTTTCCATGAATGTCGCACCATCCTCGACCGGCTCTTCAATCGTCCGAGCTCCGGCTTCAGCGCATCGAGATGCGACAGCGGGACTGGCGCGCACGGGCAACCTGCGAAACGCCGTCTCCATCTCCCGCACCTTCCCGCATTGGACGTGGCGATCAGTATCGCCTTTTCCTTCATATTATCCTCCCGTCCCGGCAGCCATGCGAGCACATCGCCAAGAGCGACCTTCTGCTGGTCGATCGGTGTGCAGATGCCCTGCTCACCGAGATCCAGCAGAGCATTCGGCCCTCCGTGCAAAGGCGCGTCCCTCACCGTCCCCTGCACCTCGACAAAGGCACCTGCCCCGTCGACGACGATGTTCATATCGACCATTGCCGCAGCGTCCTCCTCGTCGCATAGGGTCAAGGAGCGGCTCATTCTGTCACGCATGATGCCGACGCTGACCGCTGCCACATAGTCGCGTACGGAAGATGCCGCGCTTCGCATAAAAACGACGCACACGCCTCGACAAGGCGACAAACGCCCCCGTCACCGATGCGTGCGCGCCCGCCGTCCGCCTGAAGGACGTCGCAGTCAATGTGAATCGTACGCTCACCGAGTGCCTTCGTATCGACCACGGCGCGCAGCGCACGCCCGATGAGCCGCTGGATCTCCTGCGTCCGCCTGACTGATGGCCGCGCACCGCCCTCACGTGCCGTACGCTCCGCCCCCGCGCCCGGGAGCATGGAGTACCGCCACCCAGCCCAGCGTGCCCGTCCCTTCAAAAGAACGGCACGCGCTCCTCCACCGTCGCTGCACAGACGACGCGCGTATAGACCGGTCTCAATGAGCGCAGAGCCGTCCGCATAGCGCTGGTAGCCGCGTTCGATCCGAACAGGGCGCAGCTGGTCGGCACGCCGCAGATCTCTTCTTGGCATGAAACAACTTCTCCTTTATTGCGTTGACCAAAAGAGCGGGAAAAAGGCTCTCTTCCCGCTCCGTTTCTCTGCATGCATAGTGGCTCTCCTGATACTGCCGATGGTTCTTGATGAGTGCAGATCAGGGTCTTCTGTGACGCATTGCCGAACGGGTTTGTCGAGCAAGGCACTTTGCCGCAATCGCCCCATTGAGTCCATTCGATACGCCGACCACACGCGAACGCTTGAGATCGTTGGGACATCCGCCACCATCGCGCCGAACGCCCCACGCGCGTCCGTATACGTCTGCCACCTGGTCCGCATCCGCAGGACATCAGACAATCGCCTTGTCAAACGGCGGCATCGTGCCGGACATCGTCGATCAGCGCCGTTTTCTGCTGCCCCAGCGATAGAACATGCCGCCTTTCCGACGAGCTTTGCGAGAACCCGGCAAAAGAGTGCAAGAGCACACGCCCCGTCCCTCCACATCCATCAGGGATCTGCATCATGCAGGACTGGCAAGACTGCCGTAGTCCGGAATAAAGCGACAGGCGAAACGCGCCGCACGAGAAATGTCAGACTGCTCAGGAATACAAACTGCCCCTGCGTAATCGCGACCACACTCTGCACAGCAGACCAGATCGTCCGCCGTCACCTGCCTCCAGCAAAGTACTCAATCGCATCCACAATGTCATCGGCATCTGTCGGGATGCGTGTCAACTGGGAAGAATCTTCCAGTTCAGCCATTCTCACCTTCGCTTCCGTACAAGCGCAACTCCGGCGAGCGCAATCTCGCCGCCGTCATCTTCATCAGCACCCTTGGAATAATGCGCCGGACGTCCGCCCTGCTCCAGATAGATCAGATCCATGCGAAAATCCACCATGGGCAATCGCATCATCAGTGTATACCCGTTCGCCCCTCAATGGAAGCTTGAGGGCAAGATTTATGCTTTTGCTTCATCAGCACCGCCTCGAAGTAGTCATCCTCGCGCGGTGCCCCATTAAGCTCCACCTTGCCGCGCAGTGCGCCGTCGTACTGCTCAGTATGGAAGCTGAACGCGCAGGGATCGCATCCATGATCGTCGCACTGCTTTCCTCGTTGGCAAAGGGGATCGTCGCACCGATCACCAGACGCTCGGGCGTCGTTCCACGACGGAAAAGGGCGTCATCTCCTCTGTCTGGCAACGATCACCTCCGTACCAAGATAAGCGAAGAGAATCTTCACGCCCACATACCTAATAAAAACGACTGCGATCAGCAGATGCAAGCCACCACGAAAATTGAGATCCCAATGTCGTCCTTCTTTCTCCGCCGTCATCGTGGCTTCCATCGGCACTAGAACTCCTTGGGTAAGCGCTATGTCCCGTATCGCGGTGCGTAAATACATTTTCTGAGAAGCCACTCTGGCAGTGTTCCGCCTGATTGAGAATGCGGTAGGAGACACCATCTTAGCCTTTGTGAGCGCCGTCGCCGTCGTCTCGATCACCCAGCTCATCGTCAAAATGACCTGGCTGGTAATCCGCGCGCGACCTTCGTGATTGGAATACGTACCCTGCCTCCATCAATGCACCCAACGTGATGCCGATGCGCCGCAAATACGACGCGTCCGATCTCAAAACCAGCGGATGTAGTTCGCGATGATGCGACCGCCATCGCATCCGTATCGTAAAATTCACCCGATGTGTTAGCCCTCAACCAGCATGAAAACTCTTTCAAACAATCTCTTCCATTCGCTGGCACGCGCGAGATCCGCCTGCCCATGTACGCCAGCTCCTCCGACGCACAGCAGGGACGCCCGACGCAAAGAACATGTACGGTGTGATCTGCGCACCGATTGGCTGCGTTCATAGCCCGTCACGCCGCGCGAGCTCCTCCACCGTTCCCTCATTCCCATCCACGGGGCGCACATTCTGCGGCAAAAGCTGCCGCATCGTATCCTCTGAAATAGTTGAAATGCGTACAGCCGAGCACGATCACAGAATAATTCGCAAACGATACGGTGCAAACGCATCCCGCAGGTGACGTCTCCACCGCCGAGGAGACGAACTCTGCCGCTCGCGAACTCCACCGGTCGCGGCGGGCCAGAGATCCACCAATCCGTTTCCGGATCGCAGGAGGAAATCAGTCGTTTCAGCTCCTCGCATCGTGATCGGCGTCACGTGACGAGCACGCGATGCTCCGCATCGTGCGTGAGCGCCTTCTTGACCGCCGGCTCCATGCCGATTGATCGGCACATCGTAGGCGGCGCATCTCATCCACGGCCACGGAGGTCGCTGCTTTGCAGGCAACGACCACGGCATCGGCGCTGCTGCTCGATGAGAAAAGCAAATGCAGTGCGGACAAAGCCGCGCGACGGGAACAGATTTCGTCCGTACGGCACATGATCGCGGTCGCGTAGAATACAACTCCTCCGACGGCAGCGCACGGCGTGCTGGCTGGAGCACCGTCGAGACCGCCATGGCGAATCAAACAGCACAATGCATCTGTCCATCTCCTCTTCTTGATCGAAACCGACGGCTCTATTATGCACCTTCTCTGCCATATTGTGCACACAAAAAGCCATAATAAAACAGCGACGATGCGCATAGATGAGATTGGCAGAACTGTCTGCCTGACAGAACAGATAGGATAAAAGATACACTTAGCGCGCTGTTAATTTCCATTAAAGAAGGTATTTCAGTGAAATTCCCACGTTGGTTGCTCATCCTGATTGTTCTTATTCTCCTGTGTTTCGTCTGCGGCGGCACTACTCATGCGCATCGCCCGGCGTGCTGCCCGTATCAACTACCACCAGGTCGAGGAGACAGGGACGGCAACCCACTCACTATACTGCGACCAGTTCGATCAACAGATGGCATATCTCGCAGAAGAGGGCACCCGTACGATCACGCTGGATGAGATGATGGACGCGGCGGAAAACGGCGCCGCTCCCGCGAAAAAGCCTGTCGTCGCAACCCTCGACGACAGCGCGTCGACAACTCACAGGTATGCCTATCCGATCCCGAAAAATATGGATTCAGGCGACGATCTTTCTCATCAACGATTTCACGGGCGTCTGCGAACTATCTGACATAGGGGAGCAGATTCACGAGATGCGGGATTCCGGACTGATCGACTTTGAGAGCCATACGATGACGCACGCGAATCTCTCGAGCCGACCTCGCGCGACGAGCTGCACCATGAGATTGCGGACTCGCGAAAGCGCTCCAAGAAACTCGGCAAAAGGTCGACTACATCGCCTATCGGGCGGACGCGTCACCGGACGCGGTGGAAAGGTCACCGTGATGCGGGTTATCGCGGCGGATTCACCGTTCACTACGGACTATCCACACGGGCGTAGGGCTCACCAGATGGATCGCATCCCATCTTCGGATGCAACACGATACCATGACGCGCTTTAAGCTGCGGCTGGCATTTGCTCCGCTCATCGCACCATTGAGGATCTGCGCTGACCCTGCGTACATGGGGACTGGCACTGATTGAAACTATCTCCCGATTCCCTAAGAACGCGGCAAAACGCGATAGCAACGAGGAAGCGTTGATGAAATGACGTCTGTCGGGTTGGTGTAAATTTTGTCCTTCCTGTGCCGAAGATGGCGGTGCTAGATTTATCGTGCTTTCTTAGACACGAAAAGCCCTCGGACGGCGGCTCAGCTTTTCTCTGTTCCGTATGCGAGGCGAGGGACTAGCACCTAGCGACTCGTCAGCACGTCAGTCTCACTCAATCGTTGCCATTTGCTGATATGTCGTTGGTGATTTCATTTTTGTCAGCGCTTCACCGTATTCTCCTCCTTATCGATTTCGAGGCTTCGCTAAAACGTACTCCAGTGAGGAAGCCTCGATCTCCTCTACCTCTGCTGTAAGGCGGTTTCTTTGCAGAATCAAAATCCACCATGTAGTCCAAGCATCTCCTTCATTGTCGATTCGTAACAATCAAACAGCCATCAACTTCTTTTATGCTTTGAGATTCTGACACGTTCAAAGCTCTCTGCAATCCGCTCCTGCTGAGCCTTTCAGAGATCTCTTCTGCACTCCGTATCGCCAACTGTACCTACGTTTGTCAAGCAAAACCTCTTTGTCTGCGTGCGAGACAATGTGCGGCACAGTAATTAGAACGATGATGAGGATGTCGTCTCAGAACACCTCTATGAAGCCAGCACACCTATTGGGAGGGATAAGATCGTCTGACTCACTCCTGCCATGACGGGCGTCAGAAACCGCCATCGTGGGCGGCTTGCTATCTAATAATTTCTTTTAAAGGCGCTAATATAGAAAAGGAGAATATACTTGCACTCGATTTACTTTTATCATGTGACAAGCGAGGGCGTGACCTGGCGATTGAGTATCTTGAGGGCGCTCGCCATCCGTACCAATGTAGAGGCATCCACGGCGCCACTCGTCTATCACGCAATATCGGGGGACTATGAAAGAGATGCACACGAAATATGGCGCCTGATTGGACGGACACGATAAAGCGGATGTCGCGCCGCCTATCTCGGTGGCCCTCATCGCCGAACAAAAGAAAAGACCGTCAGCATCTTTCCTCTACCGCCGCCGCAAAACGGGCGCCATAAAAGGCCGCCTATGATGGTGGTGGAAGGGTGAATATATGGGCATATTGGACTTTGACGGCGCAAAAGATGCTGCCATTCTGAAAACGATTCAAAGGCGATGTTCTGCGCGCAAGCTCCGATGGACGAAATCGCACTTCTGCGTCTCTTTCAGCGCAGCTTTTCCATCGAGCGATGTGACATACGTACTTGAAACGGGCGAAATTATCGAGCATTGTCCGAAGACTATCCGCGCGAGCTGTCTGATCTTCCGGGGACGGTAAGAACGCATGCAGCTTCATGTTGTCTGTGGCATCGGCATCAGTGCTGTCATCTCATCACCGCCTATTATCCGGATCCCGAACGTTTGGGAAACCGACGGCAAGACGCGAAAGGAGAAAATCGCGGTGAGATTGTTTTGTGTGCCAAAGGAGCTCTTGCGAGAAAAGACCACGTTCATGGTTGACCTTGGAATCACTATTATCATCAAGGACGTTCGTCCTACGTCTGTTCTCCAGTGTGGGAGTACCAGCTATGGTGATAGGGTCGCCCGTGTGGCTTGAGAGATTGTCGAGCTCTGCGCCATGCTCCAGGCAAATGTCTGTTGTCAGCTTCGTGCATCGCCCGCCGCCTAACTTGCGCCGAACGTCGCGGCAACGTCAGCAACGACGAATGCGGTGGAAGGAGGATGTCGCCACCTATCGTGCCGCCTTCATCGCGAACAAAGGCATAGCCTGCCATCGTGGACGGCCCGGAGGAGAACTACGAGCTCTATAGGATTTGGAAAACAGAGCGACGATATCGGCTCTACCGTTCGTTTCCTTCTCAACGACGTTATTTCTTTTCGCGAGGCGTCTTCTGCTTGCTTTCTACTTTCTCGGGTGCTATGGTAGGAGATAATAAGATCACCTGATTTATCGGATGCAGAGATACGCGATGATTCGGCTCCAACATTCTTTGCCGCGACGCGGAGACCGCACAGCGTTGGACTCGGTGCGGTGGCTAAGCTCGAGGCTGCTATCAAATCAGGTGGTCTTTCTTCACGTTGCTCTATTTTGCTTTGCACGCCTATTCCTCTGTACTTCTTCGACTACGTTCTCCGCCACTCGGCCACGTTCACTTGTTCCCCGAGAAAAGTGGTTTCTGGGTCCTCTGTTGATCTCTGCAGAGAATCTTTCCTCCATTTCAATCGTCAAAATTCACCTCTCCTTAGGTAATTTGAGTCTCCTGCGCCTGTCGTTCTTGGCGTCCTTCCTCGATGTTCTCGTATTGACTGTCCCACCCTTGCCCAGGTGCATCCAGTAAAGACGATCAATCCATCTCATTTGTCAGCACTTCGCCGTATTCCTCTGTTAGGCTCGTTCAGCTTCTGAGAATGTAATCCAGTAAAGGAGATCTCCAATCTCTTCGTTGCTGAAGGCGGCTTCTTTGTAGATATTAAATCCGCATCGTCAAGCATCTCCTTCATCACCGTTGATTTCGTAATAATCGACAGCCATCGTTTCCTATGTCTTTGAATTCAGCGCATTCAGAGACTCTCCTGCAATCCCGTGCCTTGCGAGCTTCAGAGGTCTCTTCTGCCTCGAGTGCTCATCGCCGCCCGCGAGTTTTCAAGGAGGTCCTGCTCAGTAAGAATATTTTTGTGACTCATAAGG
>BNJU01002685.1_pt1 | contig 30741 bp, 47 predicted proteins | sample 8539281 | NCBI WGS metagenome assembly BNJU01 (sample SAMD00202456, study PRJDB9452) | human saliva metagenome | isolation source: human saliva | place: Japan
AAAAACTCCTGAAAAGAATAGTCCCATTTCTAAACAGAATTGATCATCAGGTTGCCAAACTGTTCTAGATGGTAAATCCTCCCAGAGATATCGCCATAGTTTTTTAGGAACATATTCTTTCATCTCTTTCTATTTTTTTCACCATTTATTATAGATAGTATATTGCGCACAGTAATATGTGTAATTCAGTAAATAGTATGTTGTAATGATTGTCTTCATACTTCTTCCGGAAACATAACTTTCTGCTGTATAAACTGTTCCTGCAAATTCTCCTGGCAGCAATCATTCCAGCAAACAATGTTGCCCAACTAATAAGTTTTTCCTCCTGCATTACCTAAAATAAAAATACTACTGAAACTACATTATTTCTACTAGAATTCAATACACTTACATTACCTGAAGTGCTTCCTATATATCTATAGGACCATTTTCTTCACCATAATTCCCCTAACTAACCACTCTTCAGAACCGTCTCCGTTTTCCTCCAGGTCTTCCTGGCCACACTCTAAAAAGGAACAAGGTTAGTTTCTAAATTTTCTGCTGTAAACGTTTGTTTCAACTCTGTACCTTCAACTGTTGACTTGCTACTCAATAAAAATAAAAAGAATAAAACAATTTAGCATTAGTATAATTTTTCATAATTTTTCATCTCCTATCAATTTAATAAACCACAATGCTAACATTTATTTCCTTCAAATTAATTTTATCACAAACTTTCAAAAAAACAATATGCTGAGATGTTTTTCCACCTTTTATGGAACAAAAACTGCTAACCCTCATGCGTTAGCAGTTTCTTAATTATTTAAATCCTTTCCAATCCATCTTTGTTAAATCGATGGTATCTTCTTTTTCAATCCTAGGTCTTCTAGTTTGAACTCCATCTTTTCGAATTTCAGCATTTGCAAAGCGTCAAACCTGCTCCTTTCGGCTCCAGTTTGAATACTTTGGCTATAACGGCTTCTTCAATGGAATACCCGGTTTTCTCGGATATTTATTTGAGTTTCCTTTCGTCTTTAGAATCGTAACCACATGACGGTTTCCGCCTTCATATGGCAAAGTCGAAAGAGACATCCCTTCCACTTTCCCCGCCAAGAATCGCGATGGCTTTTTCGCTTCTTCCAACTCCACTTCCGTATGCGCTGCTTTTAATGCGAGGAAATAGCCCTGCTTTTTTCACGAGCGGCATACAAAATTCGCTCAATACACTGAGTTTGGCAACGGCACGAGCAGTCACTACATCAAACGATGCACGGAAATCCTTGTTTTGCCCAAAAAGGTTCTCAGCGCGGTCATGGAAACACTGCACGTCTTTTAACCCGAGCGTCTCCACTAATGTATTCAAGAATGTAATGCGTTTATTCAATGAATCCACAATCGTCACCTTCAAGTCTGGGAAGACGATTTTCAGCGGAATACTTGGAAATCCTGCACCCGCACCCACGTCGCAAAGCGTTTGGTCGGTCAATTCATGATGGAATCCAAGCGCCAATGAATCATAGAAATGCTTCAAATACACGCCTTCTTCATCCGTAATCGCCGTCAAATTCATCTTTTCATTCCATTCCACTAATAGATGGAAATATTGGTCGAACTGCTTCTTTTGCACATCCGATAATGTAATCCCATGCACTTCTTGGAGTCTTTGATAAAATTCTTCTGGTTTCATACGCGCCTCCTTATTCTTGTACTTTAGCAATCTTGCCTTGTTCGATGTAGACCATTAAAATCGATACGTCGGCTGGGTTCACCCCACTAATACGACTCGCTTGCGCAATCGTTTCTGGTTGAATTAATTTCAAGCGTTGACGCGCTTCGGTCGCGAGTCCATTAATCGCATCATAGTCGATATTAGCTGGAATACGTTTGACTTCCATACGTTTTAATTTTTCCACTTTTTCAATCGCTTTGGCAATATAGCCTTCGTATTTAATTGATATTTCTACTTGTTCTTTCACTTCACGAGGGACTTCCACCGTTTCACCGGCAAAGCCTACTAATTCGTCATAGCTTAATTCTGGACGTTTCAACAAGTCGCTTAAAAGGATGCCGTCTTTCAATTCTGCAGATCCTTTTTCGGCCAAGAACGCTTGTAATTCAGCGGTCGGCTTCAAGCGAATCGATTGCATACGTTTGATTTCGGCTTCAATCGCTTCTTGTTTTGCTTGGAAATCGGCATAACGTTCGTCGTCAATCAGTCCAAGTTCGCGTCCTTTTTCTGTTAAACGTAAATCCGCATTATCATGACGAAGTAAGAGACGATATTCCGCACGAGAGGTCAATAGACGGTAAGGTTCTGTCGTTCCTTTTGTAACCAAGTCATCCACCAATACACCAATATACGCATCGCTTCGGCCAAGAATAAATGGCTCTTCTCCGCGAATCTTACGAACGGCATTAATCCCAGCGTAGAGCCCTTGCCCCGCTGCTTCTTCATATCCACTCGTACCGTTCATTTGTCCGGCAGTGAATAAGTTTTGGATAAGTTTTGTTTCAAAGGTATTTTTCAATTGGTGCGGCACGACCACATCGTACTCGATGGCATAACCTGTACGCATCATCTCAGCATTTTCCAATCCTTCCACGCTACGAATCATCTTGATTTGCACGTCTTCTGGAAGAGAAGTCGATAACCCTTGAATGTACACTTCTTCCGTATTTTCCCCTTCTGGCTCTAGGAAAATTTGGTGACGAGGCTTGTCGCTGAAACGAACGATTTTATCTTCAATCGATGGACAGTAACGCGCGCCGACCCCTTCGACGATCCCTGTAAACATCGGTGCACGGTGTAAGTTTTCACGAATGGTTTCATGAGTGCCTTCATTCGTATACGTTAACCAACAAGGAATTTGGTCATATCGATAGTCTTCGTCTTTTTGATGTAAAACTAAAAATAAGTTTGGCGTATCGTCCCCTGGTTGAATTTCTGTTTTACTATAATTAATCGACGAGCCTTTAATACGTGGCGGAGTTCCTGTTTTGAAACGCGCCAATTCAAAGCCTAATTCGAGTAAGTTCTCTGATAATTTAATCGATGGTTGAGAGTTATTCGCACCTGATGAATATTTCAATTCACCGATAATAATTTGACCACGAGAAGAAGTTCCGGCCGTTAAGACCACTGCTTTTTGAACGGTAGATGGCACCTGTATTTGTAATAACCCCTTTACATACGCCATCTTCAACAATCAATTCTTCCGCAATTCCTTGGCGTAAATCCAAGTTCTCTTGCTTCTCGATTATCTTCTTCATTTCTTGCGCGTATAAATGCTTATCCGCTTGCGCACGTAAGGCACGTACGGCAGGTCCTTTCCCAGTGTTCAGCATACGCATTTGAATATACGTCTTATCGATGTTGCGACCCATTTCGCCCCCAAGAGCGTCGATTTCACGCACAACAACCCCTTTTGCAGGTCCCCCTACAGATGGGTTACATGGCATAAAGGCCACCATTTCTAAATTCATTGTGAGTAATAATGTTTTTGCGTCCATACGTGCACTTGCTAGCGCCGCTTCACTGCCGGCATGTCCTGCACCGACGACCACTACATCATAATTTCCAGCTTCGTAAGTTGTTACCATAGTCTCTCCTTTACTTTCTTTCTCCATAAAATTCTACATTGTGACTAACATATTCGCCTGCTTCATAATTAAACTTCGCAGAAAAGAACGGTTCGTTTCCTAAAATCCACTCTAGGAAAATGCGGTCCCCTTCCCAAGACGGTTTCTGGAGGACTTCATCGTAAGGCACCCATTCTAGCGTCCCTTCTGGCGAATCAATCAGCTCTCCTGAAAACTCCGTCACACGAAAAACATACGTATACCAATCGTGTCCTGGGGTGAATTCTGGGAAGGTGATGATTCCTTTCATCTCCATCTTTGTAGCCGTCAGTCCTGTTTCTTCAAAAATTTCACGAACGGCACATTCTTCTGGAGTCTCTGCTGTTTCAAGCTTTCCACCAACGCCAATGTATTTTCCCTCATGGACATCGTTTGGCTTTTTGTTGCGTAATAACAGTAAAAATTCTTTGCCATTGTCCAAATAACAAATGGTCGCTAGCTTCGTCATCAGCATTTCCTCCTTGTGCCTTTCGTTTCTATCGATGCGCCCGATCCTTGGGAACATCACAGTGATCGAACGAGGAGCGTTCACTCGTTCAGTTGTTCTCTCTTAATGAAAGAGAGAAAACGGAAATTCTTACGGATTCTATAGTAGCAGTAATGGGGAATAGCAACCAATGTGAATTACTGACTCTAGGGTTATAGCCCGTAGAGTCAGTTTGAAGCTTGGTAGGAATTGAGACGTAAGGCTCAATCCGATGCCCCATTACCGCTACTATGAAGATATCCGTAAAGAATTGAAGTTTTAGCTCTTATTTTCCTAAACAGAACTGGCTGAACAATTGTGTTAACAGCTCGTCTTGAACCGTGTCGCCTGTAATTTCGCCCAAGAGATCCCAAGCGCGGGTAAAATCGATTTGAATTAAATCAACGGGCATGCCCATGTCGACCCCATTCGCCACTTCTTGCAATGCTTGTTCTGCCTTTTCAAGTAGCGCAATATGACGCGTGTTTGATAAGTACGTAGCGTCGCGCTCGTTCATTTGCCCTTGGAAGAAGTAATCGGCAATCTTTTCTTCCAATTGGTCGATGCCTTCTTTCTTGAGCATGGATGTTGTGACGATTTCGCTGTCTGTCGCGAATTCTTTGACCTTACCCATGTCAATTTTGGTTGGTAAGTCTGTTTTGTTTAATAAAATAATACGTTTGAAATCTTTTGTTTGCTCTAATAAGCGGAGGTCTTCGTCCATCAACTCTTCGCTTTGGTTTAGAATTAAGAGCACGAAATCCGCTTCGTTTAATGCTTTACGGCTTCGTTCCACCCCGATACGTTCAACAACGTCATCCGTTTCACGAATTCCCGCCGTATCAATCAGTTGGAGTGGCACTCCTCGCACATTCACGTACTCTTCGATTGTGTCACGAGTCGTTCCAGCGATATCCGTTACGATTGCTTTTTCTTCTCGTAATAACACGTTCAATAGACTCGATTTCCCTACGTTTGGACGTCCAACAATGGCTGTCTTCAATCCATCACGCAAAATTTTTCCTTGGCTTGCCGTGTTTAGCAATGCGCGAATGCCTTGTGAGACTTGCTGTGTCTTCTCGCGCAACAGTTGCAAGGTCATTTCTTCCACGTCGTCGTATTCCGGGTAGTCGATATTCACTTCCACTTGCGCTAATGTGTTTAAGATTTCTTGTCGTAAATTCTGAATTAACTTTGAGAGTTCTCCGTCAAGTTGGCGCATTGCCATTTGCATCGACTTATCTGTTTTGGCACGAATCAAATCCATCACGGCTTCTGCTTGCGAGAGGTCGATTCGCCCATTCAAGAAGGCGCGTTTTGTAAATTCACCAGGCTCTGCTAAGCGCGCCCCCATACGAAGAACCAGTTGCAAGATGCGGTTAATCGCCACAATCCCACCGTGACAGTTAATTTCCACAACGTCCTCACGCGTAAAAGTCTTTGGCGCACGGAGCACTGTCACCATCACTTCATCAATGACTTCATCGTTCTTTGGATCCACGATATGCCCATAGTGAATCGTATGACTTGGTTGTTCTTTTAATCGTTTCTCTTTTAATCGATACACTTCGTCGGCAATGCGAATCGCATCCTCTCCACTGATACGGACAATCCCGATAGCCCCTTCTCCAGGCGCCGTTGAAATCGCCGCAATCGTATCAAATTCTGTCTGCATACTGTCCCTCACTTCCATTTTATTGCACAAAAAAAGTGCACACTCCACCCCTTCGTTTCTAGGGTGGCTCGCACTTTGACTGCTAACCGATATTCTCAAAGAGATTATACACTATTTTTATGTAGAATTCATAGAAAGAAAGCCAATATTAGATTTTTTTTCTGAGTGAGTTGTGTTTTTATTTTTAAATTTTATACTTGTCATTGCACTCTTTTACAAAACAAGCTACAATCAAACTATGAATTTAAAGGAGGATTCCTATGACAGTAGAACATCCATTTAACAAAATCGTAGAAGGGATTGCAGTTTCTGATATTCGTCAATTCGACGCAGAAGTATCAACAATTCCCTGGCATTATCAAATTAACTCTTGGAGAGCCAAACTTTGACACACCTGAACACATTAAAGAAGCGGCTATTCAAGCGATTAAAGACAATCATTCACACTACACACCAAACTCAGGGATTCCTGAATTGCTACAAGCTGCGGCAGACTATTACAACAAGAAATTTAATTTCAATTACACAGCGGACCAAGTGATCACAACAATCGGGGCAACGGAAGGGATTAACGCTAGCTTACAAGCCATCTTAAACCCTGGCGACACAGTCATCGTGCCAACACCAGTATTCCCACTCTACTTGCCAATCACACTGGTGAACCAAGGGAACTTCATTACAGTAGATACAAGTGAAGACGGCTTCGTTTTAACAGCGGATAAATTACGCGAAACGATCGAAGCAAACCCCGATAAAAACTTTAAAGCAGTTGTTCTTGTATACCCAAGTAATCCAACAGGCGTAACATATTCTAAAGAACAATTAGAAGATTTAGCTGAAGTGATTAAAGAGCACCAACTATGGGCGCTGTGCGATGAAGTGTATGCAGAATTAACATACGACAAGACTCACTACTCTCTTGCAAATATCTTACCGGAACAAACCATTGTCATCACTGGTTTATCAAAATCACACGCGATGACAGGATGGCGTATCGGATTCATCTTAGGACCAACACACTTCATGAACGAAGTCGTAAAAACACACCAATACATGGTGACAGCTCCAACAAGCTTTGCGCAATACGGAGCGCTTGCGGCAATGTTACATGGCCAAGATGACTGTGCGAAAATGATGGTTGAATATAGCGAGCGTCGTGACTACCTTGCTGCGGAATTGAAGAAACTTGGCTTCGAAGTGGCAAGTCCTGACGGTGCGTTCTACTTATTCGCGAAAATTCCTGCAAAATGCGGTACTGACTCATGGGCATTTGTGCGAGACCTTGCTCCAAAAGCAAAAGTAGCGCTCATTCCAGGGATATCTTTCGGACCTGGTGGCGAAAGCTATGTTCGTTTCAGTTACGCTACTTCAATGGAAAACTTAAAAGAAGTTGTCGCTCGTTTAACAACTTACATAGCAAACATCTAACATTTGGAAGGCGAAAAAGACCATATATGGTCTTTTTCGCCTTCCAGCTTTAAACGATATAGCTTATAAACTATATCGTTTTTTTATTTTTATCTCAGAGGTAGAATAAACATAAAGAACTAAAATTATCATATGATAATTTTAGTTCTTTTCTCTATTTCAAATACTATCGATAAAAGTGTCGCGACCTGAAAGTCCGCGGTAACGTTTGTAATGTTCTGGATCCTTCTTGTAGAAATCTTGGTGATATTCTTCTGCAGGATAGAACGTACTTGCTGGTTCAATTTTTGTCACGATGTCTTTTTTGAATCGACCACTGGCTTGTAAGGCCGCTTTTAGAAGCCTCCGCAATCTTCTTTTTGTTCCTGCGAATGATAGAAAATCACCGGTCTATATGAATCTCCACGGTCCACGAATTGTCCCATTGCATCCGTTGGGTCCGTTTTGTTGCCAGTAGACTTCTACTAGTTTTTTTCATAGGGAATACTTCTGGGTCGAACGTGATTTGTACAGCCTCTGTATGTCCTGTTGTTCCGCTACAAACTTCCTTGTATGTTGGATTTTCTTTGTGGCCGCCTGTGTATCCTGAGATTACAGACTCAATTCCTGGTTGGCTATCAAATGGCTTCACCATGCACCAGAAACAACCTCCTGCAAATGTTGCAATTTCTTTTGCCATATGTGTCCTCCTACTCTTGTTCCGGGTTCAATGAAACATCTTCCCCGAAAAATTCTCATCTTAATAGCGACACCGGTTCTAGTTCCTGCTGTTCCACCAATTCCCGGTTTCACGCAACTCTCGTGGCATTCTGACCCCGATACTGCGCATCGCTTCAATCGTTTCATCCGCTGGAATCACATTTGTGATCCCCTGCAAGCGCCATATCCGCAGCAATCAACGCATTCCCCTGCACCAATGGCATTTCGTTTCACGCAGGGCACTTCTACCAGTCCCTGCTACAGGGGTCACAAACAAGTCCCTAATAAATTCCCCTAGCGCTGTCGCAAATGCTTCTGAACTCTCTTGCGGTGTTCCTCCTGCCGCTTCAACGGCTGCAGCTGCGGCCATTGCACTGGCACTTCCAACTTCCGCTTGGCATCCGCCCATCGCTCCAGAAATCATTGCGTTATTGGCAACGACCATCCCAAAAGGCTGCAGACGTAAAGAGAAAACGCACTTGTTGTTCATGGTTTAAGTTCATTGTATCTGCAATTGAAAACACAACTCCTGGCAAAGTTCCACTGGCTCCAGCGGTAGGGTGTCGCACAGACCAAACCCATTGCGGCATTGACTTCATTTGTTCCTAGGGCATATTGTACACCCGCTAGGACACTATCGCCCGATAATGTCTTTCCACGTTCACGATATTTCTTCATCTTCAACGCATCGCCACCGGTTAGTCCCGTTGGAGAAAACACCCCTTCTCCTTCGACGCTTCGTTCAACGGCATTCTTCATCGTTTGTAAGTTTTTTCCATTTTTCCCAGATGTACTCTCGACTTTGCTGGGTCATAGCCATTTCCTGTTCAATCATGATTTCAGAAATGGGTTTCTTTTGTTCTGTTGCTAATGCTACCAATTCTTTAATGGTTGAAAACATTGCAAACTTCCTTCCTCATCAACTCATTACGCAAACAGATAAATCGTATGCGTTTGTCTTAATGTTTGTATTTGTTGTTTTTAATTCTGGTGATAGTAAATCCGCTAATTCATATCCCAATCATTTGGCGATTTTCAGACATTTCTACTCTTTGTTTCGAAATAGTCACCCCATGCTCTTGTAATAGTTGATATACTTTTGGCATTTCACCAGGGATACCACTTCGAGCAATATTGGAAGGGCCTGAAGCTCCATCTTAAAGCCATCGACCTCGATAACCTTCACTTCCACCGCTCCGCCACCAACAGAAGTCCCAATGAGGCGAATCATACGCTTTCTCGTCGCTCAAGGTTAAATCTGCGGTATTCGCATGATTGACTGGACTCATTTCTTTGCGCTCAACAAACTCGATTTGGACTCCTTCGTCCTGGGCGATTTCAACCGCTCGTGGCACACGCTCATCATCTGTTCCAAAGCCTAAGATTCCACTAATAATCGCAAAATCTGTCCCATGTCCCTTATGAGTTTCAGCAAAATGACTCATAATAGTCGCAACGCACATTCTTTGGCGTTCCGCCGAAATAATTGTCTAGCAAGAGCTCCAATCGCAATCGCTCCCAGCAGTATGTGAAGAAGAAGGGCCCACCATAATCGGACCAATAATATCAAAACAACTCTTATAATTTTGTACTTTATTTCCTTCCATGTCGGCGCTCCTTTCTTTGCTTTACTATCGTATCAGTATCCGCCTATAATGTAAATTATTTTTGGCCGGCAACCCTTATGGCATAAGCATCCAACAATATTCGACTAATCACTTGTAGCAGCGAGCGCGAACGAACTTCATAATCTGGGAAGTACGAGCTTTCTGATTTATATCCAACAAAAGTAATATCACTTAATTTTTGCCCAGAGGACTCGCACCATTAGCGGTTACTAAAATAATAGGAACTTCATTTTGTTGACACACTTTGGCTGCTTCGACTAATTCTTCTGTATGTCCATTCAGAGATATAATAATCGCCACATCTTGCGCATTTAATCGATGGCTAATCGTCTTTATAATATTGGGGTCTACATATTGTTCGCATGTCCGTTCCAATAAATGGAAATTTTATCTCCATTTCACTAGCAATCATTTCACTCAGCCCCCGAGAGAATAAGTAGACGCGTTGTGCCCCAAAGATTGCTTGAACGGCATCTTCTATTGCCCTGCTATCCAATTGCTCAATCGTTCGTCGGACCTCTTGCTCATTTTTCACTACAACAGCTTGAATCTTTTGATCCACAACCTCTAAACTTTTGAAAGTTGATAAATTTTCATTTGCAAATCGATATTGCTTTTTCAAATCATGTTTAAAACTCGTAAATCCATCATATCCGATTTTTCTCATCGTTCTTACAATGGACGCAGTTGAAACAGTTGCTCGTTCGCTTAACTTTACAATTGAAATAGAAGGCATCTCCTCTATATGTTCTTCAATATAGGCAAGTAGATATTTTTCGGTATTTGTTAAGCCTTTCGTGTTGAACATGTGAACTCCCTCCATTTTGTAAAGTTTTACAAATGTTAACCCTCATTTTAGAAAACATTTACAGTATGCTGTATGTAATAATAAGTATAACAAAAAATCATAATGGGAGGTGAAATGATGATTTATACGTGTACGATGAATCTAGCCATCGATTTGTTTATTAAAACCTTGCAAATGTTGCCTTCTGAAGTAAACCGAACACAAGAGGCCGTTTACATCCCAAACGGGAAAGGAGTAAATGTCAGCTTTATCCTAAAAACTTGGGATGAAGAACACAGCATTAGGTTTTAAAGCAGGTTTTTACTGGTCAATTCATCGAAGACGAGCTCCATAAGGAAGGCATCCAAACACAGTTCGTTAATGTAGACGGAATTACTCGAATCAATGTATTTACTCAAGTAGTGTCAACGAGTGAAGAGTTTAAACTCGTAAATCAAGGTCCTAGTGTGAGCCAACTCCAAGAAGAAGCACTCCTCAAAATAATAGAGGATATGAATACGGAGGACTTTTTATTTGTATCCGGCAGTCATCCGGAAGGCATTACCTATACGACTTATGAAAAAATTGCAAAGACCGCTCAACTTAGAGGGTTTAAGTTAATCCTTGATACTTCTGCCGACTTTGTACCCGACCTTTTTAAAAGTACCGTCCCCTATCTTATCAAACCCAACGACGAAGAATTGGCTGAGTGGTTTGGTTTGATAAATCCAAGCCTTGAAGAAATTAAAGACTGTGGTCAAAAACTACTCGAAAAAGGCGCCGAAAATGTATTAGTTTCCTTAGGCGAAAAGGGAGCAATTCTATTCACGCCAACAGAAACAATCCATGTAACAGCTCCAAAAGGAGAAGTGGTAAATACTGCCTGTGCCGGCGATACTCTTTTAGCTACATTTGTCGGAAGCCAATTATTAGGTTTATCAGATGAACAAGCTTTAATCAAAGCTGTGGCTGCAGGTAGTTCAACAGCATTTAGACCTGGATTGTCAGATTTTTCAGACGTTCCTACATTAATGCAACAAATCAAACGCATTTCATAGCACACAAAGGAGGAAAAACAATGACAAAATATGATATTATCGCTGCCACTGGGTGTCCGACAGGGATTGCACACACTTATATGGCACAGAAGCTCTTGAACAGGCTGCTAAAAAAAGCAGGAGTAACGATTAAAGTTGAAACACACGGTCAAATCGGCGTTGAGAATGAACTCACTCCCTGAAGAAATCGTAAAATGCAAAAGCCGTCATTATTACTGCTGACAAGGACGTTCAAGCACAACGTTTCGTCAACAAAAATTATCGACGTTTCAGTGGGACAAGGAATTAAAAATGCCGATGAATTAGTGGCACAAGCTCTTCGCGGAGAAGGCGTTGTGAAATACCACTCTGACGATGCAGTTGTTGAAGCTTCAGAGCTCCCCAATCTTCTAACGTTGGTAAGAGCTCTATTGGTCGTGAAATCTACAAACATTTGATGAATGGTGTTTCACATATGCTTCCATTCGTCGTTGGTGGTGGGGTGCTCATCGCGATTTCATTTGCGGTATTCGGAATATACTCATTCGATCCAAATCATGAAACTTACAATGCCTTTTCTGCACAATTAAAAGAAATCGGTGGCTTAGCAATGGGCTGATGACTCCCCGTTCTGGCAGCCTACATCGCACAAAAGTATCGAAAATCGCCCTGCTTTTAGTCAGTGGTTTTTGTTGCCGGTTTAATGGCAAGTAACGGTGGCGCAGGATTCCTCGGTGGTATCGTTGGTGGTTTTCTTCGCAGGTTACTTAGTCGTTCTTTTAGAAAAAAATTATTTAAAGCATTACCAAAAGCATTGGACGGTTTTAAAGCTATTTTCTTATATCCACTATTAGGGTGTTTTAATCACTGGACTATTTATGAGTGTTATTGTTAGTCCAATGGCAGGTATTAACCAATCACTAATGGAGTTCTTAAAGGATTCCAAGATTCAAACCCTATTCTTCTTGGTCTTGTAATTGGATGTATAGTGTGCCTTTGATATGGGTGGCCCAGTGAACAAGGCTGCATACGTTACAGGTACCGTTCTTCTTGGTGAAGAAATACAGCATTCATGGCTGGGGTTTTCTGCAGCATGTATTGCTCCTCCACTAATCACAACCGTTGCCGTATTATTATTCAAAAATCGTTTTGACACAAACGAACGTAATGCTGGTTTAGTTAACTTCATCTTAGGTTCAACACACATTACTGAAGGAGCAATTCCTTTCGTAGCAAAAGATCCCCTTCGCGCGATGCCTTCAATGATGTTAGGTTCTTCAATCGCTGCAATTTTTAACTTACCTTTTTCGGCGTACAAGTCCTGCTCCTCACGGTGGATTCCTAGTATTACCAGTTGTCACACATCCATTCTTATGGGTATTAGCGATTGCAATTGGTTCTGTTATCGGCGGTGTTGTTCTTGGAGCCACTCGTAAACCACTTTCCGAATAATAGGCAGTCGTTTTAAAAACTTAGGAGGTTTGAAATGTTAATTAGTAAAGAAGCCATTTTCTTAAATGAAAATCTTACTTCTCAAGAAGAAGTCTTTCACTTCATTGCACAAAAAGCGGTAGCACTAGGCGTTTCAGCAGACGAAAATGCCGTGTACAACGGACTTGTAGAACGTGAACAACAAGGAACAACAGGAATGATGGACGGATTCGCGATTCCACATGCAAAATCAAGTGCTATCACGACTCCAAAAATCGTGATTGTACGACTTAATGAAGGAATCGATTGGAATAGTATGGATGGGAAAGCCTACTTTATTCATCTTTTAGTCTACTAATTCCTGATGGAGAAGCTGGAACAACCCATCTGAAACTACTAGCAACCGTAGCTCGGATGTTAATGAAAGCTGATGTGAAAGAAGCTTTATTAAGCGCTAAAACTGCTGAACAACTTGAAGAGGTATTAAATAGTCATTTAGGAGCTTAGTCTCCAATAATATGGGAGAGAATAACGATGATTATTCTCTCTTTTTTACTCCTTTTCCAAAATTCACTTATAAGTGAATTTTGGGAGCTGCTCTCATTTTTTTGGAGTCCAGCATTCTTTTTCCTCCAATTCTATTGACGAAACCGATAAAAACTCTTACAATAAAGTTAACTGGTAGTGACCAGTTGTAGAATGTTTTTGAAAGGAGGGTTCAATATGGTTGCTAAACCATCTCCTCTTTATTCAACGCTAAGTCTAGCATTAATGGATTTCATTAAAGACAAAGGGAAAGCGCACGAAAAGATGCTTTCAGAAAGAGAAATTACGAAAGTATACAATGTGAGTCGAACCACTGTTAGAACAGCGCTAAAAGAATTGGAGACTCTTGGGTTTATTTATAAACGCCATGGCAAAGGAACGTTCATCTCAAATCAGTGGAAAGAACGTCAAAACTTACTAGAAGGATATAGTTTTACAGAACAGATGAAGGAACTCGGTAAAGTCCCTACGACAAAGATTACTTCTCTGGACTGTTATGAAGCGGATGAATTTATCGCCCCATTAGTTGGGATTGAAGCGGGTGATAAGCTATTTCGATTGAAACGCATTCGGTATGCAGACGGAATTCCGCTTATGAAGGAAACCACATTTTTACCTTACGATGTTTTTAAAGGGTTAACAAAAACACTTCTAGAAGGTCATTCTTTATACGATGTGTTTGCAAGTAAGTTCAATCAGCAAATCCACTATGCTGACGAAGAATTTTCCGCAAGTATTTTAAGTGCGGAAGAAGCTGAAAGCGCTGGATGTGGATCCACATGGAGCTTGCTTGAGGTTTAGACGAACGACATTGAATCACGAAAAATCGCATCATTGAATACACCATTAGTGTGGCTAGAAGCGATCAATTCTTCTACAAGGTAAGACACTATCGAACAAATCAATAAAAATTTTTGGAGGGGTATTATGTTTCAATTTTCAACCAGTCAATTAGAAGCTTTTATCTGCAGAGATTACAACGCGCGAAATTGCCAACAACCAGAATTGTGGAAAGAAGCTTTTGATTACTACAAAATCAAACTTAGAACGTATCAGTGCTTTCTTAAACAACTTACCTGAAGGTCGCCTTCGCGTGATTTTTCGCAGGTGCAGGGTACATCACAATATGTGGGAGATACCATTCTTCCTTACTTAAAACGTACAGGAAATGAAGATCGTTTTGATTTCCAATCTGTTGGAACAACAAACCTTGTAAGTAATCCACATGACTACTTCAAAGCAGAAATTCCTACAGTGCTTGTTTCATTTGCACGTGTGGGTAACTCACCAGAAAGTCTTGCAAGTGTGCAACTTGGCCAACAAATCGTGCGCGACTTCTATCAAATCACGATTACTTGTGCGCCAGAAGGAAAAATTAGCCATTGCTGCCAAAGACGACACAAACAACTTACTCTTAATGATGCCAGACCGCTCTAACGACGCTGGTTTTGCGATGACAGGAAGCTTCACATGTATGACTCTTACAGCGCTTCTTGTATTCGACGAAGCTCACTCGCTTGAAGAAAAAGAAGGCTTTTGTGAAAAGCCATCCGTCAAATGGGTACAAGCGTTCTAGAACGTGAAGACGTGATTCAACATTACGTGAACTTGGACTACAACCGTGTCATCTACTTAGGTTCTGGTTCACTCAAAGCGGCCTTGCTCGCGAGTTCAATTGAAGATTCTTGAATTGACTGCTGGTCAAATTGCGACAGCCTTCGATTCTTCAATGGGATTCCGTCACGGTCCCTAAATCATTTGTAAACAGCTCTTCTCTAGCCTTCGTATTCGTATCAAACGATGACTATACTCGTCAATACGATATCGATATCTTAAACGAATTACACGGCGATCAAATCGCACGTCTTGTATCTTGCGGTTGGAGTGGATGCAGAAGAGCGACTTTGAAGGTCTATCCTTTCAGCTTTGATAAAGAATATCGTTTCGTTCCAGATGCTTACCTTGCACTTCCATATGCGGTATTTGGACAAACCGTTTCTCTACTTTCTTCATCAAAGTTGAAACAAACCAGACACTCCTTCACCAACAGGCACTGTTAAACCGTGTCGTTAAAGGGTAACGATTCACCCATTAGAAGCATAAATAACTTTATTGAAAAGAGATGATCCTATGACAACTTATATTTATGCCAAAGCATTTTATTTTTGAAGACGAAGTGAAAGGTCCAGGGATACTTACCAATCTTGGACAACGGAACTTTCGGAGCCTTCCAAACCGAAAAAAACCAGAAAGCGGCGCTACGATTATCGACTACGGCAACTATCAAATTGCCCCAGGTCTTGTAGATACATATCCACGGATTCAAAGGCGCTGACGTCATGGATAATGACGTAGAAGCTCTTCGTACCATTTCAGAAGGACTTCCTTCCTGCGGGTTACTTCTTACTTACCAACAACCTTAACCGCATCTCGCGAGTTATTAGCAGATGTTTGCCAAACTGTCGGCGATAACGCCACAACACTTGGGGGCGCTAAAATCAGAGGGATTTTCCTAGAAGGTCCATTCTTCTGTGAAAAATACAAAGGCGCGCAAAACCCTAAATATATGGGCGACCCTAAATCTGAAATTTTAGATGAATGGCAAGAACGCGCTGGCGGTTGGGTAAAGAAAATCGCGATTGCGCCTGAACGTGACGGTGCGGTTGATTTCATCAAACACGCGAAAACAAAAAGACATCTATGTCGCTCTTGCACATACAGATGGCACTTACGAAGATTGTAAAAACGCTGTTGAAGCGGGTGCGAACATCTTCGTTCACACATACAACGGAATGCGCGGCTTACATCACCGCGAACCAGGTGTTGTCGGTGCGGCACTCACATTGCCAAACGTATTCGACGAACTGATCTGTGATGGTCACCACGTACATCCAGTGAGCGCAAGTATCGTCATGAAATGTTGCGGTCACGACCATGTAGCTCTTATTACAGACTGCATGCGTGCAGGGCGGTATGGGCGAATGCGAATCGATGCTTGGTGAATTCCCTGTTATCGTAAAAGACGGTACGGCTCGCTTGAAAGACGGTGGCAGCCTTGCTGGAAGTATCCTAGAACTTATCCAAGGGGTTCAGAACGTTGTGAAATGGGGCATTGCAACTCCACACGAAGCTATTACAATGGCTAGCCTTGTTCCCTGCAAAAATCAGTCGGTATCGACGACGTTTGCGGACGCATCGACCCAGACTATGCAGCAGACTTCATCGTATTAGACGATGAGTTACAACTCAAAGTGACTTACTTAGATGGTAAGCCTTATTTCGAAGCAAAATAATCAAAAAGACAGTGAGTACGAGGGCGTGAGAGTGCCCCACCCAATCCATCACTTAAGGGTGTTATTATGTCAAAATTAGTATTAACAAAAGGAAAATATGATCACTTAGTAAAACTTTCAAACAAAAACCATGTCATCGGTGCTTTTAGCGATTGACCAACGTGGTTCATTGAAATGATTGCTGCAGGAAATCCCAAATGTTAAAAAGGCGATGAAGGCATCATCCGCTTCAAAGAATTAATTTCTGAAGAATTAACAAAATACTCTTCTTCAATCCTTTTAGACCCAGAATATGGTCTTCCAGCTGCAAAATTACGCCACGAAGACTGCGGACTTTTAATCTCTTACGAAAAAACTGGTTACGATGCAACTGAAATCGGCCGCTTACCAGACTTACTTCCAATCTGGTCTGCAAAACGTATTAAAGAATTAGGCGCTGACGCTGTTAAAAGTTCTTTTATACTATGATATTGACGAAGATCCAGCAATCAACGACATCAAACATGCATGGGTAGAACGTGTCGGTAGTGAATGTGGCGAAGATATTCCATTCTTCTTAGAAATCGTTTCTTACGAAGCAAGTGACGACGATGTGAAATCAGCTGCATACGCTAAAGTGAAAACCTCATAAAGTAAACGACGCAATGAAAGTCTTCTCTGACCCACGTTACAACGTTGACGTATTAAAAGTGGAAGTTCCAGTAAACATGAACTTCGTAGAAGGCTTCACTAAAGAAGGCGTTGAACCTGTTTATACTCGCGAAGAAGCGTTACGTTTATTTAAAGAACAATCTGAAATCACTCACTACCATTCATCTTCTTAAGTGCTGGTGTTTCTGCTGAATTATTCCAAGAAACATTACGCTTTGCAAAAGAAGCTGGTTCTACTTTCAATGGTGTGTTATGTGGTCGTGCAACATGGAAAGATTCTGTAGCTGTGTTTGCGACTGAAGGGGAAGAAGCTGGTCGTGCGTGGTTGGCAAACCAAGGACGTAAGAACATCGAGGATCTTAACGTTGTTTTAGATGAAACTGCAACTCCATGGTTAGATCGTGCAGAAGTAAAATAATTACCTTATAAGTAAAGAGCGTTGCTCTTAAACACCTGATGGCCGCTGTGGTTTCTTTAAATCCTTGCGGATATCTTCATAGTAATAGTGATGAGGCACCGGCTCGAGTCTAAAGTCTCTCGCCTTTAAAGCCTCAAAGGGGACGTACGGAATGTTATTCCTACGTCCCCTAATTCATTTTAATGCAAACTCCCATCACTATTACTATAGAATCCGCAAGGTTCTTCGAAACCACACTGGGTGTTGTTAGCATCACTCTACTTCTTCTAACCATGGATTGCGGAGAAAGGGTGATAGACGAAGCAGGCACTTAGACGGGTGTAGAATCATCGAAACCACACTGGGTGTTGTTAGCAACGCTTTACTTTATTTACTTCTACTAACCATGGATTGTAGAGGAAGGGTGATAGACGAAGCAGGCACTTAGACGGGTGTAGAATCATCGAAACCACACTGGGTGTTGTTAGCAACGCTCTACTTTTTTTACTTCTTCTAACCATGGATTGCAGAGAAAGGGAGAGAGGCGAAGCAGGTTCTGAGATAGGGAGAGTTTCTTTGAAACCACAATTGGTGTTGTTAGCAATGCTCTACTTTTGTGCTTCTACTATCCACCAGATAAAACGAGGTCAACAAAAAAGCTAGGCAGATAGCCTAGCTTTCTTAATTTATAATTCTTCAATAACGACTGCGGTTCCGCTACAGGTGACCATAATCATTCCATCCATATACTCATAGTCCATTTTCACGCCTACTACAGCATTCGCTCCGATTTTTGTAGCTCTTTCTTCCATTTCTTGTAGAGCTTCTTCTCTAGCTTCTAAGCTCTCCTTCATAAGCTCTAGAGCGGCCTCCAAAGAAATTTCTTAGTCCTGCTGCGATATCTTTTATAGCATCAACACCTGCTACCACTTCACCAAAAACAATCCATTTATACTCAACAATTTGATACCCTTCGACCGTTTTGCGTTGTAGTAATAATCATAGAAATTCCTCCTTTTGTTCTATCTTCATATTACTGCACCTGTGGCAAAAATCTATAGGAGAATGATCTGATATATCATTCAAGCGGTCTAAACTTTTTACTTTTGAATGCTGTATTTTTGTGCCTTCGAGGGATGCTTGTAATGCGTCGACGCTTGCATCTCCTTCGACTGTGGCTACTTTTTGTTTCTAAGCTGACTTCAACGTTTGTGACGCCTGGGACGTTTGAGAAGCGTTCTTTCACTGTGTTGGCACATCCTGCATTTGATTCCTTCTAAATTGTATTCTTTTTCATAAAAATCTCTCCTTTAAAGTTATGCTTTCCAGCGTTTTTAATCTTAGGGCGTTGAGGACAACAGATACGGAACTGAAGCTCATTGCAGCTCCGGCAATCATTGGGTTAAGGAGTGGTCCGCCAAAGAGGTGAAGAACTCCCATCGCAAATGGAATGCCAATCACGTTGTAGGCAAACGCCCAAAATAGATTTTTCTTTAATATTACGGATGGTTGCACGGCTGAGTTTTAACATCGCTGGTACATCCATCAAGTCGCTCTTCATTAAGACGGCGTCTGCAGATTCGATGGCTACGTCTGTTCCGGTACCGATTGCGATACCGACTTGTGCTTTGTGCAAGAGCTGGGGCATCATTGATACCATCCCCCACCATCGCCACAATATAGCCTTCTTCTTGTAATTTTTGAGACATAATTCGCCTTATCTTGCGGTAAAACTTCACTAAACACGCGGTCAATCCCCACTTCAGAGGCAATCGCTTGTGCAGTTCGTTCGTGGTCTCCCTGTCATCATAGCAACTTGAATGCCCATTTCATGTAGGGTTTGGATGGCACGCGCCTGCTTTCTTTTAACAGTATCCGCTACAACAATCAGCCCTTGTACGGCATCGTTATAGCCGATATAGAGCGGTGTTTTTCCTTGTTCCGCAAAACGGTTTGCTTTGTCGTTCATCTCAACATTAGCAAGACCATTTTCGCGCATCCATTTTTCATTTCCAAGGAAGACGAGTGTTTCACCAACGTGGCCTTTAATCCCAAAACCAGGGAATGGCTTCGAAGTTCGTCACTTCATCAAATGCAGCCCCTTGTTCTTTGGCTTTGGCAACAATCGCTTCGCCAAGAGGGTGTTCGGACGCTACTTCAAGGCTCGCAGCTAGGCGAATGAGGGCATCTGCATCGGTAGAATCGGCAGTGACCACATCTGTGACCACAGGAGTTCCGTTTGTAATAGTCCCTGTTTTGTCGAAAACAACCATATTCACGTGGTTGGCTTCTTCCAACGCTTCCCCACTCTTAAGAAGGATTCCATTTTCGGCCCCTTTACCAGTCCCAACCATGATAGCAGTTGGTGTCGCAAGTCCTAACGCACATGGGCAGGCGATGACGAGCACTGAGATGGTAATCGTGAGGGCAAATACCCATGATTCTTGTCCAAGGAAATACCAAGCAAGTCCAGAAACAAGAGCCAAGACGATTACGATTGGAACGAATACTCCAGAAACCTTATCGGCCAGTTTGGCAATCGGTGCTTTGGATCCTTGTGCTTGTTCGACTAACTGAATAATTTGAGAAAGAGCTGTGTCTTTCCCGATTTTTGTTGCTTTTAGAATGAAAGAACCTGTTTTATTTAAACTTACCCCAATCACTTCATCGCCAACTGATTTCGATACTGGAATACTTTCCCTGTTAACATCGATTCGTCAACGGTTGAGTTTCCTTCTGTCACGACGCCATCGACTGGAACTTTTTCACCCGGTTTTACACGAATGAGGTCGCCCACTTGCACTTCTTCTACAGGAATTTCTACTTCTTGTCCGTCTCGTAAAACAGTCGCCATTTTAGGAGCAAGGCCTACGAGCGTTTGAATCGCCATGGATGTTTTCCCTTTTGACACGTCTTCGAAGTATTTTCCAAGTGTGATTAAGGTTAAAATAACGCCGGCTGATTCGTAGTAAAGGTTCATCGCAAAATGCGCATGGCCTTCTAATACGTGGTACGTTCCGTAAAGGCTATAAAGGAACGCAGCGCTTGTTCCAAGTGCGACTAAGCTGTCCATGTTCGGATGTCCTTTAGACAAGGCCTTAAATCCATCCACGAAGAAACGACGTCCGACCCAGAGAATTGGGAGAACGAGCGCCAATTGAATCAACGCGTAGCTGACTGGACTTTGCATTGGGCTTAGAAAGGCTGGCATTGGAATTCCAACCATATCGGCCATTGCGATAAAAGAGAAGTGGCACGGTGAAAATCGCTGAAATGGTTAGGTTTCGCTTCATTTCTCTTAAGTGCGCTTCTTTCTTTTCGTTCTTTTCTTCGAGTTCTTCTTCCACTGATTTACCACGAGGACGAGCGCCGTACCCCACACCATCGACCACTTTGGCGATATCTTCAGGGGTAACGCTATCGTTTTGCTTCAACGGTCATGATCTCGGTTGCCAAGTTAACGCTGGCTTTATCAACGCCAGGCATTTTGCTGACGGCATTCTCGATCGTCATGGCACATGAAGCACAACTCATTCCTTCAATAATGTACTCTTTTTGTTTGCTCATTACTTTCACCACTTTCGTTTACATTTGTAATTTACATTGTTAGTTTACACTGTAATTTACAAATGTCAACGAAAATATAGAAAAATAACCGATTATAAAAAGAGTGGAATAATTTCCACTTCCTCTTATCGATAACCTCTTAATCTGCCGTTTTGGCCAAGGTTTTCGGCTTTAATTTCTTGAATAATGATATGAATGTGTTCTGTTGGAGCGCCAGTATGTTTAGACACCACTTCTGTCACTTCTTTGACAAGGGCTTCTTTTTGTTCGTGGCTTCTTCCTTCAATCATCTCAACATGAATAAATGGCATGGTTGTGCCTCCCTTCGTTTTGAACTAATTACTATAGTTGCTCTTTGGTTCTATTCTACTCTAAATAGGAGGGGGTGCTAGCAAGAGCTTCACACCCTGTGTAGTTGAGCTCGAAAAGGCAGAAACGACGTCCACTTTCCAAACCATACGCACATCGTTTTTAACGATGCTTGCGTTGGATTGGGCCAGTGGTTCGTTTCTAAGCGCCTTTTTCTCGCATCCTATGTAGTTGAATTCGGGCTCACTAGGGACTGCAAAACTTCGCACTGTGAAGTTGTGCTTCCCCGAAAGCCCGCAGAACGTTTCACGTTCCTTCCGCATTCGGTCCAGTGATTCGTTTCTAAACGCTTTTTCTCACACCCTATATTTTTTTCTATTAAGGTTTTCATGGTTTTGGTTAGAAAACAGCACGGTTAGGATGGCTGTGTTTAACGGGAATGAAATTAGGTTCTTAATGATTCGCAGTGGCATGAAGACGGCGAAAGCTTTGCCTGTCATCATATACACCCATAGTGAATTCAATCCGAGGTTACAGACGATTGTGACGAGTAATACTGCCATCAAGATTTGTTCCCCATCTGGTGGTTTTCTTATATAGAAAGTATCCGTAGATGAGTCCTCCGACAAGTGCTGTCAGTGTATAGCCGATAAAGAACTGTCCACTCTCTCCGCGGAAAAAGTTCCCGAGGATATCGACTAGAATTCCCAAGCGCTGCACGCCACGGTCCAAAGCATGACCCCTGCAATGGCCGCTCCGATGAATCGAAGCCAAGTTGAACGTAAACTCGAATTTTTATTGCTGGCAACATTTCCATCACAAGACGAATGGCCAAGATTAGCGCCATCACTGTAATATCAAGTATTTGTTTTCTATTATATTTCTTCTCATTTTTCCATATTAGCATCTCCTTTAATTGTAAAGAGTTGCTCCATTTAACTACTTCTGTTTCTAGTGTTGTGTAAATGCAGCGAATGCGACTAAATTACCACAATGTTTCCATTTTTCGTCCCAGTGGCAACATTCCATCCTCCAGGCACTAACACAATAAAGTCTACTCTGATTTTTGGGTTCTAGAAAATTTAGTTCCTACTTTCCATGAATCTCCTTTCTTACTCTTGGTAAGGATACCTTCTTCATGTCCCATCGTCAAGTCCTCTATATCTTTTAGGGCTTTAAAATCGATGTTCATCGTCTTTTTGAACAGTTTTTGACTGAAAAATATTTTTCTAAAAAGATAAAATCCGAAAATATTGTTGATACCGTTTTCTACAATCTGTATAATTAGATAGTAAGATTGCCAAAAGAAAGGATGCAACATGAGTAACGAACGTTTTTAATGATAGAGTCTGATATTAAAAATTTATCTTTCGATTGAGTCTATTACCAAATCCAAATACGATAGCGACTGGCATAGTACGCTACACCTCATCCCTTTACTGAACTTTTCTATGTTATTGATGGTAAGGGAATTTGTTATTCAACATCAACGTTTTTCCGTTAAAGCCAATGATTTTGTCATTATTAATCCTCAGGTAGAACACACAGAGTTTCTTCCCGATTCTCCTCTAGAATACATTGTGGTAGGAATCCAAGGTCTGTCCTTCTCGAATTTAACCCCTGTGGATCAAGGTGGCCATCCTTTTTCGTTCTTTAATTTACGAGATGAGCAAAAGGACATTTTACGCTACTTAAACGCCATGGTGCAGAAGCCACCAATCAAGCGCTCAGTTATGATTTGGTTTGTCATAATTTGTTAGAAATTTTTATTGATTAAAATTTTTGAGACACCAACATTTTGATTTGAAGTCGGTGCTCATAGTAAAACGACAAAAGATATTGCATTTATCAAACATTATTTGAAAAACATACTACCGAGAAAGCATTCAGCTAGAAGCCTTAGCGTCAATGACCCACTAAGCCGATTCTACATTTCCCACAGTTTTTAAAAAAAAGTCGGCATGTCTCCAATGGAATACTTAATGACCATTCGTATCAAAAAAGTAAAATTTTTACTACGAACAACGAATTATTCTATTTCTCAAGTGGCGGACATCGTTGGATTACGACGCCTACACTTTTCAAAAACAATTTAGAAAATAACTGGAATTTCCCCAACGGATTACCGCGAGAAATATCAAAGGAGTCCCAATGATACGAAAACCAAAAGCGAGATGAACGCCGTCAAATCATCCCGCTCATCGAATTCATTATGCAAGATATGGAACTGCCGATTCTGGAACATACGAGCCGGAAATGCTCTATGCGATGCTAGAAGAAGCGATGCTCGACGATCAGTTTCGCTACGGTCTTAGCCAAACCCTGGTCTATATCCATGAGGGAAAAGTGGCGGGGGCAATTTTTGGCTATCACGGGCACTAGAAGCACGATTGATGATCCGTTCCACCAGTATACAGAGGCTACAACATTGAGCATCAGATCCCGCTCTACGAAGATAAGGAGACGATGCCAGGGAGAATGGTATATATTGATATTTTGGCGGTCTATCCCGAATATCGCCGCCATGGGATTGGTCGTAAATTATTGGTAGAAGTAGAAAACTTAGCGCGCCAGCAAAGGCCACCAAAATCGCCCTCAACTGCGAAAAGGAGAATACAAAAAGCCTACAAATTATATGAAAAACTGGATTACACCCCAGAAAGTGAACGTGTCTTAAGCGGTCATTCGTATTATCATATGACGAAAGCCTTATATAAAAATCCGTTTTTGTACGAAATCGTTCAAAGAAGATTTTATAAAATGTAACATAACTGTTACATTTTGCTTTTTCAAATGAAAAAGAGACTCGAAATTTCGAGTCTCTTTTTGATTATTTTACAGTTGCTTGTCGTAGGTTGATTGTACGTCCAAACGGAAGAACTTCAAATCCATCTACGTTTTCAGCAAGTAAATAGCTTTGGCTTGCTTGATAGATTGGCGCAACAATAGCATCATTCATGATGATTTTTTCTGCAGCAATCATTTGTTTATAACGTTCAGCTGGTTGTGTTGCATATTTTGTTTTCACTGCATTCACAGCTTCGTCATAAGTAGAGCTTGAATAGTTAGCAAAGTTAATACCTCCGCCTGTAACGTATTGCTCTAGAAGTTCACTGGATCTTGGTAATCTGGTGCCCAAGTTCCAAAGAAAATATCAAAATCATCCGCTCTTTGTAATTCTAAACGGTTTTTCAATGGTACAGATTTGATGTTGAATTTCACACCTGGTAAATTCTTTTGAATTTGTGCTTGTAAGTATTCACCGACTACTTTTGCACTACCTGCATCAGAAGTTAGTAATGTTACTTCAATAGTGTCCGTTCCTAGCTCTTGTTTTGCTAACGCTAGTTCTTTTTGAGCTTCTTCTACATTATAGCTGAGTAAGTCGCCACGATCTTCTACATAGTCTTTTCCATTTTCTGGATTTTCACCAAATCCTTTTGGAACTAGTCCGTTTGAAACAATGGAACCATCTTTCATGACATTATTCACTAAAGAGGCTTTATCATATGCCATCGCAATTGCACGACGGAAATGTTTATTTCCTGTCACTTTACGTTCCACGTTGAAACTCATATATCCCATAGTTGCTTTTGGAATTGCATAGTAGGTTGGTTGCCCTTTGTATTGATCCACGAATTGTTCGCTGATGGTTGTATATTGTACTTGTTTTCCTTCAAATAATTGAACAGAAGTTGCGACTTCTTTTGACACATTCACTGTGACATTTTGTAACGCAACGTTTGAAGCATCCCAGTACCCTTCGTTTTTAACAAGTTTCCAAGAAAGTTCCGAACCTGTCCATCCTTCTAATTTAAAAGGTCCATTCGTTACCACGGAGTCCGCAGTAGATCCATACCCTTCTCCTTTTTCAGTTGCCACTTTTTCAGATTGTGGTAAGAAACGAGAACCTGTTAATAATTTTGGTAAATATGGTGCAGGATTTTCAAGGGTGATTTCTAGTGTTTTATCATCAATTGCTTTAACTCCTAGTTCTTCAACGCCTAATTCTCCCGTACGAATCTTTTTAGCATTTTTGAAAACATCCGCTGATTGAGCCACATGTCCTTCTTTTGGATTCACTAATTTACGATAGGTATATACAAAATCACCGGCTGTCACTGGTGTGCCATCAGACCATTTAGCGTCACGCAGTTTAAATGTATAAACCAGACCATCCGAGCTCACAGTTGGTTCTTCTGCAGCCATCCCTAATTCAACTTTATTGTCTTTTGCGACACGGTATAACCCTTCAAAAATTTGTCCTAACATATCAGAACTTGGCACATCATCATAGTCAGCACTATCCAATGTTGCTAATTCTCCAAATGTTGTAATCGTTAAACTTTGTTGATTATTTGCTGTCGTCGAAGTTGAATTGCCACCACATGCAGCCAAACCTAACGAAATTAACAGTGTTGTCATTAATAATTTGGTTGATTTTTTCATAACAATTCTCCTTTATTGGTAAAATACATCGCATTTCACGATAGCTACATGATAGCATGGAAAAAGAAAGCAAAAATTTTCTGCTCATATCAAAAAATAACTCTAACTTTCATTCGTAGAACAAAATCCCTCCTTTATGAAGCTATATTCGTTCTTGCATTTCCTAAAATCCAGTTTATGATATTTGTATTATAAATCTATGATTTAAGTAGTGCATTTTCTTATGAGCAAAATTTCAAATTGTAAAATATCGGTGAGGAAGCCGATAACTTTCTTACAACCTTTCTTCTTTACAGCTAATCACGAATTCCCTCACTAGAAGTCGGTTATAGATAGTCCTAGATATCTTCAATTTTGGTGAGTGAATCCTTAAACAAACCTTTGCACTTCAAACTATCTTATGATATATTGTGTCTATATATACACCTCTAAAAGGAGAATTATCATGATTGAAAAACGTAATACTCGCGGGATTATTTCACTAATTGTTATGGGAGTTATCTCATTTATTATTGCCATTGGACTTGTGGGTTTCTTCTATTTCTTACAAACTGGAGATAATTTGTATAAACAAGGAAATATCTTTGGTGTAAGCCCTATGAAAGACAAATCAACAACTTCTGTTAAAATTACTGGCTTTTTATCAGATCCAATTGCGAATGTAGATGGAGGAACCCAATTATATTTAATCGAGTTTTCTCGTACAGATAACGAAGATTACGGTTATACAAGCCTTGAGATAAAAGAAGGGGATAAACTGATTGATGAACTCAAAGCTAAACAGGATGACTTACTCGATAACCCAGTCTATGTTCTCGCAAAAGTTCGTAAATCTGGAGCAGATGGTGCTGTTAAGAACTATAGTATAGAATTCAAAGGCACGATTAAAGATAAGCTGATTTCTCAGTTAGCTGAAACGGAATACTATGTTTCTGCTCATGAAAGCTAATACTGATCGTCTCTATGCTTCGGTTGGAGCAGGTATGGCTGTGTTATTCGGCATTGTATTTTTCTGCTCAGCCTATGCAACTCGTAAAGGGAAGATAAAGCCTATGCTGAACTTTTATGTAGCTTATCCAGAGTAGATTATTCAATGAATACGGTGTAGAAATGCCACTTATGTAGATAATCAATTAGGTATTATATTATACAAAAATCACCTTATTTCTACATTCAAAAAATTTTCAAGTATATATGATTTAACAAAAAGCTGACCGCATTTACCATTATATCTACACACAAAATCATATGGAATGACGGTAAGTGGCATTCACAACTAATCATTTTTAACCTCAGACATATCTTATCGCAGAAAACTACTCTTCTCATTAAGAATGTGGGCGAAGAGGCACCGATGACTTACTACAACCATTCTTCTATGCAGTAAACCAAGAATTCCCAGAGGTTCTATTAGGATATAAAACAAAAAGACCTTTCTAAATCAAAGGCCTACCGGTTTCCAAAAAGACTCATAAAAATTGCGGAGTCTTTTATATGATTTCAATTAATCTACATAAGGTGTTTTGTACGGTTTAGAATACTGCAGCCAGCAATTAAAGATTCCTCCACCAATCAGTTTCCCAACAAATGATACTGCCAATGACAGAATAATATGAGCCAATTCAATACATCAATGGAATTTCAACTGGTGAGAATTTTTACGATGAGAACGACGCAAAAATTCGCTACTACGTGTTCATTACTAGTAAAACAAACATGAAGATCGCTGAGATAACAATCCATAATTTAGCTTCTTCACTCTTGATTAAGATAAATGAAAGAATCCTACGTTAACGAAGACATTTGCTAAAATACCTTCTAATAAAAATCAGTTCGTTTGAACGAGACAATTTTCAATTCCGCAACTTTTGCGATGAACTCATAACATTGATTCCGTTAAATGCTGAACTATTCGCGAATAACGCTCCTATAAACATGGCTCCAATTAAATTAAATAAAGTACAATAGAATAAAATAGCAATTGCTTTAGACCATTTAATATATGTTTTGGTACGCTCCAGCTGTTAAGAACATCTCATGTTCAGTAGCTAACTCTCCGTCAAAATACAACACTAATCCCCAAGTGAAGATAAATACAAAATAAATCTACTGCGCGAGTTTAATCAGCTACTAATTTGTGCCGCATGGGCTCCTGCGGCGGTACTCATCGTTAAAAAATACCTGCAAACATTGAACAGTAGTGCGCGCATTGCTTTCATCAAAAAGCCTTCTGACATGCTTTTTCAAGTTTTGTATTGAACTCACTCAGTGTGTTGCAACATTCCTCTCAAAATTAATTACACTTCAGTATACCATTTTTCACAAATGCAAAAGTCTTTTCTATTCTTTTTGGTAAAGATTCCTTCAGGTGTGAAGATTGTTAGAATGAGGCTGATTAAAAACAGCAAAAGAATTCTTATGAAAAGATTATTGGAATAACAACGACTTTATTATTAACCGCATGTGGACAAGCCCTGCAAAATACAGATCCAACGACGACAAGTGTTGAAACAACCACCTGTCCAAACCACTAGAGTTACTCTCAATATTACAAAAGATGGTCAAGCGATTGAAGGCGGTCCGTTTTACGCTCGCTAGAGATAATCTTCTAGATGTCATGAAGGCACAACTAAAAATCGTTGAAAAGACAGTTCATTTCTTCCTATTAACGAGTTGAACAAGTTCCATCTGAACAAAAATACCCAGTTATTTGATGTAAATGGACAAATGAGGTCCTCTTGAGTGCCAAAGTTCTCCTCAAAGCTGGAGATGTCATCGACTGGAAATTAAACAAACTTCAATAATCTGTAATCTCGACTCATCGCATTTATCGCAATAATGTCGGCATTTTGCGTGATTAGTGAACTAGAATGCTTGCCCTTCCGAACGTTCAGCCGATTACAGTCGTCGTCATTTGGATGACTTTAGAATTAGGATGGAGATACGGTGTTTCCATTAGCATCGCTACCATTTTAATCTGAATCTGCTCATTTCAATGGGACCGTGGACTCTTTATGCAGATGATCAGATTTTTCAATTGTTTGTCTATTGCGACCCTATCTCCCTATGGAGGGCTCGCTATCAATGGCTTTCTTATCTTCCGATTTTGCAGGGTTTGATGGGATATTTATACGGGTTTATCATTTCGGGCATTTGGGTGTTTATCGTACACGGTCTGTTCTGGATTTATTATGCCAACGGAATTCTGTTGATGTATCATGCTCTTGAAACATTGCCTTTTGGATATTACTGATTCCTATCTTTGAACGATTGAATCCATTTGAAAAACTAAAACAATAAAAAGGAACAGGTGACCTCTGTTCCTTTTTCTACCGCTGAGTTGATAATTGACAATATCTTTTTCAATTGACAGATTGGATAAAGGAGTATCTTTCATGATTTTCTTTTGCATGACAGCCTGCGATATCCTTGAAGAATATCTACTTTAGGAAGAACGACCCAATCAGACAATTTTTCTTCGGCTTCTCTCTTAGTAGCCTCCTCTTCATGGTTATCTAGAATAAACACAAATCGATACTCTCTCTCGTGACTCCATTCCTTGAATTTAGCGAAGGTTGCTTGGATGTAGAAATTCAAATTTGAGAAAAAGCGATTACTGTGACTTCTTGTTTTGGGTCTTTGATCGATATATTCGACTTCCCATACACATAACCCATCAAGAGCAACTCCTTGAATTTTTATCGAGTAAGCTAGAGTATGAATATTGTAAAAGCATATCCTTCATGACTATATAGCATAATAGGACACATTAATATATTATCGTGTGCATGCGTGAAGCAAAAACTCTAAAAACATCCATCATCGTATTCCCATCCGCATAATAACAGTTACAATCAAAAGGGTCATTAAACCACTTAGGATGGCTAAAGGACACATTTCCCTCTGCCACCTGATAGGCATTTTTCTCCACAGTTTCTTTTTCCGTAATATTTTTACAAAAATAGGTTTGCTCTTCTAAAATCTTCTGTTCCGCTTTTTGAGTAAAACCCTATGTCTTCTTTAAACTCAACTGCACATTGTTCAATCAATTGCTCTGGAGCTAAAATCCCAATCGAATATTGTTATTCAATGCGTCATTAAACACTTTATCCGCCTTTTTACACAGTAAAGTCATCTGGAATTTTTGCGTTTGGATTTGAATAAAGATTCTTTTTGTTTCCTCTAATGGAATATCGGGTGGATTCTTTTTAGAGAACTGTGGCTGTTTCAAAAGAGAGAGCAGCTCACGTTTATTAGTTAAGGTATTCAACAATAAAAACAAGTTACTATCTGGATAAGACTCTTCTACCTTATAGTGAGTATGTGTCTGAAGAAAAGTTAATTTAGCAATTAAATAACGATACAATTCAATGTCTTCTTTTAAGATAATTTTCAACCGAATCACCCCCGTATCAAAAGTATATCATTTATTCTCTTTTGTTTTAAATATACCCGCCAAGTCCATTTAAAGCTTTGGCAGGAATCGAACAGTAGACTCAATCCAGGTGCCATTTTCACTATTATGAAGATATCCGAGGAATCTAACAGATAGACGCAAGTCTTCTTTTATTATTTTTAACACTTACAGCACAAAAAGGAGGGTTTCCCCTCCTGTGTCATCATCTTCAACGCTGTCATCATTCTGGGCATCTTCAGCAAGAATCTGTATCAAAGTTCTTCTTCTTCAGAAAGTTTGGTAACATAGATTTTGGAATACGATCATTCTCAATTTCTGTCGTGACTTGCTTTGAATCTCCTTC
>BNJU01005152.1_pt1 | contig 30679 bp, 59 predicted proteins | sample 8539281 | NCBI WGS metagenome assembly BNJU01 (sample SAMD00202456, study PRJDB9452) | human saliva metagenome | isolation source: human saliva | place: Japan
GGAAGTTAATATTGTTTAAAACAAGGATGAAAAGTCAAGATGAAGATTTAGATTATCATCAACTGTTTGAATAAGATTTCATTTACAAAAAACTAGAGATAAAATTTACTCTAAGTTTTTTTTGTTAGCTACAGAGAGATTTTCTATTTATATATTTTTTTCTACCTAAGTAAATGTACTCTAAAATTTACTGAAAATGCCTATTTCTATGAAAATATATAATGGAAAAGGTGAAATGGTTTACTCAGAAATAAGCTATACTATATAAAAAGTAAACCGTGATAAAATGGAGGTATTGTCTATGGTTGACAAGAGAGTCATCGAAGAAATCAAAAACAATACCAATATTGTCGAAATCATAGGAGAAGTGATTTCTTTACAAAAATCTGGACGGAACTTTTTGGGGCTCTGTCCTTTTTCATGGTGAAAAAGACCCTTCCTTTAACGTGGTCGAAGATAAGCAATTTTACCACTGTTTTGGTTGTGGTCGTTCTGGAGACGTCTTTAAGTTTATAGAAGAGTATCAACAAGTAACTTTTGCGGATGCGGTAAGGATGTTGGGCGAACGTCTCGGAATGCATCTTGAAGCTCTGCACATAACCCTGTCACACGTCACCCCATCAAAATCTCTATGATATGCATGACAAGGCTGCACGCTTTTATCATGCAATCCTCATGACGACTAAAATGGGTGAGGAGGCGAGAAACTATCTCTATAAACGTGGCTTGACTGATGATGTCATTAAACACTTTATGATTGGTCTAGCTCTAGCAGAACGCTCTTATCTTTATCAGCGTTTAGCAGACGATTATAGTGAGAAGGACTTGCTGGACTCAGGTCTATTTTATCTATCTGAAAGTAACCAATTTTTTGATACTTTCCATAACCGGATTATATTTCCACTCTCAAACGACCAAGGAAAGGTAATTGCTTTTCTCTGGACGGATTTGGCAAGAGACAGATTCTCAAATTGCCAAGTATAAAAATAGTCGAGCGACGGCGATTTTAACAAGAGTTACGAATTATATCATTTGGATAGGGATAAAAAGGCTCAGGTAAAAAGCTCTAGAAATGTACCTGATGGAAGGCTTTATGGATGTTATTCAGCCTACCGTGCTGGTATTGAAAATGCAGTAGCTTCCATGGAACGGCCTTGACTGCTGAACACGTCGAACATCTCAAACGCTTTTACAAAAAGTGATTATCACTTATGACGGTGATAAGGCAGGACAAGCTGCACTGCTAAAGCTTGGACGAGCTTAAAGATCTCACCTGTACAAGTAGTCCAGATTCTGATGCAATGGATCCTGATGAGTATTTACAAAAGAATTCTCAGAGGATTTGGCTATCTTTATCCAATACTCGAATCAGTCCGATTGAGTTTTATATCCATCATTACAAACCTAGTAATAGTGAAAAATCTCAAGCACAGATTGAGTTCATTGAGAAAATTGCACCTCTTATCGTCAAAGAACCTTCTATCACAGCCCAGAACACCTATATTCATTTGTTGACGGATCATTTACCATCTTTTGATTATCAACAAGTTGAGCACATTATCACGAAAGTCGTGTCAGACAAAGACAAGAAAAAGTGAAGCAGGTTGTTAATCCGACACCACTACTATGTTGGTTTCTAAACAATTGACGGCAGTCATGAGAGCTGAAGCCACATATTCTTTATCGTATGATGGAGCACCCCTGTGTTGAATGATTATCGTTTATGAGATGATTTTGTATTTGAAACTCCAGAGTTTCAGACCTTGTATGGACTCTTGATTGATAATGGTTCGATTTCTTCTGAAGACTTGGCAAATCAGACTAGAGAAGTGGAAAATGCTTGGTACCAGGTGTTAGCCTTTGGATCTACCTTCTGAGATGTCTCCGAAGAATTAAAGGAAGTGGAGGAGTCTCGTAATCAGTGCTTTTGAATCAACCAAAACATGCAAATTAAAAAGAAAGTTCAGGAAGCTAGTCATGTAGGCGACACAGATGCTGCTTTAGAAGAGCGAGACGCTTTAATTGCCCAAAAAAAGAAGAATGAGTAAGAATGGCACAAAAAAAGAAGTAACAACTTTTGATGTCCAAGTTGCAGAATTTATTCGTAACCATAAGAAAACTGGTACTGCGACAGATGATGAAATTAACAATGTCCTTGTAATTCCTTTTGCTCTTGATGTAGAAGGCATTGAGAACCTTTTGCAACGGATTCAAGATGCAGGTATTGCAATCACTGATAACGAAGGAAATCCAAGTGAACGTGTCTTAGTACAGAGGAAGAACCAGAACTTAGCGATGAAGATTTAATTGGTTCAACATCTGCCAAAGTGAATGACCCTGTACGCATGTACTTGAAAGAAAGTGGGTAGTTCCACTTTTGACTCAACGAAGAGGAAAAGGAATTGGCCTTGGCCGTTGAAGCAGGAGATGTTGAGCGAAACAACGTCTAGCAGAGGCTAACCTTCGTTTGGTAGTTTCTATCGCGAAACGCTATGTTGGACGCGGTATGCAATTCCTTGACTTGATCCAAGAAGGAAATATGGGATTGATGAAGGCAGTTGATAAGTTTGACTACTCTAAAGGATTCAAATTCTCAACTTATGCAACTTGGTGATCTGTCAGGCCATTCACGTGCCATTGCTGACCAAGCTCTGTACCATCCATGATCCCGGTTCACATGGTAGAAACTATCAACAAGCTTGTTCGTGAACAGCGTAACCTTCTTCAAGAATTGGGACAAGATCCTACTCCTGAACAAATTGCTGAACGTATGGATATGACTCCTGACAAGGTTCGTGAAATTTTAAAGATTGCGCAAGAACCAGTTTCTCTTGGAGACACCAATTAGGGGAAGAGGACGATAGTCATCTTGGTGACTTTATCGAAGACGAAGTGATTGAAAATCCAGTTGACTATACCACTCTATCGTCTTGCGTGAGCAGTTGGATGAAGTTCTGGATACTTTGACTGATAGAGAAGAAAATGTTCTTCGTCTGCTGTCTCGGTCTTGATGATGGTAAAAGTGTACTCTAGGAAGATGTTGGTAAAGTCTTCAACGTTACTCGTGAGCGTATTCGTCAGATTGAGGCAAAAGCATTGAGAAAACTTCGCCAGCCTAGTCGTAGTAAACCACTTCGTGACTTTATCGAAGATTAAAATTGGAGGATTACACATGGCTTATACAGAAGAGCAAATTGAAACTATCAAAACGAAAATCTTATCTGCTCTAGAAGAAGTTATCGACCCAGAATTAGGAATCGATATCGTCAACCTAGGTCTGATTTATGAAATTCGATTTGATGGTGATACCGGTGATACTGAGATTGATATGACCTTAACGACTATGGGTTGTCCATTAGCAGATCTCTTGACCGATCAAATTTATGATGCTATGACAGATGTACCAGAGGTTACTAACGTTGAAGTGAAATTAGTTTGGTATCCAGCTTGGACAGTTGAAAAATGAGTCGCTATGCACGTATCGCTTTAGGTATTAAATAGAATGATATAAAAAGAAATAGTATAAGTGTTAGGAAATTTCCCTAGCTTTTTATGCTATCTCTTTTTAATTTGCTGATTTTCTCTTTTAATAAAAATGATATAATGGATAGTATGGAAAAGAGAAATTACGCATCAACATGCTAAGTTCGAGTGAAAAGGTAGCAGGACAAGGAGTTTCTGGAGCTACCGTGAACTTGTGCAACTTTTTGAAACGTGATGCGAAAGACCAACTAATTGTAACGGAGAATCTTCCGTAGAAGCTGATGTTACTCATTTTCATACAATCGACCTTCCTTATTATCTGTCAACTTTTCAAAAGAAGCGTTCAGGTCGTAGAATTGGTTATGTCCACTTCTTACCATGATACCTTTAGAGAGGCAGTTTGAAAATTCCGTTCTCTTCAAAAAGGGATTGTTAAGCGCTATGTGTTTTCTTTTTATGACCGTATGGAACACTTGGTCGTGGTTAATCCTACTTTTTATCGAAGATTTGGTTACAGCTGGTATTCCTCGTGAAAAAGGTGACCTATATCCCTAACTTTGTTAACAAAGAAAAATGGCACCCACTTTCTGCAGAAAAGTAAGTCAACTTCGACAAGATATGGGGTTGGAGTGACAATCAATTTGTAGTAGTAGGAGCTGCAGGTTCAGAAGCGCAAGGAATCGATGATTTCATCACTCCTTGCTGAGAACTACCAGACATCTACCTTTATTTGGGCTGGAGGCTTCTCATTCGGTGGGATTACAGATGGTTATGAACGCTATAAAAAATTATGGATAATCCTCCAGAAAATCTGTTTTTCCTGGAATTGTTGAGCCAGAAAGGATGAAAGAACTGTATGCCTTGGCAGATCTGTTCTTACTTCCTAGCTATAATGAGCTCTTTCCCAATGACTATTCTAGAAGCTGCGAGTTGTGAAGCTCCCATTATGCTTCGGGACTTAGATCTTTATAAGGTGATTCTAGAGGCAATTACAGACCAACCACCGATGTGGAGAGAGATGAAACACGCTATTATGGAATATAGAGAGCATCCAGAAGCTTTGGAAAGAATTGAAAGAAAAGGCCAAGGCTATTTCAAGAGAATACTCAGAGGAGCATCTCCTTGAAAATCTGGCTAAAAATTCTATCAGGAGCAAGCGGCTTTAGGATGAGTAGTATATGCGAATTGATTATTTACGATACTTATTTCCCACAGGTTTCAGAGTTGCAACCAGTATTCGAACCTTAAAAACAGAGCTTGAAAAAGGCAAGGGCATGCAGTCTTTATCTTACGACAACCGATAAGGATGTCAATCGTTATGAAGACTGGCAGATTATTCGTATTCCTGATGTTCCTTTCTGCCTTTTTAAAGACCGTCGTTTCGCTTACCGTGGATTTACGAAAGCTCTTGAGATTGCTAAACAACTACAAACTCGATATTATTCATACCCAAACTGAATTTTCTCTTGGTTTATTGGGAATTTGGATTGCTCGAGAACTGAAAAATTCCAGTCATTCATACATATCATACCCAGTACGAGGATTATGTTCACTATATTGCTAAGGGGATGTTGATCTCGTCCAAGTATGGTCAAATATCTTGTTCGAGGTTTTTGCATGACGTTGATGGAGTCATTTGCCCGAGTGAAATTGTGCGCGATCTTTATCTGACTATAAGGTAAAAAGTTGAAAAGCGTGTTATTCCTACTGGCATTGAACTCGCGAGGTTGAACATGACCCTGAGATTGGTCCCTGAAACACATTAGTGACTTAAGGGATAAACTAGGGATCCAACAAGACGAAAAAGATGCTTCTAAGTCTTTCTCGAGTTTTTACGAGAAGAATATTCAAGCAGTTCTTAAAGCTACCAGATGTCCTAAAAGAAGAACCAAATGTTAAACTGGTTGTAGCTGGAGATGGACCTTATTTAGACAACCTTAGGAGCAAGCAGAGATTTTAAAATTCAAGATTCTGTTATCTTTACAGGTATGATTCCGCCAAATGAGACGGCACTCTATTATAAGGCAGCTGATTTCTTCATATCGGCTTCTACAAGTGAGACTCAGGGATTGACTTATCTGGAAAGTTTAGCTAGTAAGACACCTGTTATTGCCCATGGTAATCCTTATTTGGATAATCTCATCAATGATAAAATGTTCGGAACCCTTTATTATGAGGAAAGGGACTTGGCAGGAGCGATTCTTGAGGCTTTACTTGCTACACCGTCAATGGATGAAAAACACTTGGCTGAAAAATTATATGAAATTTCTGCTGAGAATTTTGGTAGAAGAGTCCATGAATTTTATCTAGACGTCATTATTTCAAATAATTTTGCCAAAGAAACAGGGGCTGACGAACCTGTTACAAAACGTATTTTAAAGACAGTCTTCTATATTCCGCAAACAGGCTGTTACTATGCCAGTTAGAAGGTTCGAAGCTGTATGCTTAAGGCATCTAGAAAACAATTAAGAAATTTAAGAAAATATTTAAATGATTAATCAAATCAAAGAAAGGAAATAAAAATATGCAAAAGAAATTTATGAGAAGTGGTAGAGATCAAAAAATCGGTGGTGTATGCGCTGGTTTAGCACTATATTTTGATATTGACCCTACAATCGTACGTGTTATTTTGGGAGTTTTGGCTTGTTATGGCGCAGGACTTATTGCTTACTTGATCTTGTGGGCAATCGCTCCTGTATCTGATGAGTATTAATATTAGAGTATTAGAGTAAAGGAGAAAACATGGCATTCGGTGATAATGGTAAACGTAAAAAAACATTCTTTGAAAAACTTACAATGTTTGTCGTATTAATCATGTTGTTTGTTACTTGCCGGTATTTTTGCGACTGCAATTGGTATTTAGTAGATTCTAAATTGCTAGTTGTAGGATTTATTTCAAATAGTTGGTGACTGGGATTTCCCAGCCCTTTTTAAAGTGAGAAGAGAATATGAGTATGTTTTTAGATACAGCCAAGATTAAAGTAAAGGCTGGTAATGGTGGCGATGGCATGGTTGCCTTTCGTCGTGAAAAATATGTCCCTAACGGTGGACCTTGGGGTGGTGATGGAGGACGTGGTGGTAACGTTGTTTTCGTTGTAGACGAAGGCTTGCGTACCCTTATGGACTTCCGTTACAATCGTCATTTCAAGGCTCAATCAGGTGAAAAAGGGATGACAAAAGGAATGCATGGTAGAGGGGCAGAAGATTTAATTGTCCGTGTACCTCAAGGGACAACTGTGCGCGATGCGGAGACTGGAAAAGTTCTCACTGATTTGATAGAGAACGGACAAGAGTTCATCGTGGCTCATGGAGGACGTGGTGGTCGCGGAAATATCCGTTTTGCAACACCTAAAAATCCTGCGCCAGAAATCTCAGAAAACGGAGAACCTGGTCAAGAACGTGAATTACAGTTAGAACTTAAAATCCTTGCGGATGTTGGTTTGTTGGATTCCCATCTGTTGGTAAATCAACACTCCTTAGCGTGATTACCTCTGCTAAGCCAAAAATTGGTGCCTACCACTTTACGACAATTGTGCCAAATCTTGGTATGGTCCGTACCCAGTCCGGTGAATCCTTTGCCGTTGCAGACCTTCCTGGATTGATTGAAGGTGCTAGCCAAGGTGTTGGACTAGGAACTCAGTTCTTGCGCCATATCGAGCGTACTCGCGTTATCCTGCATATCATTGACATGTCAGCTAGTGAAGGACGTGATCCTTATGAGGACTATTTAGCAATCAATAAGGAACTTGAATCTTATAACCTTCGTCTTATGGAGCGTCCACAGATTATTGTTGCCAATAAAATGGATATGCCTGAGAGTCAGGAAAACCTTGAAGAGTTCAAGAAAAAATTAGCTGCTAATTATGATGAATTTGAAGAATTACCACCAATCTTCCCAATTTCAGGTTTGACTAAGCAAGGTCTTGCACCTTTATTAGATGCAACGGCTGAGCTGCTTGATAAAACGCCAGAATTCCTTCTTTATGATGAGTCAGAGATGGAAGAAGAAGCTATTATGGCTTTCGATGAGGAAGAAAAACCATTTGAGATTGGTCGTGACGATGATGCAACGGGTTCTTTCAGGTGAAAAACTCATGAAACTCTTTAATATGACTAACTTTGACCGTGATGAGTCTGTCATGAAATTTGCTCGTCAGTTGCGTGGTATGGGAGTTGATGAAGCTCTTCGTGCTCGTGGCGCTAAGGACGGGGATCTTGTCCGTATTGGAAAATTTGAGTTCGAGTTTGTAGACTAGGAGATAGCTATGGGTGATAAACCAATATCTTTCCGAGATGCTGATGGAAATTTTTGTTTCTGCAGACGTCTGGAATGAAAAAGAAATTAGAAGAACTTTTTAATCGCCTCAATCCAAATAGAGCTTTGAGACTTGCGAAATGAAGAAACAAGCCGAAGAAAAAATAAGAATAAAAGAACCCGTGATATTTGTATCACGGGTTTTCTGGTTTACTAACTATTTTTGATATGGGATTTCAAGACTAGATTGCGCAAGGTCTACTGTTAATTGATAATCAGTATTGTCACGAACAGTAATCTCAAAGTCAGTAGTATAAAGAACGAGACGGAGGTATCGCCTTCTTTTAGTTTATAAATAGTTGGCTGTAATTCAAATTGAATTCCATCCATTCATCTTGTTTAACTTCTTCAATTCTTAATAAATCATGACGATTTTGAGGTTGAGGTAGTCTTTGGTAATAACACGTTGGGCATTTGGGCTAAATGGTAGCTCGCAAAATGTTTTTCCAGCATATGGTAACGACCATTATCAATAGTACGAGCAGCCAAGACTCCGGGATAAGGTTGAAAGGTATTTCTTTTGACCAAGTTCGAGAAGTTGAGCAGAGAAGACCTTTATTGGTACTTGACTTGAGACGAAGGTTTAGTTTAACACGACCATTGATATGAAGATCTTCAGTCACAGGAAGATCAATGGTAATCTGATTCACCTTACCTTGATAAAGTTCATTGTTAAAGGTTTGGTAAGTCTTTCCAAAACGTTCGAAGTCAGAATCTTGGTGAGATTTTTTCAATGACAGCTTCTTCAGTACCTAAAGAGGAAGTTTTTATGGTCAGCTTTGATTTTCAAAATCTTCAAGTGACAGCCAGGTTTGAGGAGCAGTGTTGTCTTGCCAAACGACTCTTGGAAGTTGGTAGTCAGTGTTTTGACCCAATAATTTCTGTGTCAAAAGGGTATTCATGGATTCACGGAAATCAATAGACTGCCAATTGTTCATATAAACATGGGCGCCGTTATGATAAAAGAGGTGTTTTTTAATATTGCTTGGAAGAGCATTGAACATTTGATAGACATGAAGTGGTTTTACATTCCAGTCTTGTGAACCGTGAGTAAAGACAACTTCAGCCTTAACCTTTTTAGCATTAAGAAGGTAGTTTCTGTCATGCCAAAATTGGTTATAATCTCCAGTTTTACGGTCTAGATTTTTCTAAGCTCTTTTATGGCAGCTTTGTGATCTTCATTTCCACGAATATAGTCACCAGCTAGAGATTGCGTGAATAAGTTAATTCATCTAATGAATCAGAAGTCTTCACCTGGATAACCTCCAGGGCTTGTGACAAGACCATTTTCACGGTAATAGTTGTACCATGATGAAATCCCTGCTTCAGCAATGATGACCTCTAAACCATCAACTCCTGTAGTAGCAAGACCATTGGACATTGTTCCTAGGTAAGAAAGACCAGTAGTTGCGACTTTACCATTTGACCAGTCTGCCTTTACTTGACGTTTACGACTATGGTCTGTGAAGGCACGGCAACGGCCATTGAGCCAATCAATGACATTTTTATAAGCTTCAACTTGTCGGTAGTCACCATTTGGCATCAGACCTTGTGAATCCTTGGTTCCAAGACCTGATACATAGATATTTGCAAAACCTCTTGGAAGGAAGTAATCATTAAGTGTGTAGCTACTATTGATATGATTGAGTTTTTCTTCGGCTTCAGCCACAAGATCGGCTTGGCCAACTGGCTCAACAAAAGAAACACTAGGTTCTTCTAAGATAATCTCGTGAGGTTCTTTGACTGCTAATTCCCCTTCCATTTTGTAGAGGGCCTTATCACTAGCCTTATCATTGGTTCCCTGGTGGTATGGACTTGCAGTCATGACTGCTGGAATTTTGCCATGGTAAGATGGACGGATGATGTTAACCTTGACTAAATCAGGTAAATCATCATTATCAGAATCTATACGACTTTCTACATAAACTACCTCACGAATAGCATTGTTTGCAGAGAATGTTGCCAAACTCTTTCCATTGAAGTAGTGGTAATCATTGTCCTCAGGGATAAGACCATCACTAACTAGCTGATCGATCAAGGTATTTCCCTTTTTAGTGCGCGTGTTAAGAAGTTGATAGAGGTTATCAACCAAAATCCCCAAAGACGATAGGAAGTCCTGTTTCTTGATGAAAAGGTTAGACCATCTTCGAAGTCTATAAGGTAGCTGAATCCAAGCAACTGAAAAACTACGGTATAAAATATTTCTGCAGTTAATTCACGATCAGAATTGAAGAAAGTGAGTAGGTCAGTCTCCTTTATCAACACCAAAAGTTGAGAGGATAATCCGTATTTTTGTAATTGAAAAACAAGTTCTAACAAAAAGCTTCAAACTGTTCTTTATCAGAATTTGATTGATCAAGCTTGAACCCAAGACTGGATAATTCTTGTAAAGCTTGTTGCTGGATTACAGAATAGTAACTGAATTGATTAAAACGCATGGACATCTCCTTTAAAGATTCATTCAAAAAGTTATTATAACAAAAAGCTAGAAAATGATAGAATCAGATATAGAAAGGCTAAATTACTATTATTTTAACAGAGTTTAAGAGAGTGTTTTAACAAGCTCTATCTTGATTTTTGAGTATCCTAAAAAGGTTATGCTATACTAGATATATGTTAGATTTGGAGAAATATGGTGTGACCATGTGGGAAGAGGACAAGATTCTCTCTTTCCGTCAAAAACTATTAGCCTGGTATGACGAAAATAAGCGGGATTTACCCTGGAGACGGAGCAAAAATCCTTACCATATCTGGGTGTCTGAAATCATGTTGCAGCAGACTCGAGTTGATACCGTTATTCCCTATTATGAACGTTTTTTTAGACTGGTTTCCGACTGTAGAAAGTTTAGCAAATGCTCCTGAGGAACGCTTACTAAAAGCCTGGGAAGGACTTGGCTATTACTCTCGTGTTCGCAATATGCAAGCAGCAGCTCAGCAGATTATGGAGGACTTTGATGGAGAATTTCCATCAACTTACGAAGGTATTTCAAGTTTGAAGGGGATTGGCCCTTATACAGCTGGAGCTATTTCAAGTATTGCCTTTAACCTTCCCCAACCTGCAGTAGATGGCAATGTCATGCGTGTTTTGGCACGTTTGTTTGAAGTGAATCATGATATTGGAAATCCTAGCAATCGAAAAATATTTCAAGCCATAATGGAAAATTTGATTGATCCAGAACGTCCAGGTGATTTCAATCAAGCCTTGATGGATTTGAGTTCAGATATTGAGGCACCCGTTAATCCGAGGCCAGAAGATAGTCCAGTTAAAGATTTTAGTGCTGCCTATCAAAAATGGAACAATGGATCGCTATCCCATTAAAGCGCCAAAGAAAAAGCCAGTTCCCGTCTATCTTAATGCTTTAGTTGTTCAAAATGCTAAAGGACAGTTTTTACTAGAAAAGAATGAAAGTGAAAAGTTACTTGCTGGATTTTTGGCATTTTTCCTGATTGAGGTAGATGAATTTTTCTAAGAATGAAGAACTAAATCTCTTTAATCAGGTAGCTGAATCATCTGTTCAACTTGGAGCTATCACCGCAAGACAGTTTTGAGCAGGATTATGATTTAGAAGTTGAGTGGCAGGATACTCATTTTGAAGAAGTGAAACATGTCTTTAGCCATCGAAAGTGGCATGTACGAATTATATCAGGGCAGGTAGTTGATAGTAAAGAGTATAGCGACAAAGAGGTTGTTTGGTTAACTCCTGAAGAGTTTGACCTCTATCCACTAGCAAAAACCTCAGCAAAAATTTGGCAAGAGTATTCAAAAAGATGCTGACAACACTAGTCTTTTCGTGTCTTCTTTGCATTTTTGGTATAATTGATACAAGGAAAAAGGTGACTATATGAAAAAATATTGATTGTAGATGATGAAAAACCAATCTCAGATATTATTAAGTTTAATATGACCAAGGAAGGTTATGAGGTTGTTACAGCCTTTTAATGGACGTGAAGCCATCGAATTGTTTGAAGCTGAGAAACCAGATATTATTATTTTGGACTTGATGCTTCCAGAAATTGATGGTCTTGAAGTTGCTAAAACGATTCGTAAAACAAGTAGTGTTCCAATTATCATGCTTTCAGCAAAAAGATAGTGAGTTTGATAAGGTTATTGGTCTTGAGCTTGGGGCGGATGATTATGTGACTAAGCCATTTTCAAATCGTGAGCTACAAGCGCGTGTGAAGGCTCTTCTTCGTCGTACTGATTTAATAGCAGTGGAGAACCAAGAAGAAGATACAAAATTACAAAGTCTTCAAATTAGGATTTAGAGATTCTTCCAGATGCTTATGTAGCCAAAAATATGGAGAAGAATTAGAGTTAACTCACAGAGAGTTTGAGTTGTTGTATCACTTAGCTTCTCATCTTGGTCAAGTTATTACCCGTGAACATCTCCTTGAGACTGTTTGGGGTTATGATTATTTTGGTGATGTTCGTACTGTAGATGTTACCATTAGACGTCTACGTGAAAAGATTGAAGACACACCAAGTAGACCTGAATATATCTTAACTCGTCGTGGTGTGGGTTATTATATGAGAAATAATGATTGATATAATTAAACAAACAATTTTTAACCAGAGATTTCGTCTTTGGACTCATATTACTTGGTTTTATCATGCTTGTTAGCTTTCTCTTGCTTGAAGGCCGTAGAGATAATATTCGGCTCAAACAGTTAAATCAAAAGATTAAAGATTTAATTGCTGGTGATTATTCTCAGGTATTAGATATGCAGGGGAATACTGAAATCACTAACATTACGAATAACTTAAAATGATTTGTCTGAAGTTATTCGTCTAACTCAAGAAAACCTGAGCAGGAAAGTAAAAGATTGCATAGTATCCTATCATACATGACTGATGGGGTACTGCAACCAATCGTCGTGGTCAAATCACTATGATTAACGATATGGCTAAAAAGACAACTTGGGAGTTGAAAGTGATGACGCGCTCAATCAAAACATTTTAGAGTTGCTCAAGATTGAAGATGAGTACGAGCTTAGAGACTTAATTACGCAAAGTCCTGAAATGATGATTTATTCCCAAAATGTAAATGGGGAGTATATTAGTTTGCGTGTGCGTTTTGCCTTGATTCGTAGAGAGTCCGGCTTTTATCTCTGGTTTGGTAGCAGTTCTACATGATACGACTGAACAAGAGAAGGAAGAACGCGAGAGAAGACTATTCGTTTCAAACGTTAGTCATGAATTGCGAACCCATTGACCAGTGTCAAATCTTACCTAGAGGCCTTGGATGAGGGTGCATTATATGAACCTGTTGCTCCTGATTTTATCAAAGTATCTCTAAATGAGACCAACCGTATGATGCGAATGGTAACGGACCTCTTGCATCTTTCGCGTATTGATAATGCAACTAGCCATTTAGATGTTGAATTGATTAACTTTACAGCTTTATTACGTTTATCCTAAACCGTTTCGATAAGATGCGATCCCAGGATCAAGAAAAGAAATACGAGTTGGTTCGAGATTATCCGATTACATCGGTCTGGATTGAAATTGATACAGACAAGATGACTCAGGTAATCGATAATATTCTTAATAATGCCATCAAGTATTCGCCTGATGGTGGAAAAATTACGGTTAGTATGAAAACCACTGATGACCAGATGATTTTTATCTATTTTCGGACCAAGGACTTGGGATTCCTAAAGAAGATTTACCGAAGATTTTTGACCGTTTCTACAGGGTTGATAAGGCTAGAAGTCGTGCCCAAGGTGGGACTGGTTTAGGTCTTGCTATAGCAAAAGAAATCATCAAGCAACACAATGGATTTATCTGGGCTAAGAGTGAATACGGCAAGGGTTCAACCTTTACCATTGTTCTTCCTTATGATAATGATGCTGTAAAAGAAGAAGTATGGGAGGATGAAGTAGAAGACTAGAATGAGTGAAACAGGCTTTAAATATAGTATTTTAGCATCGGGTTCTAGTGGAAATTCCTTCTATCTAGAAACCCCTAAGAAAAAGATTTTAGTAGACGCAGGATTATCTGAAAAAATTACAAGCTTATTGGGTGAAATCAATCGTAAACCAGAAGATTTGGATGCTATTTTGATTACGCATGAGCATGCTGACCATATACATGGTGTTGGAGTTTTAGCTCGTAAGTATGGCATGGATCTTTACGCCAATGAAAAGACCTGGCAAGCTATGGAAAATAGTAAGTATCTAGGTAAAGTTGACTCTTCACAAAAGCATATCTTTGAAATGGGGAAAACTAAAACATTTGGAGATATCGACATTGAGAGTTTTGAGTTAGCCATGATGCAGTTGCTCCCTCAATTCTACCGTTTTATGAAAGATGACAAGAGCTTTGTTATGCTGACGGATACAGGTTATGTTAGTGACCGTATGGCTGGCATTGTCGAGAATGCAGATGGCTACCTGATCGAGTCAAATCATGATGTTGAAATTCTGAGAGCTAGATCTTATGCATGGCGACTCAAGCAACGGATTCTGTCTGACCTTGGCCACCTCTCGAATGAAGATGGTGCTGATGCCATGATTCGTACACTTGGTAAATCGTACCAAGAAGATTTTACCTAGGACATCTATCTAAAGAGAATAATATCAAAGAGCTAGCCCACATGACCATGGTCAATCAGTTAGCTCAAGCAGATCTAGGAGTAGGAGTAGATTTTCAAGTTTACGATACATCTCCAGACACTGCAACACCACTAACAGACATATAAAAAGAAGGCAGACGCCTTCTTTTTATATCTTTTACAATCCAGCAAATTCTTTGATTTCTTGAGCTGACATAGAAGAGTCACAACGAACCTTGATTTCTCCATTTTCAACATGAACAAAACTCGGTACAGTTGGGATTTCGTAACGTGAGCGGAAGTCTGCAATGCATCTAGTTGACTTGGCTCTTCGCTGTTAATGAAAGTAGATATGCTTTTGTTTCAGCTACAACACCAGCCAATGTACCTGCAAATTTACGGCAGTAAGGGCAAGTTTTGCAGCCGATAAAGAATGTAGCAGTTTCTTTTTATCAAGAGCTTTCTGGGCACGCGCAACAGTCGTCACTTCAAGATCTTTAATATTTTCTAAAAATTGTTCCATGAGTTTTCCTCGCTTTCTTTTAAATCTAGTATGCCATCAAAAGTCTTTTAAAAATGCTTAGATTTGATATGGAAAAAGATGAGATAATCTTATCTCATCTTTTAATTGTTTATTTTACAAAGGCATTGATTTCAGCTTCGATATTAGCAATCTTAGCTTGTGAATCTTCGTTAGTTTCACCTACAACTGCAATGTAGAACTTGATTTTTGGTTCTGTACCAGAAGGACGAACTGCAATCCATGAACCGTCAGCAAGTGTGTATTTAACACATCACTTGGAGGAGTCGTCAAAGCAGTAACACTCCATCTGCAGCAGTAGATGTTTGTGCTTTGAAATCTTCAATAACTGAGATAGCTGTTCCGTTCCACTCTTTTGGTGCGTTGTTGCGGAATTTAGCCATAATAGCTTTAATTTGTTCAGCACCGTCAACACCTGAAAGAGTTACAGAAATAGTCTTTTCAGCATAGTAGCCGTATTCTTTATAGATTTCTTCGATACCATCAGCAAGAGTCAAACCACGAGAACGGTAGTAGGGCAAGCTCAGCAACGACAAGAACGGCTTGGATAGCATCTTTATCACGCACAAATGGTTTAATCAAGTAACCGAAGCTTTCTTCAAATCCCATCATGTAAGTGTGATTGTGTTTTTCTTCGAATTCTTGGATCTTTTTCAGCGATAAATTTGAAACCAGTTAAAACATTAAACATGGTTGCGCCGTAGCTTTCAGCAATCTTAGTAACCAAGTCAGTTGAAACGATAGACTTGCAGAGTGCTGCGTTTTCTGGAAGAGTTCCAGCATTTTTGTGGGCTTCCAAGATGTACTTAGCCATGATAGCACCGATTTGGTTACCTGAAAGGTTGAGGTAGCTACCATCTTTTTGAAGAACTTCAACACCAACACGGTCAGCATCAGGGTCAGTCGCAACAAGAACATCTGCCCCAACTTGGCGTCCAAGTTCTTCTGCAAGTGCAAAAGGCTGCTTGATTTTTCTGGGTTTGGTGATTTAACAGTAGAGAAGTCTGGATCTGAGTTGCTTGAGCTTCCACGACTTGAACTGAATCAAATCCTGCTTGTGCAAGAGCACAGCGAGCCAACATTTCACCAGTACCGTGAAGTGGTGTGTAGACAATCTTCATGTCTTTACCAAATTCTTCAATCAAGGCTGGGTTGATGTTTACATCTTTAACTTCTTTGAGGTACTCAGCATCGACTGCTTCACCAATGACTTCAATTAAACCTGAAGCTTTTTTTCAGCTTCAACATCAGCAACCTCAATAGCAAATGGGTTTTCGATAGCACGAATATAAGTTGTCAAAGCGTCTGCATCGTGTGGAGGCATTTGTCCACCGTCTTCACCATATACCTTGTATCCGTTGAACGGAGCAGGGTTGTGGCTGGCAGTAATCATGATACCTGCGAAAGCAATTGAGGTGACGAACAGCAAATGAAAGTTCTGGAGTTGGACGGAGACTTTCAAAAGACATATGATTTAATACCGTGTTTTGCAAGAACTGCTGCTGATTCAAAGGCAAATTCTGGAGAGAAGTGACGGCTATCATAAGCGATGGCAACACCACGATCTTTTTCGTTTCCACCCTTTTGATTCAATCAAACGAGCCAAACCTTCAGTTGCTTGGCGAACAACGTAGATATTAATGCGGTTTGTACCAGCACCAATCAAACCACGCATACCAGCAGTACCGAATTCAAGATTTGTGTAGAAGGCATCTTCTTTTAGTTTTTTCATCCATGTTTTCCAAATCACGACGAAGGTAATCTGGTAGGTCAGCGAAAATCAACCCATTTTTGGTAGTTTTTCTTGGTAAGTCATGAAGATTTCTCCTTTAATATATAATCTAATCGCTTTCATTATACCACGATTTAAAGTTTTAGTAAAACGTTAGCGTGGCTCAGTTCTTTGAATTTAAAGTTTCATTTTAATCATAGAATGAGTAGATATTGATTATATTTAAAAATTTACAATATTTTTAAACGATTTCCTGTTTCTTTTTGAAAATTTTTGACTGTATGGTACAATATAATAAATTAAAAAGGAGATTTTCTATTATGTATGAAAAAGTTCTTAAACACTCAGCTTTTAGTTTTTGACTGCTTTTAGCATTGGTAGCTTGTGGAAATAGTAAGAAAGCAAGTGACAATGGTACTGCATCTAACTCAAACTTTGAAGTTTCTGTTAAAGATGGTATGTATGTCTTACCAAAAGATGAAGATTCATCATCACACTATCTTGCTCTTCAAGTAGAAATTAAAAACAATCGTGATAAACAGTTTAGTTTTACTAGCCAAGATATCACACTTTATAACGAAAAAGATGAAAAAGTTGAACCAATTCAAATTTATGAATCTGACAGTAAAACAAAATTCATGTCATACGGAGATAGCCTCTCTAAAGGCAAGAGTGTTGCTGGTTATGTAGTTTATGAAGTTGATAAAGATGCTAAAGTATGAACTTCACTTTGCACCAAGCTTTTTACGATGATGTAAAAGAAAATAAAAAGGTAAAAATGACGTAGCTATCAAGGTTGACCCAAGCCAATACGAAGACACTATTGATGAAGCCAAAGAAGCTATGAAAAAATATGTTGATGCTGTTTACCTAGATGGTGAAAACACTGGTGGTGCATCAAACGTAAGCTTTACTAATGATAAAAACTCAAATCGTCGCGCTTGAAGATAAAAATCAGACAACAAGAAATCAGACGATAAGAAATCTGAAGAAAAGAAAAGATGGTAATAAGTCTGAAGACAAAAAAATCAGATGACAAAAAAATCTTCAAGTGACTCTGATGTGATCACAAATGACGTGAAGGCTGATAGAGAAGAATTTATCAAGAAATTCATCGAGTCATTTGGTAAAAGGATTCTACAACTACAAAGCCTTCTGATTCTGAACTTCGTACATTTGCAGAAGCATATATCAAAGCTAAATGCAAAAACGAGCAAAAAGTTGATTATAAAGTAAAAACTTATTTACCGGACTATGCAGTTATCTATGTAAGACCTGAAACAATCGACTTGGATAACTTGAATGTTCATGAATTGAGCCGTAAATTCTATGAAGAAAACAAAAGGTAAATACAGCAACTACTCAGAAGCTATGAAAGCTGGTGAGAAGTACATTTTAGAAAAATGCACCAAGTCAATTTGATTCAACTCCTCTTGATACTAGCGATAATATGCAAAAAGAAGGTTACGAAATCAAGATGACTAAGAAAGACGGTAAATGGACAATCGACACATCTTCTAAGAACTATAACTTAAAAAGATATGGCACGTACATTCCGTGGTGGTATTGGTTATTAATATCTAAAAGTTCGAGTTTAAATCTCGAACTTTTTTTATTTGAATTGTTAAAAATAGAAAAGATAGTAAAATAGTTACATGATTATTTTACAAGCTAATAAAATCGAACGTTCTTTTGCAGGCGATGTTCTATTTGAAAAATATTAATCTACAAGTAGATGAAAGAGATCGTATTGCTCTAGTTGGGAAAAATGGAGCAGGTAAGTCGACACTATTAAAGATATTAGTCGGGGAAGAAGAGCCAACTTCTGGTGAGATTAATAAGAAAAAGATATTTCCTTTCTTATTTAGCACAGGATAGTCGATTTGAATCCGAAAATACTATCTATGACGAGATGCTTCATGTTTTTGACGACTTACGTACTACAGAGAAACAACTTCGCCAGATGGAGCTGAGAGATGGGGAAAAAGACAGGTGCAGATCTCGATAAGCTCATGTCAGACTACGATCGACTATCTGAAGAATTTCCGTCAGGCTGGAGGATTTTACCTATGAAGCTGATATTCGCTCTATTTTAAATGGGTTTTCAAGTTTGACGAGTCTATGTGGCAGATGAAAATTGCTGAGCTTTCTGGAGGTCAAAATACAAGATTAGCCCTAGCAAAAATGCTGCTTGAAAAAGCCAAATCTCTTGGTTTTGGATGAGCCGACCAACCACCTGGATATTGAAACCATTGCCTGGTTAGAAAACTATCTGGTTAATTACAGTGGTGCCTTGATAATTGTTAGTCACGACCGTTATTTCCTCGATAAGGTAGCAACCATAACGCTCGACTTAACCAAACATTCTTTAGATAGATACGTAGGGAACTACTCAAGCTTTGTGGAGCAGAAGGAGCAGAAGTTACTGACTGAAGCTAAGAACTACGAAAAGCAACAGAAGGAAATTGCTGCTTTAGAAGACTTTGTTAACCGAAATCTCGTTCGAGCATCGACAACCAAAGCGTGCTCAATCTCGACGTAAACAACTGGAAAAAGATGGAGCGTTTAGATAAGCCTGAAGCTGAGAATAAATCAGCCAATATGACCTTTCACTCTGATAAAACATCTGGTAATATTGTGCTGACAGTTGAGAATGCTGCTATTGGATATGATGGAGAAATATTATCAGAGCCTATCAACCTCGACCTTCGTAAGATGAATGCCGTAGCAGTTGTAGGTCCGAATGGGATTGGAAAGACAACCTTTATCAAGTCTATTGTTGATCAGATCCCTTTTATAAAAGGGTGAGAAGCGTTTCGGTGCAAATGTTGAAGTTGGCTACTATGACCAAACTCAAAAGTAAGTTGACACCAAGCAATCAGTTTTAGATGAACTTTGGAATGATTTTAGATTGACGCCAGAAGTGGAAATCCGAAATCGCCTAGGTGCCTTTCTATTTCTCAGGTGATGATGTTAAGAAATCAGTTGGCATGCTTTCAGGTGGAGAGAAAGCTCGCTTGTTACTGGCTAAACTATCAATGGAAAATAATAACTTCCTGATCCTTGACGAGCCGACCAATCACTTGGATATTGATAGTAAGGAAGTTCTGGAAAATGCACTGATTGACTTTGATGGGACTCTTCTATTTGTCAGCCATGACCGTTATTTTATCAATCGATGTCGCTACACATGTTCTGGAATTATCCGAAAATGGTCTCGACCCTCTATCTGGGAGATTATGACTATTATGTGGAGAAAAAAGCAGAGTTGGCAGCTAGTCAAGAGGAAGAAGCGGCAGCTTATAGCCAAGAAAAAGAGGCTTCTCCAGTTAATGACTACCAAGCTCAAAAGGAAAGTCAAAAAGAACTTCGTAAATTGATGAGACAAATCGAAAGTCTTGAGACAGAAATCGAAGAGCTGGAAACTCAAGCCCAAGTTATCTCTGAACAAATGCATACCACCAATGATGCAGATGAACTCATGCAATTACAAGCAGAACTAGATAAGATTAGCCAGCGACAGGAAGAAGCTATGCTTGAGTGGGAAGAGTTATCGGAGCAAGTGTAGAAGGAGTAATAGATGGTAGAATTTAAATATTTTAACAATGTGTATAAGAAAGTAGCAAACAAAAAGTTTTCAGACAGTATTGTAAAGATGATTGGAATGACTATAATTATTACATTACTTTTCATGTTTATTACTATGACAGGGATTGTGGTGAAAAGCTACATAGGTAGTTATAGAATTTATGAAGCTGAGATAGAAGAACAAAAAGGATATTAACGGAATTAAATCTATTTTTAAATTGACTCAAAGCTGATTTTAATATGAATCAAAAATATTCTTTAGCTTGTAATCTAGAATTTTATCGAAACTTATATGAATTATGTTCAGAAAATTATGATGAATTTCTTGCAATACATAATGATCTTACACTTAATGATTTACCAGAAGGAATAAAAGAAAATGAAGGAGTAAAGTTTGCTCTTTTAAGAAATGATGGGGTAACAAATAGTGAAGATATAATTAAATTTAATGAAGCTCTAAAAACTAGATTCGAATTTAAATGTTGAATTATCTTTTCTTCGGATAAGATTACGGAGTATTTTTTGACTTTTATTAGAAGAGAAGAGTAGAAGATTTAAAAAGAAATTGAAGATTTAGTTGAAAAAGTAATTTTAACTATAATCTATTAAAAGAGTTAATTGAACATTGTATTGAGAATTCATCTAGAGATACTCATCAAGATGTGTTATAATACTTTACTTTCATTGGTTGAAAAGAAAAATTACGAACAGCTAAAGTCAGAGTTAGAAACTATTGACAAAAGATGAATTGAAAGAAATATCGGACAATAAAGTATATGAAAAGATAAATTAAAAATATAGAGTAGAAGGTGAGGATTTTATTCACTATACTTCACTAAATACCTTAAAATTTTTTGCTTTATAAAATTGATGATAAAAGATGAATGTATCCTAGATTACGACTTAGTAATGCCAGACAAATGAATGATCCAAATGAAGGGATATACATTTCTTAATCTCATAGGAATTAAGAAAAGGAATTACCTCAAACTGATTATGATACGTCGCCATTCTTTTTGCTTCTATGACACAAACTGGAAAGTGGAGCAAAATCTAGATGATAGTCTTCCAATGTGAAACAATATGGTGACGATGCAAAAGGGTATTAATTCAACCTATCATTCAGATTATATTCAAAAAGTTAATAGACGATGGAATAGAAATTTATAAAGTTTGTTATAATGTTACGAAAGATTTCACTAGATGAAGAAATAAAATGCAATAGAATCAGCATTTAACGAAATTAAAAGATTATGGCGATGATAAAGAAAAAGAAGCTATCTTTTATCAGCATTAAACCTAATTGATGATATTCGTTATTTATTTAAAGATGTGAGATTATAGTTATGAGAAATGAATATAGAATTATTAAATCTTATGAAGGAGAGGGAAGATGTTATTTTTTCTAGCGAAAGTTCTAACAGTGTGATTCCTGGTCTATATGCTTATATTGACAAAAGAACTAAAATATTCAAAAAAATTAAACTTGGTCCTAAATGTGATGATATTGATTTTTATTGCTCCATATATAAAATTTCGTTGATCGAAAATATTGAAGTAACTAAGTCGCAAAATATCTTATCGTTAATTATTTAAATTTTGAGAATTTATTCTTCCTTAAAAAGTAAAAAAGGGACATTTTTGAAATTTTTTAGTGAAATACAAAACCAAGGTTGATAGAGACTATCTAGGTAGGGGATTGAGTACCATTTTACACTGGCAATTCTCTTCATGCCCTATTGCGAAAGGTGTGATGACATTTTTACCAAGTGTTCAATTTAGTTTCCTTTTTAATCATCGGGCTTGGAGTTATTTTTACTTTCGTTGGTATCATGGATCTATATTCAAAGACAAGATTAATACAGAAAAACAGCGATTTTCGCTGTTTTTTTGTATATATCTATCCACCCTGAGGGAATCGAACCCCCATCTCAAGAACCGGAATCTTACGTGATATCCATTACACTAAGGGTGGAAACTCTCATCATTATATCAAAATAGGAGTTTTACTCAAGACTAAAACCAATGTTAAAGAGGAAGAAAAAGGATTTAGACAATATCTAAATCCCTTTTACATTTTAGTTTTTTCAAGAAGTGCTTTGATTTCTTGAAGAACTTCCAATTCAGTTGGAGCTGCTGGAGCTTCTTCAACAACTTCTTCTTTTCTACGAAGGTTTTGAGCTTTTTCAATAGCTTTAATCATGAAGAAGAGAACAGTACCAATTACAACGAAGTTGATAACAGCACTCAAGAATTTACCATATGTAACACCATTCCAAGCAAGCTCAGCAATGTTTTGTACATTCGCAGCTTCCAAGGCTGGGTTCAATAGAAGTGGAGTGATGATATCATTAACAAATGAATTGATGATAGCACCAAAAAGCAGTGGCGATGATCACACCGACAGCAAGGTCAACGACGTTACCACGAAGCAAGAAATCTTTTAAGATCCTTTAACATAATCTTTTTTCCTTTCAAAATTTTATCAAATTTTTACAGACAAAATTATATCGTAAATCTATATTGAATGCAAGAAAAAGTGCTCATTTATTTTTAAAAAAACAAAAAGCTTTGCTAAATAGGTAATTTAAAACAACAATTGTAACTTGAGCAAATCCTATTTCAATCGTATTAATTATATTAATATCATCACCTACAAATTGACCAATTATATGAGGAAACTTGGTAACAAAAAAATAAAGGTTAATGCCATATCAAGTAAGAAGGTAAAAAGTCTAGCTCCTGAGAATTTGATAAGATCGTCTAAAACCAATTTGCTCGTTTTTTGTTTTAAAAACAATAGTGTCATTTGTGAAAGAAAGCAAATAGAATACCTGTTATATTTCCTAAAGCAGTCGCTGTTAATTCTTGATGTGTCAAGTAGAAAAATAATCATCCGAGTCCCTACAGAAACAATAGTAGTAGCAACGCCGAAAAATAAATAAGACAAAATTTCGTTATCGAAGAAATTTTTTTAATGTATCTTTTCATAAGATTTAGTATAGCATAAAAGCCTTTTAAATGTGCTATACTAATAAAGTTGACTTGCTCAACCCTTGGTGCTTAGCTTCTTTTCACCAAGCATATTAGACGCGGGATAGCCGCCAAAGGAGAAAACATGAAAAACTAACTGTCCGTGATTTGGCTGATATTGCCATTGTCGCAGCTATTTATGTGGTTTTGACAATCACACCACCACTGAATGCTCATCAGTTACGGTGCCTATCAGTTTCCGTATTTCTGAAATGATGAACTTCTTAGCTTTTACAATCCTAAGTACATTATCGGTGTTACTCTTGGATGTATGATTGCTAACTTTCTTCAGTTTTGGACTCATTGATGTCGCTGTTGGTGGAGGTTCAACACTTGTCTTCCTTAGCTTAGGAGTTTGGTTGTTCAGTAAATATAGTAAAGACTATCTTTTTAATGGATTGATTCGTAAAGATCATTTCTTCTTTTTCAATTCTATTTTCAATTTCAATGATCACCATTGCTGCTGAATTAAACATTGTAGCAGAAGCACCATTTCTTCTTGACATGGTTCACTACAGGTATCGGAGAATTTGCTTCACTAATTATCGGTGCATTATCATTGGAAAAATTAGTCAACGAATTGATTTGACTAGATAATTTTTTAAACAATTAAGCAGTTGAACTGGTTCAACTGCTTTTTCTTTATATTTGAGGTTCTTTAGTAGATAAAAGTGGTATAATAAAGAAAAAGGGATTATTTTAATATGTATGGTTATCGTATTTCAGTTTTTGAAGTCCTTTGGAAAAATCAGGTCATTAGATTTTTGTTAATTTTTTTAGCACTATTTTATTTCTATCTTTTTTTCCAAAGAGTTAAGACATCCTTAAAAAGTGGTGGGAGTATGTTGGATCCTTTTCATATTGCAAAAGGGAAGATTATACATTCACACGATTATTCTTTTTAGAAAAAGGATTGTTCCTCTAGCTGAAATTAGACAGATTGATATTGATTACGTTCGAGGGAGAAGAATGAATGGGGACAGGTATCATCTGTACTTTACAAGGAAAGATGGAAAATCTTTTACTTTTCATTTTGGAAAAAGCAAAAGAAACGAGGAGTTATTGAAAAATCTTGCCAATGTGGCCAAGAAGTGCCATATTAAAATCTATTATTATTATTAAGAGTCGATTGCTAAAATTGGATTGTTGTCACTTGTGACAGTTGTCAAAGCTAGGAGAGTAGCTAATATGAATCAACTACAAGTAATAAGAGAAGATAAACAACTAAGAATTTTATTGATGCAAGAATGCGATATTCTCTTTTATGACCAGTTGAAAGAGGTTGAATTTTCTCAGAACAATGAAGTTTATTCTCTTTCGCCCATAGCCTTTGCTAAAGACGGTAGTGGGGGAGAATATGTAATTCTTGAGGATCAGAGTATCGGCTTTATAGGGAGTGAAGGCCAAGTTGGTCGGGTAGCAGAAAGCCTTGATGACTTGCTTACTTTCTTACTTCATGCTGGTTCTATCTCAGACTTTTCCTGTCGGTTACTCTATCAAAACAAGGATTTGTTGTCAAAAATTCTGTCAAGGATTTATTAACAAAGCACGAGAAAACTACCAGTCAAAAAGGTGAAGTGTGGGATAAAGTGAGAGCTGGACTTGCACAAGAGTTGGGACTTGAATTTCAGCCAGAAAAACTGCAAGAGTTAGCCTTCAATTTTTATCAATCAGCCATAAGAACTCCACTATTTACTTGTAAATATGGTCATGGTGAGAATGAATATGTCTGCGATTCTGTTTTTGTCTGATATTGTCGGCTTGTGGGTTTCAGAGCTGGTAGGGTTGACTGCAGAAAAAAATTGAAGATTTTGTTAGCACTAAAAACAATCAAATCTAAAGAACAAAGAAATTTATTTTTACTTAAAATATTTTTATGTTATAATATTAACAATAATATTTCAAAGGAGTTTTATATGGGTTCTTCAGAATTTATTTTCGAAGATTGATTACTATTGCCATAAGAAAGAGAGTCTATTTGACCAAAAGCAAGTTTAAATATGCTATACGTTCTATGTTTGCAGGTGCTTTTTAACCTTTAGTACAGCTGCAGGCGCGATTGGTGCAGATTTAATGAATACGATTGTACCAAATGCAGGTTATTTTCTTTTTCCCATTTGTATTTTGGCTTGGGGACTAGTCTATATAGTCTTTTTAAATGCTGAGTTAGTAACTTCTAATATGATGTATTTAACTGCAGGGAGCTTTTTAAAGAAGATTTCCGGAAAAACGATGATTATTCTTCTCTACTGCACTCTATTTAATCTTCTAGGTGCTTTGATTTCTGGATGGTTCTTTGCGAATTCGTCCGCATTTTCACATCTGAATCACGATAGTTATTTACCAAAACTAGTAGCTAAGAAATTAGCGCGTCCAAATGAATTGGTTTTTACTTGAAGGTATCCTTGCCAACGTGTTTGTTAATATCTCCATTCTGTCTTCAATCTTAGTCAAGGATGCATCTGCAAAACTTTGGATTATATTGTCAGCAATTTCAATGTTTGTATTTTTATCAAACGAACATATTGCTGCAAATTTTGCTTCATTTAGTATTGTTAAATTCAGCATTGTTGCTAACGAAGTTCAGCACTTTGAAATTGCAAATATTCTCCGTCATTGGGGATCACCTTTTATTGCTAACTTAATAGGTGGTGGGCTTTTTGATTGGTTTACCATATGCTTTTTGAATAAAAATGAAGATACATATGTAGATTAAAAATTTTCAATGAAGTGAGAGATTCACTTGTTTTCTCTCTTTTTATTTTGCTTTTGAAAAATATATTAAATATTAGAAATAAAGCTAGGAGTTCAGGAATTTTTTTAAAAATATTTGAAGTCTAAAAACGTAATACTACAAGGATGTAAACGATTCCGATATATTAAAAAAATATTTTTAATTGATTTAGGAAAAGCCTTCCCATTGTATCGGTTTTATGTTATAATATTCACAAATAAAAGTTTTAGGAGTTTATATGGTTTCATCAGAATTTATCTCAAAAATTGAATTTGCTTGTAAAAAGAAAGAAAGTCTTTATTCAAATAGCAAATTCAAGTATGCTATCCGTTCAATGTTTGCAGGTGCATTCCTTACCTTCAGTACAGCAGCTGGAGCTGTTGGTGCAGATTTGATTAATAAGATTGCACCGGTAGCGGACGCTTCCTTTTTCCCATTTGTTTTCGCTTGGGATTGGCTATATTGTCTTCTTGAATGCTGAGTTGGTAACATCAAACATGATGTTCCTTACAGCTAGTAGCTTTTTGATTAGCTGGAGAAAAACAGTGAAATTCTTCTATATTGTACTTTCTTTAACTTAATCGGTGCCCTTATTGCCGGTTGGGGATTTGCTCATTCAGCAGCCTATGCAAATCTTACACATGATAGCTTTATTTCTGGAGTTGTAGAAATGAAGTTAGCACGTTCGAATGAATTGGTATTACTTGAAGGTATTTTAGCAAATATCTTTGTAAATATCGCAATTCTATCATTTGTTCTGGTTAAAGATGGTGGAGCTAAACTTTGGTTGGTTCTTTCAGCCATTTACATGTTTGTATTCTTAACAAACGAACACATCGCCGCAAACTTTGCTTCATTTGCTATTGTGAAATTCAGTGTTGCTGCTGATTCGATCGCAAACTTTGGTATCGGAAATATTCTTCGTCACTGGGGTGTAACCTTCATCGGTAACTTTATCGGCGGTGGTCTACTGATGGGATTGCCTTACGCCTTCTTAAACAAAAACGAAGATACATACGTAGATTAAAAGTTGGATTGATTCCAACTTTTTCTTTTTGTTTTTCCATGCTATAATGAAAGTAGAATAGTTAAATTTAGAGGAAAATCATGAACGAAATTAAATGTCCAAATTGTGGCGAAGTTTTTACAGTTAATGAAAGTCAATATGCAGAACTGATTTCTCAAGTTCGCACTGTAGAGTTTGATAAGGAATTGCATGAACGAATCAAGCAAGAATTGACATTGGTAGAGCAAAAGGCCTTGAATGAACAACAGGCAAAACTCGCTCAAAAGGATCAAGAAATTGCCCAGCTACAAACTCAAATCCAAAATTTCGATACTGAAAAGAATTGGCTAAGAAGGAAGTAGAGCAAAGTGCTAGCCAAAGTCTGTTAGAGAAAAGAAAAAGAGGTCCAAGCTCTTGAGAATCAATTGGCTACCTTGCGCTTAGAGCATGAAAATCAATTACAAAAAACTCTTTCTGATCTTGAAAAAGAACGCGATCAGGTTAAAAATCAGCTCCTTTTACAAGAAAAAGAAAACGAGCTTTCTCTGACTTCTGTAAAACAAAACTATGAAGCCCAACTTAAGGCAGCAAATGAGCAAGTTGAGTTCTACAAGAATTTCAAGGCCCAACAATCAAATCAAAAAGCTATTGGAGAAAGTCTTGAGCAGTATGCAGAGAGTGAGTTCAACAAGGTTCGTAGTTTTGCCTTTTACAAATGCTTATTTTGAAAAAGGACAACAAGAGTTTTCAGCTCGTGGTTCTAAAAGGGACTTTTATCTTCCGTGATTTTGATGAAAATGGGCTAGAATTCATCTCCATCATGTTTGAGATGAAAAATGAAGCTGATGGTACTGAGAAGAAAGCATAAGAATGCTGATTTCTACAAAGAGTTGGACAAGGATCGTCGTGAGAAGAACTGTGAGTATGCTGTATTAGTATCGATGTTAGAAGCCGATAATGACTACTTCAACACAGGGATTGTGGATGTCAGTCATGAGTATGAGAAAAATGTATGTCGTGCGTCCTCAGTTCTTTATCCAACTGATTGGCTCTTGCGCAATGCTGCCCTTAATTCTCTAAAATACAAGCAAGAGTTAGCGCTTATTCGTGAACAAAATATTGATATCACTCATTTTCGAGGAAGACTTGGAAGCTTTCAAAGGGTAGCCTTTTGCTAAAGAACTACAACTCAGCTTCAGTCAACTTCGGCAAGGCCATTGATGAAATCGACAAGGCCATCAAGCGGATGGAAGAAGTCAAGAAATTCTTGACTACATCAGAAAATCAACTTCGTCTCGCTAACAACAAATTGGATGATGTTTCTGTTAAAAATTGACTCGAAAGAATCCGACTATGAAGGCTAAGTTTGATGCCTTGAAGGGGAAAACTAGGAGGAAACTATGCAGATACGAAAAGCAACCATGAAAGATGCTGAAGCTCTACTGTCTTTATACGAAGACTCTGGCTATCCAACGACCGCTTCTAAAGCTGTCTCGACGTTTAGAACTGATTCTTTCTCAGCCACATTATGGCTGTCTTTTTAGCTGAAAGAAACGGAGAAATTTTTAGGTTTCTTAGGTTATGCAAAAGCTCTTCTTTTTGAAGCAGATGGATCTTACTATCGTATTTTGGCTTTGTCAGTTGCAAAAGAAAACAAGACGACAAGGAATTGCTAGCAGGCTAATCGATGAATTGAAAAACAAGCGGTAAAAAGAAGGAGCTGAGGCACTGGCTTTAAATAGTGGATTAACCACTGAACGCAAATGCTGCACATCAGTTTTATCAGGCAGTTGGATTTGAAAAAGTGACTGCCGGCTTTGCTTCGCATTTAAAAACTCAACATAAAGTAAATCATGAAAAATAGTAGAGGAACGAAGTAATGTCTTCAATAAAGGAAAACCTTATATTTTAACGAAAAGAGCATGGACTATGTGACATTTGGAAAAGGTAAAGGACCTAATGGTGATTATACCGAGATTGGGTGATGGACTACAGACAGTTAAAGGTATGGCTATGCCTTTTAATCACTACCGTATACTCTGCAAACGTTACAAAATTTATGTTTTTCTCGAATCAATGAGTTGAGGCAGGGTTATACCACACACGGGATATGGCAGCAGATGTTGCAGAAGCAATGGAGGTATTGAATATTACCAATGCCCATATGTTATGGGGATTTCACAGGTGGAATGATTGCCCAATGGTTGGCTGGTGGATTTTCCTGAAAAAGGTTCAAAAAGCTCATTTTAGCCGTGACCACTGCAAAACTAAGTAATCAAGGCAGGGAGAGAATTAGTTGCTGGCTGAACCTGAGTCCAAACAGGAACTTATAAAGATCTAATGATTGATATTGCTCGTCACTCTTACACGACTAAATCCTTTTGGAAGATTTAAATACCTTTATCGAATAATGGGAATCTTTTGGTCGCATTAAAGATAAAACAAACGTATTGATATTCAGGCTGTATCTTGTTTGAAAGCATGATAGTCTAGCTTTTTGGAAAAAAATTAGCTGCCCTACGTTAATCATTGAGCAGAAAAAGATGATGTTCTTGGCGTAGATGGTTCACTTGATTGCATCAGCATATCAAAAGATAGCCAGCTCACCATTTTTGCCAGAGTGCGGGCATGCACTCTATGAACAGAATAAGGATTTTCAAAAGAGTTTTAGTATTTTTAGAAAGTTAATAAATGAACGGTATTATCAACTTAAAAAAAGCAGGCATGACCTCGCATGATGCAGTTTTTAAACTGCATAGATTTTTGGGTACCAAGAAGATTGGTCATGGTGGGACCTTAGATCCTGATGTGTGTGGGCGTTTTACCTATTGCTGTGGGGAAGGCGACTCGCATGGTTGAGTTCATGCAGGATGAGGGCAAGGTCTATGAGGGGAGATCACTCTGGGATATTCTACAACGACCGAGGATGCTAGTGGGAAATTGTTGAAGAAACTCCTGTTTTAGCTCCACTGGATGAAAAACTTTGTCGATAAAGCCATTGCTGGTCTGACAGGGCCTATCACCCAGATTCCACCAATGTACTCAGCTGTTAGGTCAATGGTCACAAAGCTCTATGAGTATGCGCGTGCTGGTCAGAAGTCGAGCGTCCAGAACGTCAGGGTGACCATTTATAGTTTTGAAAGAACGAGTCCGATTTGCTTATGAGGACAAACTTGCGCGTTTTTAGCTTTCGAGTAAAATGCAGTAAGGGGAACCTACATCTCGTACCTTGTCAGTTGACTTGGGAGAAAAACTTGGCTATGCTGCTCATATGTCTCATTTAACACGAACAAGCGCTGCAGGCTTGCAGTTAGATGATGCTTTGACCTTGAATGAAATTGAGGAAAAAGGTTCAAGCTGGTGAGTTAGATCTTTCTTCATCCATTGGAGATTGGGACAGGTGACTTTAGTCAAGGTTTTATTTGACTCCTGAACAGGCAGTGAAGAAGTGCGTTTTGGTCGTTTTATTGAATTGGAGCAAACTGAGAAAGAATTAGTGGCTTTTCGAAGGTGATAAATTACTAGCAATTTTAGAGAAAACGAATCATCTTTACAAACCGAGAAAGGTTTTCTATTAAACATTTGGCTACGATGATTTTTATCTACTGGAGTCTCAAAGATAGGATTTTCTCATCTTTTTAAAAATATCAGCAAATAAAGTAGTTTTTAAAATTTTATGTCTTAAAAACCATT
>BNJU01006002.1_pt1 | contig 30672 bp, 18 predicted proteins | sample 8539281 | NCBI WGS metagenome assembly BNJU01 (sample SAMD00202456, study PRJDB9452) | human saliva metagenome | isolation source: human saliva | place: Japan
TACAAGAAACCCTCAATCCTAGCGTCCCTCTTTCATGACGCTAGAAGTCATGTTTGAGATTTCCATTCCCTTTGTCATGGCCAATCTTTTGGACAAAGGTGTCCAGCAATCTAACATGTCTAACATTTGGCTCTATGGTGGTCTCATGTTGGTCTGTGCCTTTCTGTCGCTTTTCTGTGGGATGCAGTCGGCACGCTATGCGGCCTTTGCCTCTGCTGGATTTGCCAAGAATCTACGTCAAGCCATTTTCAAAAAGGTTCAAACCTTCTCTTTTGAAAATATCGATAAGTTCTCAGCTGGTGGTTTGGTAACACGTATGATGACTGATGTTACCAACGTACAGAACTCTTACCAGATGATTATCCGCATCTGTGTACGTGCACCACTTAATCTGATCTTTGCCATTGCAGCAAGTTTCCTGATTAATGGCGAAATGGCTTGGATTTTCGTTGGTGTGACACTCTTCCTTGGTCTGGTTTTGGCTATTATTACCAAAATCGTATACCCTCTTTTTACTCAAGTGTTTGAGGCTTATGACAACCTCAATAACAGTATCAAGGAAAATATCACTAACATGCGTGTGGTGAAATCCTACGTTAAAGAGCAGGAAGAGACAGATAAGTTCAAGAAAGCTTCACGCCGCATTTACAAGATGTTCATGCGTGCTATTCGTGTGGTTATCATGTCTAACCCAGCCATGATGTTGTCTATGTATGCGTCCTTTCTCATGATTTCCTGGTTTGGTGCTCATCTTATCGTTATCGGCAAGCTATCTACAGGTGAATTGACTTCCATGTTCAGTTACACCATGACTATCCTAATCTCACTTATGATGTTCATGATGATCTTTGTCATGTTGTCTATCTCTATGGCTTCTGTAGAGCGTATCAATGAAGTGCTTAATACTGAATCAACCATTGTTTCACCTGAAAATGGCTTGACTGAAGTCACAGATGGTTCTATCAGCTTTGATCATGTAGATTTCTCATATACTGATGAAAATGGTGACAAGACCCATGTTCTCAAAGATATTTCGCTTGATATTAAGTCTGGTGAGGTTATCGGTATCCTTGGTGGAACAGGTTCTGGGAAATCAAGTTTGGTTCAGCTCATTCCTCGTCTTTATGATGTGGAGGCAGGTCAAGTTAAGGTTGCTGGCCACGATGTTAAGGATTATGATTTGGATAGCTTGCGTAAGCAAGTTGCCATGGTGCTTCAAACCAACGTCCTTTTCTCAGGAACCATTAAGGAAAATATGCGTTGGGGAAATAAACAGGCAACAGATGAGGAAATCATTGAAGCTTGTAAGATTGCCCAAGCTGATGAATTTATCCAAGAGTTTAAGGATGGCTATGACACCAAGATTGAACGTGGTGGTGCCAATGTCTCAGGGGGACAACGTCAACGTCTTTGTATCGCACGTGCCCTCCTCATGAATCCAAAAATCTTGATTCTGGATGATTCAACATCAGCGGTTGATACCAAGACAGATAGTTTGATTCGTCAAGGTTTGGCATCAAGTCTTAAGGATACAACCAAGATTATCATCGGTCAACGTATTTCATCCATCCAAGATGCAGACCGTATCGTTGTTATGGATGATGGCCGTATCGATGCTATTGGTACCCACGATGAATTGGTGGCTAACAATGCCATTTATCGTGACGTCTACAAGATGCAAACACAAGGGAAAGGAGTAGCAGATGCAGAATAAGAAAAAAGCTAATTGGGGCTCTCTAGCACGTCTTCTACGCTTTTTGTGGCAAGACTACAAACTTTCACTTTCTATCGCCTTTGTCCTTATTGTGGTTGCTTCCTTGGCAACGGTCAATTTGACGGCTTCTATTCAGTCCTTGGTTGACGTTTATGTTCAACCCATGCTCAAATCTGGTAGCCATGACTTTGGTCCGCTTTTACATTTCTTGACTTCAGTGGCTGTCTTCTGTCTTATCGGTGTGATTGCCAACTATGTGTCATCACTCCTCATGGCGACGATTTCGCAAGATTCTCTGCGTTCCCTTCGTAATCAGCTCTTTGCTCGCATGCAAAAGCTCCCTGTTCGCTACTTTGACACTCACCAACACGGTGACATCATGTCTATCTACACCAACGACATCGATGCCCTCCGTCAGGCTGTTGAGCAATCCATTCCACAGTTGCTACAAACGGCCATTACCTTGATTGGGGTGACTGTGACCATGCTTACGGTTAGTCCTCTTCTCTTTATCGTGGTCCTAGTCATGGTAGGCATCATGTTTATGGTCATCAAGAATGTATCAGCCAAATCAGGGCGTTACTTTGGTGAACAACAAAAGAATCTTGGGATTGAAAATGGCTTCATTGAAGAAATGATGTCAGGTCAAAAAGTGGTCAAGGCCTTTGTTCACGAAGAAGAAAGCATGGCTGATTTTGACAAGATTAACGAGCAACTCTTTGAATCTTCTTACTTGGCCAACCGCTATGCCAATGTTCTCATGCCAATTCTTGGGAACTTAGGAAATGTTTCCTTTGTTTTGACCGCCTTGGTTGGTGGACTCTTTGCCCTTAATGGTGTTGGTGGTTTGACTATCGGTGGTCTCATGGCCTTCCTACAATTGAACCGTTCCTTCAACGGTCCTATTACTCAGGTCTCTCAACAACTGAACTTTGTTCTTATGGCACTTGCAGGTGCTGACCGTATCTTTGACCTCTTGGATGAGCCAGAAGAAGTTGACCAAGGTAAGGTCACTTTGGTCAACTACGAATTGGTAGATGGTCAAATGGTTGTGACAGACAAGAAAACCAATCTCTGGGCTTGGAAACACCCACGTCCAAATGGCGACTACGAATTGGTCGAGTTGGTCGGAAATGTGGTCTTCCAAGACGTTGATTTCTCTTACGATGGTAAGAAACAAATCCTTCATGACGTTAATCTCTATGCAGACAAGGGGCAAAAGGTTGCCTTTGTCGGTGCGACAGGTGCTGGTAAGACGACGATTACCAACTTGATTAACCGTTTCTACGATATCCAATCTGGTGTGATTACTTATGATGGTATTGATGTCAAGCTGATTGAGAAAGATTCTCTTCGTCGCTCGCTTGGTATCGTGCTTCAAGATACCCATCTCTTCACAGGGACTATCGCTGAAAATATTGCCTATGGCCGTTCCGATGCGACACGCGAGGAAATTCTTGAAGCTGCCCGTATTGCTAACGTGGATTCCTTTGTGCAACACCTGGATAATGGGTATGACACTGTTCTGACAGATGACGGTGCAGGCTTGTCTAACGGGCAACGTCAGCTTATCGCCATTGCGCGTGCTGCCCTTGCCAATGCACCGGTTCTTATCCTTGACGAGGCGACATCCTCTATTGACTCTCGTACCGAAAAAATGGTGCAAGAGGGGATGGACCGTCTTATGGAAGGACGTACGGTTTTCGTTATTGCCCACCGTCTTTCAACCATCGTCAACTCTGACGTTATCATGGTTATGGACCACGGACGAATCATTGAACGTGGTGACCACGACAGCCTTATGGAACAAGGTGGTACCTACTACCGACTCTATACTGGTGGTCTTGAAATTGATTAACATTAAAAGAACTCAGGTTTTGCCTGAGTTTTTTTGCATATGAAGAAAATGATTCTTTTGAGACTTTTCTTGTTAAAACGATAGATTCGATATCTTAAATCTCAACTTCTTCTAAACCATGTGCGTCTAGTCGGTAGATCTTTTGGCAGACTTGTCTGAGGTAGTTGACATCATGTGATACTGTCAGAATTGCCCCTGGATAGTTCTCGAAGAGCTGTCGAACTTGGGGTTGTGAGGTGGGTGAAAAATTTCTGGTTGGTTCATCTAAGATAAGGAGCTGAGGGCTTTCTAAGACCAGGTGCAGTAGGAGAAGTTTTCCTTTCTGTCCTCCAGATAAATCAGAGATTGCATGGTTCATTTCATCATGACTAAAGTTGAGGTAAGCGAGATGGGAGCTTATAACTTCTCGTTCAGACTTGTCGCCAGTCTTACTCAAAAACGCTATTGGAGACAAATCCAGTGGCAAGATAGTGTCATAACGTTGAGGCATGTAGCCAATAGTCAGGTCTGTCTTCTGACTAAGTTTTTGGTAGAGATAGTGTAAGAGAGTGGATTTACCGCAGCCGTTATCACCAACAATACCAATTTTTTCCTGGCCTTTCAAAGAAAGTTTGAGATGGTCAATGGTTAGGTGGGGAGCTATGTTTATCTGCTTTTCATCCAGATTTAAGAGATATTTCCCCTGAGGTAGAGGGTCAATATGAGAAAAGAAAAGTTCAATACTGTCTTCTTTATCAGGCATCTGTGTCATGTCTTGGGCAAGGCGGTCGTAGCGTTTTTCTTGTGAGAGGACTGCTTTCATCTTTTTAGCAAGCAATCGTCCTTGCGTGCTGTCATGTGTATTGCGTAGGGTGGTTTGGACATTTTGTTTGATACGACGATGCTTGGCCATGGCTTTGTCATAGGCTTTTTTCTCGGTTTTGGCTTGCTGCATCTGTTGTTGATAGGAATCAGTGCGATGTTGGCTATAGTTATCATAATCGAGGTGCTCCACACTGGTCCTTGCCTGTCGACGACGTTTAAGGAGTTCCAGATGGATAATGGTATCTGCTGTCTGGCTTAGTAGGTCCTCGTCATGTGAGATGTAGACAATCGTTTTATCAGAGTGCTTGATAAAGTTTTTTAACCAAGTTATAGTAGTCAAGTCCATATCGTTTGAGGGCTCATCAAGAAAAATGATGTCGTGGGGACGAGCTAATTCTCGGATGAGTTGAATTTTGAGTTTCTCACCACCTGACAGAGAGGAGATAAGCTGACTGCTAGCAAAACGATCACTATCAAAATGAAGTTCATCAGCCAGACGATAGAGGGTAGCATAGTCTAGGTCATAAGTGTCCTCAAAGAAGTAGTCGTTAAGGGTTAGAGATTGCAAGCTATCCGAAATCTGTTGGGGAATATAGACCTGTGGGCTATCTGTTTTGTTAATAGTTCCCTCGTAAGATAGATGGTCAAAATGTGCTTTTGGATTGACCAGAAGGACAAGGAGACTAGATTTTCCATTGCCTTCCTCCCCAATGATGGCGACTTTTTCGCCTAGAGCTATCGTTAGATTTAGATCATGAACGAGTTCACGCAAATCCTTGGTATGTGTTATGGTTAGGTGTTGAATCTGTATCATAGGACCTCCTAGGTCAGAGTGTTTGTGGATATTGTTTCATGGGAAGTAGGCTTTTACTTCAAACAATATCAAAGGTCAAAAAACAGTCCTACCTTATAAGATAGAACTGTCTTGAATCTAGCTAAAAAGCTCTCTAGGAGATAGTGATGGTGTGGACGCAAAAAAGCGCAGATACCATCAATAAATTTTCTACAGAAAAAGAGCGCAAAAAAAGACATGAAAACAATCTATCAAATAAAGCAGGTTTATTGTGAATAGACTTAGTTGTTCATGTCTCCATTTACCTCCGAATGTTACTTGCCTTGATTGTACGCTGTCAGACGGACTTTTGTCAAATGAAAATCCAGTCCCTCTTAGACCGCTGATGTACCTTATCAACAGTCTCCACCTATGCTATGAGAGAAATAGGACAGTTCTACCTTATTATAGAAAATAAGTTTATATAAAGTTATAAAGAAGCTGAAGTCAATTTTACTCTTGAAATTAGCTGAAAAAGCAGATATTGAAGATTATTCAAACCAGTAAGGTCTGAGTCTTTCTATACTTAATGATTAAGGCTACTTACAAACGTTATTTGCTACAAAAAAATATCTCAGTTTCAAAATCCAAACATTGAATAAATAAACATTCTAGCTGACTCGAACAATTTGGAACATGGCCAATCTTTTGAGTGTCTAATATTTGTGATGTACTTTTGGCTGTCTGATAGACTTCTTGGACTTCAATTAGCAAATGAGTCAAGATATGATTGTAGTGTTTGAAAAACAAAAAAATAAATTTACTTACTTTTTAACATGCGGATATGATAGGTTAATTTTTTGCTTCAACGAGAAGAAATATTAAAGCGTAAATGAGAATATCAGCCATTTAAGCTAGTTTTATTTTCTCATGAGTTTAGAATGATAACATGTTCAAGCCGATTAGGTTAAAAATGAAAGTGAATTTTATATTTTCATAGAAACTGGGAAATACGCCATAATAAAGAGTTTTTGACATATTTTAGATAGAATTCAGGAAGTAAAAAAACAATAAAATTGTCAGACAACTAATATTTTTTTAAAAAAGTGAGATTAAAACCTTGACTGTAAATTGTCAGAATGTTAGAATATGGAGTGAATCATGACTATGAGAAAACTGACTTATAATCATGTGACCTATAACTAACTATCTTTTAGAGGGAGATTTTTAATGAAAGACTTTTTTAATAGACGCCAACGCTTTTCATTGCGTAAATATTCGTTTGGTGTCGCTTCAGTCTTGCTAGGAACAGCACTTTTTGCTGCTCATAGTGCACAGGCAGATGAAGTAGCGACTCCAACTGTAACGGCGGGTAATCCGGGCACATCCGTAGCAGGAGAAAGTTCAAGTAGTTTAGTCAATACTACGACAACAGCACCCCAATCAAATCCAGCAGCTAGCGTGACTTCCCCATCCGCTTCTGCAACATCTACGTCAACAGTTGCTTTGGTATCACCAGCTTCTGAAGTAGCAAGTGCTTCAACAACAGAAACAACGTCTACAGCTACAGCACCAGCGACAACAGCAACGGCTGCAGCTACTACTAGCTCAACTCCAACAGCTGCGGGTACTACATCTGTAGGTTCAGCAACTTCTTCTTCAACAGGTGCAACTAGCACATCAGCTGTAACTCCAACAGTGGTACAACCTACAGTGGCACAGCCAGTCGCTTCAACAACACAACCGACGGCTACAACACAACCTGTATCAGCGCCTACAGCTACTCAGCCAGTCGCTTCAACACAGCCTACATCGGCTTCAGTGGCACAACCTGCAACGACAACTTTGACAACGTCAACACCAAGTCCAACGTCCGCTAGCGAATACAGCAGCCTTTGACAACAATGTTGACGGCGAACCCAATGTCCGCTGCAGGAACTGCACCAGAAGTACGTAGTCGTAGCAGTCGTAGACGTCGTGATGCGGCAAATCCGGTAACAACTAACTATACAACCGGTCCAGCTACGGCAACTCCAGCTATGAGTGATCCTAACGGGGCAACAATTTCAAGCCGTCCCTTAGTTGTTCCAACACCTAAGGATTCTGGTCAACATGTAACTACAGGAATTGACTTTCAGTTAAATCCCAATCCGTCACAATACACCTTTGCTGTAACTGATCTAAATAGTTTTAATGCAACATACAATAAAAAATACTATTATCGTCTGTCTAAACCATACAATGCTTCAAATGATATTACAATTGAGTTAGTTGATGGTCAGAATAATAATGTGGTTGAAACTAAGTCAATTAATGGTTCCGGTACTGTAAGTTTGGGTCAATCAATCTTAGCTCCTCTGACTGGTAGTTCTCAGGCCTATATTGAATTCCGTTTTGAGAATATTCAGGATGCGGATAAATCAAGTCGACCAGCTCTACGTGCGACATGGAAAGTATCGGGACTAGTTCAGAACTTTGCAGGTCAACGTTCCGGTATTCAAATCTACGATGTTGCGAATAAAGCAAACGAAGGTACATCAATCACAGACCCACAGTACTATATTCCCTCGCTTAACAGATAAAACAACTTATTATAAAGCTGTTGATAGAGGGACTAGGCAAGATGTCTCTAGAACCGAGGGTATTGCTACTATCACGACTGCTAAACGTTCGAATGACGTGAAGAATTCTGATATTGTTGCAAGATATGCAGACGGGACTGTAGATGTTAGAAACGAAAATGGTCAAATTGTTAACAAAACAACCTATGTTAATGTGGACCGTAATAATATCAATCCTCAGGAATATAAGGAAGACGGCGCTGAGATCAACCTTGGTACTTACACATCAACAGGTATGGAGGGGCAAAATCTTACTGCTTCAGGTCTTCGTGCATTTGAAGGCTATAAATTGTATCAGACAGCTGATTCAAGATCTCTTATTGATGTTTTGAAACAACCTTTCCATGTTGGGCAACGTTGGTTTGATGTGGCAAATGCTCAGGGGGGAGTTAAGCGTATCAAAGAGGTTGTCAGTGAAGATGGGACTGTACGCATTGAAATGTGGGCCATCAAGTCTGACAGTCTGAATAAAATCTCTAGTGACCTGAATACAGATGGTTACTTTAAAGTTTACGAAACTGTTATTCCACCAGGAAAAAACAACTACGATGTCCGTCCTCAAGATGCAGGTAAGGATATTGATGTTTCTGACCCAGGTTGGAATCAAGATAATAACACTCCACAAATTCCTAAACCAGGTTTTGAGTACATTGACTCACTTAAGAGTAAGCTGGTACAAGGTAAACCATTTACTATTTTTAGTGATAAACAAGTCACAAACTATAAGGGCGATCTTCAGTTCGAAAAGACAGAAAATAATGTGACAACTCTTCTTTTCAAGAGACCAAATGGAACGTTCTATAAGATGGATAAGGAGTACTTACAAGATGCATCAGGTAATCCAACTGGAAAAGTTAATATGAAGGAGACTGATGTCTCAGCAACTGATGCAAATGGGTATAAACCTACCTATGTTTCAAAAGGTGAGTTCTACGTAAACCGAGGTGATAAGGATAATGCGTATTCTATTAATGGCACACCTGTATCTTCTGGGAACGTCTTCCGTTTACAAAATGATTTGAACCCAGTTTATCGTACGGTTTATTACTATGCTAAGCCTGAGCCAGTAAAAGTTAAACTTCAGTTTACAAAAGCACTTGCAGGTCGTACCTTGCAAGATGGTGAGTTCGACTTTAAGATTCAAGATACAGCAAGTGGTTACAATGAAACAGTATCTAACCAAAATGGTAAGGTTACTTTTAGTGAGCTTACTTTCACAAAACCAGGAGTGTATACCTACAAAGTGAACGAAGTTCCAGGGACAGATACAGATGTAGACTATGATGGTATGGAATCAACTGTTACTATTACCGTAACAGAGAAAAATGCTATTGGTGATTTGGATGCAAAAGTCACTTACACCTCAATCAATGGTCAAGATGACTCTGGAAACACAACTGACACTAATGTTTCAGCAACAAATCCGACGGTTAGAACCGGTACTGATACAGAATTCAACAACTTTGTCGTAGCTCCAGTAAACGTTGAATTTGACTTTACGAAGAAATTATCTGGTCGTAATCTAAAAGCAAATGAGTTTACTTTTAATCTTTTGAATGAAGCAGGTGCAGTGGTTGGCACTGCAAAAAATGATTTGAACGGCAATATTAAATTCACGGGCATTAAATACAAAGTTAGTGATCTTGGAACAAATTCTGCAGGAAAGCGAAATGACAGCAAGACCTTTAACTACACTGTAAAAGAGGTTGTGCCAACGACAGCCGAAGCTGGTATGTCTTATGACCAAATGGAAGCGAAAGTAGCTGTTACTGTTACTAAGACAGGTCATACTTTGACAACTGCTACAACTTACTCATCAGTTAATGGTATTGATGCTAATGGTAACCCAACGACGGGTGTAGATAAAGAATTTAACAATACCTTCACACCGAATCCCAGTAAAAGTAAACCTTGAGTTCGATAAGTCTCTTTCAAATGGTACGCTTAATGCTGGTGATTTCAGCTTTAAATTGACTGGTGACGGTAATGTTAATGAAACAGTAACAAATAAAGCTAATGGTAAGATTAACTTTAGTACGTTGTCATTCGATAAAGCTGGTGTCTATAACTACACTGTAAAAGAAGTAGCTGGAACAAACACAGATGTTGATTATGATGCGATGACAATCAACGTGAAGGTTACCGTAACAAAAAGATGCCAATACGGGTCTATTGTCAGCAAGCACGGTGATGACTTCATCAGGTGGTGAAGCAACAGATGCCAATGACAGAGTCTTCAACAACTTTGTCGTTCCTCCAGTACCGGTAAATGTTAATTTCACAAAAAGCTTTAGCAGGTCGTACACTTGTAGCAGGTGAATTTACATTTGAAATGAAGGATGAAAACGGAGTTGTTGTTGCTACTGGAACCAATGATGAACATGGTGTTGTTACCTTTAATCAACTCCCAGAAGTGAAAAATGCTCAAGTTGGTAAAGTCATCAAGTACAAGGTGACTGAGAAAGTTCCAGCTAACAAAGAATTCGGTGTCACTTACGATAACATGGTTGCTGAGGTTTCTGTGACTGTTTCTAAGAATGCAGACCACACTTTGAAAGCAACGGTAACTTATCCAGGTGGAGATACAGAGTTTAACAATACGGTGACTCCTCCAACAACGCCAGATTTCCAACCAGAAAAATTCATCGTTAACAAAGAGAAATTTGACATCACTGGTAACAAGTTGATGGATGACGACAATGAGTTGACAAATGAATACACTGAAACAAATGCGGATCCATACGTAGACAAGACAAACAACAATGAGCCTGAAAACTTGAATACCAAGACAGTTAAGAAGGGCGATGAGATTGTTTACCAAGTATGGTTGGATACAACAAAATTAAAAGCAAGTGACAATATTCAAGCTGTTGGTATTACAGATAAATATGAAGCTGACAAACTAAAGATCAATGCTGCAGATATCAAAGCTTACGATTCAGTAACGGGTACAGATGTAACCTCTAAGTTTGTCATCACAGTAAACAACGGAGAAATCACTGCAACTTCTAAAGACGAGTTTATCAAAGATAAAGTTATCGACACAACTAAGTTCGAGTTTGGCCGTTACTACAAATTTGATATTCCTGCCACTGTTAAGACAACGACTCCAGATGGTGTGGATATCGAAAATACGGCAAATCAAATTGTTCACCAGTACGATCCGACAAAAAGAGATATCACTAAGCCAGAAAAACCAACACAAAAACGTGTCGTAAATCTTCCAATTTCACTTCCTCTTAACTTCACTAAGAGACTTGATGGTCGTCAGCTTCAGGCTAATGAATTTACTTTTGAACTCCGAAAAGATGGCGTTAAGGTTGCTGATGCCCAAAATGATGCACCAAATGCCAATGGTGTTGCCAAGATTAACTTTAAAGCACTTCAGTTCACCCATGCTGATCTTGGAAAAACTTATACTTATACAGTAAATGAAGTTGCGGGTTCAGATGCAACGGTGACATACGATACCATGGTTGCGACGATTACAGTCACTATCCAAAAAGATGGTACGGCTAAAGCTATCGTTGCACACTTGGACCAAGATGCACCAGATAAAGAGTTTAACAATACGGTGAAACCACCTGAAGAACCTAAGTTCAACCCAGAAAAATACGTTGTTTCTAAAGAAAAATTCGATATCACAGGCGACAAGTTGCTTGACGATGATTCTGAATTGACAGACAAGTATGGTGATACAAAGGCCAACCCATATGTAGACAACACGAACAATAACGAACCAGAAAACTTGAATACGAAGACAGTGAAACCAGGTTCTAAATTGGTTTACCAAGTATGGTTGGATACAAAACAATTTAGCGCAACTAACACTGAAAACATTCAAACAGTCGGCATCACAGATAACTATGATGAAGCTAAATTGGATGTGAATTCAATCAAGGTTTACGATAGCGTAACTGGTGCAGACGTTACTTCTAAGTTTGATATCGCAAACACTGGTGGCGTGATTACAGCGACCCTTAAAGCTGGCTTTACGAAATCACTAGGAGATGCCAACAACACTCAAATCATTGATACAACTAAGTTTGCATTTGGTCGTTACTATAAATTTGATATTGTGACAACCGTGAAAACGGATGCCCCAGCAGGAAAAGATATCGAAAATACAGCTGGTCAAATTGTTCACTACTACAACCCAAGAACAAACACAGTTGAGAAACCAGAAAAACCAACTGAAAAACGTGTAAACAGCGTTCCAGTTCCACTTGAGTTGAATTTCACTAAGAAACTTGATGGTCGTCAACTTAAAGCTAACGAATTTACATTTGTTCTTAAGAAAGATGGCGTTGAAGTAGAACGTGCGAAAAATGGTGCTCCTGATGCAACTACTGGTATCGCTAAGATTAACTTCACGAAACTTGAATTTGGTAAGGATGATATTGGCAAAACTTACAATTATACAGTGGAAGAAGTTAAAGGAACAGATTCAACAGTGTCTTACGATGGCATGGTTGCAACAGTAAGGGTTTCAATTTCTCATGATGGTACGGCAAAAGCAATCGTGAAGAATGTTGTAGATGCTCCAGACAAAGAGTTCGATAACCGTGTGACACCACCAGAAGAACCTAAGTTTAACCCAGAGAAATATGTTGTTAGAGATGAAGACTTTGATTTAACTGGTAAGAAACTTTTGGATGATGATTCTGAGTTAGCTGATAAATACGGCGATACTAAGATTAATCCTTACGCAGATAAATCTAATAATAATGAAAAAGTTACTGTCCGTAATGATAAGGGCGAGTTGGAAGAAGTCTTTGAGAACCTCAATACTCAGCCTGTTAAACGTGGTCAGAAATTCTACTATCAAGTATGGCTTGATACAACTCAATTTAGTGCTAACAATAAAGGGAAAATATCCAAACTGTTGGTATCACAGACAATTATGATGAATCAAAATTGATTGTGACTAAAAACACTATTAAGGTTTATGATGGTGAGACTGGTGCAGATGTGACATCTAAGTTTGACGTTGCTGTTACTAACGGTATTATCACTGCAAACTTGAAATCAGGCTTTACGAAGTCACTAGGTGATGCAAATAATACTCAAGTTATTGATACAACTAAGTTTGAATTTGGTCGTTACTACAAAGTAGTTATACCTGCTACAGTTAGTCAAGATGCTTACGATGGTTCTGAAATCGAAAATACTGCGACACAAACGGTTCATTATTATAACCCAAGAACGCATACAGTTGAGACTCCAGATAAGCCAACACAAAAACGTGTAAATAACATTCCAACAGCTATTCAGCTAATCTTTCGGTAAGACACTCAATGGTCGCAAATTGCAAGCAGACGAATTTAGCTTTGTCTTGAAAGATAAAGAAACTAATAAGATTCTTGAGAAGGCTAAGAATGATGCAGATGGTAAAGTTACCTTCAAGACAATCAACTATTCAAAAGCTGATATTGGTCATACATTTAACTATATTGTTGAAGAAGAGAAAGGTGACAAACCAGGTGTTACTTATGATGATATGAAGGTTAACGTGACTGTTCAAGTTATTCAGCCTTCTTCTGGTGATCAGTTGTCAACAGTTATCTCTTATGCTACTGAAGGTGGAGATGCCTTTACTGCGGATGATACAGTATTTGACAATAACGTAACACCAAACTTCAAACCAGAGAAGTATGTTGTTTCTAAAGAAAAATTTGATCTTAAGGGCACAAAACTTCTCGATGATGATGCGCCTAACGGTAAGGTTGAAGCTGAAAACTTGAATCACCATACACTTACTCGTGGTCAGAAATTCTACTACCAAGTATGGCTTGATACTCGTGAATTTACAGCTGAAAGCAATATTCAATCAGTAGGAATCACAGATGACTATGATGAAGCTAAACTTGATATTGATGAGTCAGCAATCAAGGTTTATGATGGTGAAACAGATGTTACTGATAAATTTCGATATTTCAATCAAAAACGGTGTCATCTACGCAACTTCTAAACCAAGTTTGACTAAACCTATTAGTGCAACTGATGCGACTCCAGTTATTGATACGACTAAGTTTGCCTTTGGACGTTACTATAAATTTGATATCCCAGCAACTGTTAAAAATATTAAAGACAATGACGGTGTTGAGTTTAGTAATACGGCCAATGAAATTGTTCATCAATACAACCCTTACAATAAGCAAGTTACAACTCCTAAAAAACCAACTCAAACACGTGAAAATAACGTTCCAGTTCCACTTGAGTTTAACTATACTAAGAAACTTGAAGGACGTGAGTTGACTGCAGGTGAGTTCAGCTTCTTATTGAAAGACCAAGATGGAAAAGTCCTTCAAACTGTATCAAATGATAAAGACGGACACATCAAGTTTGAACAACTCTTGTTCAGCAAGGCTGATCTTGGTAAGACATTTACTTATACTGTAGAAGAAGTCAATGACAATAAACCTGGTATTTCTTACGATGCTATGAAAGCAACGGTGACAGTACAAGTAACTAAGGATGGTAAAATTCTTAAGACTGTCGTTAATCATGCTTCAGCAGGTGGAAATGCTACAGATGCTAACGACAAAGAGTTCAACAACAAGGTGGTTCCACCAGAAAAACCTAAGTTCCAACCAGAGAAATATGTTGTAAACCAAGAGAAATTTGACATTACTGGTGATAAACTCGTTGATGATGATAAAGAGTTGGCAGACAAGTATGCGGATACTAATGCGAACCCATACGTAGACAAGACAGACAACAACGAGAAAGAAAACTTGAATACTAAGACTGTGAAACGTGGCGATAAATTGGTTTACCAAGTATGGCTTGATACAACTAAATTTGACGCAAACAACAAGGATTATATTCAAACCGTTGGTATCACTGATAACTACGATGAGAAGAAACTTAATGTTAAGCAATCAGATATCAAAGCATACGATGGTAAAACTGGTAAAGATGTTACAGCAATGTTCGATATCAAGGTTGAAAACGGTGTGATTACAGCCAACCTTAAAGATGGCTTCACTAAGTCACTTGGTGATAAAGATAATACCCAAATTATCGATACAACTAAGTTTGCCTTGGTCGTTACTATAAGTTTGACATTCCGGCAATTGTTAAAGACAGTAAGAATGAAAAAGGTGAGTTTGACGTACCTTCTGGTTCAGATATTGAAAACACAGCGGGACAAACAGTTCACTACTACGACCCAACAGTTAAGAAGGTCGTGAAAACACCTGAAAAACCAACTGAAAAACGTGTTGTTAACATTTCAGCTAGTGTTACGTTTGAATTCACTAAAAAACTAGAAGGTCGTGACCTTAAGGCTGGTGAGTTTAGCTTTGTACTTAAGGATAGAAAAGGTAAAGTGATTGAAACTGTAAGCAATGATGCTGACGGTAAGATTAAGTTCTCAGCACTTGAGTACAAACATGGTGAAGAAGGTATCCACTTCTACACGGTTGAAGAAGTGAAAGGTAATGATACTACAGTAACTTACGATAAGATGGTAGCTAAAGTTACTGTTTTGGTAGCTAAGGGTGGTAACGTTATGACAGTAACTTCTAAATTGCCAGAAGATACTGAGTTCAACAACATTGTAACGCCACCGACACCACCAACTCCAGTGGTGCCACCAGTTACACCACCGACACCACCAACTCCAGTGGTGCCACCAGTTACACCACCAACACCACCAACTCCAGTGGTGCCACCAGTTACACCGCCAACACCACCAACTCCAGTGGTACCACCGGTTACACCGCCAACACCACCAACTCCAGTGGTGCCACCGGTTACACCACCGACACCACCAACTCCAGTAGTACCACCAGTTACATCACCGACATCTCCAGAAGTATCTAGAGAACAGGGTCTTCCTAAGACTGGTGAGAACAAGTCTGTAGTAGCAATGGCATTCGGAGGACTCCTTGCGGCAGCTGGACTTGGTTTGGCAGGAAAACGAAAAAAAGAAGACTAAGATAATAATAGGCGTAAAAATAAGATAGTTAGTAAGATTATTTCAGTTTTCAAAAAGAGAGGCTTGACCGAATAAGGTCAGGCTTCTTTTTGTTCGGCACTTAAAAATATCGTAAGTGACCAATAATGAAGTCAATTAAGAAGTTCCAAAGTCTTTATGGGCTGTGGAACTTTTTTTATAATTAGCTAACTTATTACATGGACATGTGTGAGGAGGGTGATCTGATTGTTTCTCTCACAAGAGATGAGCAGATTCAAATTGATATTAACTTCTTCATGACAGTAGATTAGTACTTTCAAATAAAATATATTATGAATGATGTGGGTAATGGTAGAAGCTGATAAAAGACTTTGAGCTATTGTCTATTTAGTTATGGTGAATTTGATAATCTTGCAGTCACAATAGAAGCATCTTATCTAGGGGCTACACCATCATTTTTTGATTGAGAAATCAGAAAAAATCAAAGTTTAAGTTCTCTTATGAACTTTCAATAGACTATCATTACTCATTTTATGATTAAGATGATGGGAGGTAGAAGTTTCATAGAAGCAATAGGGAGCGACATTAAAGATAACATCTAGTAGTCCGATTAGTTAACAGTATTGGAAAGGGAGGAGACTTTCTGATAGTTGTTTTGTAATTGGGTACTCAAAGATCTCTTATAAGATAGAAATGTATTACTTGTACTATTTGAGTATTGAAATTATTTCGTAATATCGTTGGTTATTCTTTCATTTGTATTTGAATAAGATACTAGTAGGCATAATTTTTCTCACAGGTTTTGTTATCTTTTGATTTTTTGAAGTTAGAAAATACTAGGACTCACTCTCTATTAATCCTAACTTATGAGACTCTTTTTTAAGTTGAATATTAGTATGCTAAACAGGTGAGAGCAATTATGGATGTTGGATTGTTGCAAACTTTCTTTAAGATTTTACTAGTGTTAATGAAGAAATACTGTTAAACGAAGAAGATGTTAGTATTATTTTAGACGGATAAAGTTATTCTAAGGTTAGGACTAGATGTATATGCCATTTTCATTAAAGATAAAAATATCTATATGAGTGTAAAAGGGAAAGAAATGAGAGGTTGTGTGCGTATATTGCCATTATTATGGATCAAAGTGAGAATAATATAGTGTATATTATAAGATGTTAATTTATTTTTTTATAATATTATTTCTTTCGGATTATAGGTTTAAATTACTATTTTTAGAACTTACTTCTGTTTATATATGGTGATTCAAGTATTTATGGAACATGAGATGGGTTTGGAATCTTTGACGCTTTTTATTAGAAAAATAACAAATGTAATCCGAGTTAATTTATTTTTAGAAAAGCGTAATTTATATAATGAAATATTAGAAAATAGTAGTTGTCGTCTTATTTTTAGAAAAACGCTTAACATATTATAAATAAAAGGTTTCTAACGTTTTTATGTTTTTTGTAAATAACGTTACTCTTACAATTGTCAGACAACTAACTTTTTTTAAAAAACATTGTTTAATCACTTGACTCTAAATTGTCAGAATGTTAGAATGAAAAAGAATCATGGATATGAGGGGAATTAACTTATAATCATGTATCTATAACTAACTATTTTTTTAGAGGGAGACTTAAACATGAAAGACATTTTCAACAGGCGCCAGCGCTTTTCATTGCGTAAATATTCATTTGGTGTCGCTTCAGTCTTGTTGGGGAACGGCACTCTTTGCTGCTCACACTGCACAGGCTGATGAAGTCGTAGCATCTGATGCTTCTTCATCAAACCCTGGTTCATCAGTTGAGGGCGAAAGTTCTTCAGAACTGGTTGAGACGAATACAGCATCAACAGCTCAAGCAGATCCTACTGCAGCTGTATCTTCAACTGAGGCAACTGCATCAACATTTAACTTGACGCCAGAAGCTTCAACAACAGATAAGGTTGCCGCAGAGACAACTGACAAACAAGCTACAGAAACTGCGAAACCAGAAGCTTCTAAACCAGCTTCAGAGGCTGCAAAGCCAACAGAAAAAGCTACTTCAGAAGCAGCTAAGCCAGCTACAGTAGCATCAACAGCTACAGCCAGCAACAATGTTGAAACACCAGCTTCAACAAGAACAGCTTCAAACACTTCAGCTACAGCATCAACAACTGCTCCAGCAACTGAAAATACTGAATCAGCTGAAACCGCAGCAGAAGCTACAAGTGTTAGCCCACGTGTTACAGCAAATACTTACTCTGTAAGATCTGCTGCAGACCGTAGTGCAACACTTGACCGTGCTGCTAGTGATATCACAAATGCTGGTGCTTTGGCAACAGGTCGTAGCCGTCGTCGTAATACACGTGCTTTGACAGATCACAACTATGAGGCGGTCTCTGTAGAAACTCACCTTAAAGATGGTGAAAAAGCTACTCCAGACATGACGGATCCTAATGGTGCAACTGTTCGTTCTCAAACAGTGCCATCGGGCTACCAAGCTAAAGAAGGTGACTACTATACTTATAGTATCGTAGATCTTACTAATTTCAACAAACGTTACCATACAAATTACTATACACGTGCTTACAAGAGATTTGATGCTTCAACAGATACTACTGTTGAATTGGTTGACAAGAACACTGGTAATGTATTAGAAACAAGAACCGTATCAGCTTCTAGTGGTATTCAAAAATTTACGACTACAAAAGCAGCCTCTAATGGGGAGTTAACTTGGCAAGTAGATTACGATAAAGGTTTAGGTGCTGGACCAGGGAAGACAGATTCACCGTTTATCCAACTTGGATATGAAGTTGGTGCAAGTATCAAGGCTTTAGTTGCTCCAGGACACAATCTAACTCCTACAGAACAAGCTTTATATGATGCAGTTTATGCTGCGCGTAATTCAACGGATATCATCAACGTTGTAGAACCAGCATATAATGGTCGTACTATTACAGATACGAATGCTAAAATTCCATTATTTGTTCAAATCAACTTACTATAGAGTAGTCGATAGAAATAATGCTTCATTTAATGCGAATAAAACAGATAAAACTGTTCAAGATTATGTACCAAATGGTAATGAAGTAACATTAGCCAACTACACGCTGAAAGCGATGGAAGGACAACACTTTACAGCATCTGGTGAACGTCAATTTGATGGTTACAAACTTTATCAAACAGCTACTCCAGATTCAACAACTGGTTATGTTAGCCGTCCTTATACAGTTGGTACCAAGTTTATGGATGCTGATCGTGCTGGAATAAAACGTATCAAAGAAATTGTTGGAGAAGATGGATCTGTTGTCATTCGTGTTTACTTATTAGATCCAAGACAACAAAACAAACGTTCTGATGGTACATTGAACACTGATGGCTATATGTTGCTAGCAGAAACCAAGCCTATTAAACCAGGTGATTATAACAAAGAAGAGTTGGTTGTTAAGAAAACACCACTTAAAACGATTGCACACACTGTAACTGATCCAAGAACAGGGGCAAAAACGAACTATCCAAATGGTAAGGACGTTCCATTTGATTTCCAAAGAGATGCTTCTTACACTCCGTATAAGACAGTATTTGTACCATTCTTGGGAGATAATATCGGTCACCTTTCTCCAAACGCACAATTAGAGCGTGGAGTAGGAGGTATTGGTACTAACGTTGACTTGCTCAACTCTTTGACGCCATACAAGCCAACAGTCTACTACTATGTGAAGTCAGAACCTGTAACAGTGACTCCAGAAGTTGAAAAACAACTTGAAGGACGCACACTTGTTAATGGTGAATTTAGCTTAAGATTAAAGAAGAGCAAGCTAACAAATCAGTTCCTTCATATGAAGAAACAGTAACTAACCAAAATGGTAAAGCTACATTTAGTAAATTAACATTTAACAAAGCTGGAGTATACACTTACACAATTACTGAGGTTAAAGGCTCAGATACAAACGTCGATTATGATGCAATGACTGTTACAATGACAGTTACTGTAACTGAGAAAAATGCTGCTGGTGATTTGCAAGCTTCGGTTAAATACAGTGCTGAAGGTGGATTCAAATCAAGTGCAGATGATAAAATTTTCAACAACTACGTTGTAGCTCCAGTTAAGACTAAGTTCGACTTTAGTAAGGCTCTTGCAGGTCGTACTCTTAAAGAAGGCGAATTTACATTTGCTCTTAAAGATTCAACTGGTAATGTTCTTCAGACCAAGAAAAACAGCGCTAGTGGTGTTATTGCCTTTGATGACTTGACATTTGATAATACTCAAGTTGGTACTCACAAGTATACTGTAGAAGAAGTTATCCCAGATAATAAAGAAGCTGGTATGACTTACGATACAATGAAAGCTGAAGTAACAATCACTGTTACTAAGGAAGGCCACGTTCTTAAAGCAACTAACATTCTTCCAGCAGATACAGAATTCAATAACACATTCACACCAGGTGCGGTTAAAGTTAACCTTGACTTTGATAAATCACTTTCAAATGGTACTTTGAACGCAGGTGACTTTAGCTTCACGTTGACTGGTGATAACAATGTTAATGAAACTGTAACCAACAAAGCTAACGGTAAGATTAACTTTAGCGAATTGTCATTTGACCATGAAGGTGTCTACAACTACACTGTTAAAGAAGTGAAAGGCAACAATGCCGATGTAGACTACGATGAAATGACTATCGCAGTTAAAGTAACGGTTACTAAAGATGCTACTACAGGTCTTTTGGCTGCTAAGACTGAAATGACTTCAACAGGTGGTGAAGCAACTGGTACTGATGACAAGATCTTCAACAACCACGTTGTAGCTCCTGTAACTGCTCAATTTGACTTCAGCAAAGCTCTTGCAGGTCGTAACTTGAAAGCTGGCGAATTTAGCTTTGTATTGAAAGACAAAGATGGTAGAGTCCTTCAAACAAAACAAAATGATGCTAGCGGACGTGTTCGTTTCGATGCCTTGACATTTACAAATGCTCAAGTTGGTAACCACAAGTACACTGTAGAAGAAGTTCAAGGTTCTGAAGCAGGTATGACTTATGACCCAATGAAAGCTAACGTAACAGTTACTGTTACTAAGTCAGGTCATGCGCTTACTGCTGTAGCAACTCTTCCAACTGATACAGAATTCAACAATACATTCACATCAGCTCCAACTCAAGCTCAATTTCAAGTTCACTAAACGTCTTGAAGGTAAAGCGCTCACAGCAGGTGCCTTCACATTCGAATTGCTTGAAAACGGCAATGTTATTCAAACTAAGAAAAATGAAGCAGATGGTTCAATCACATTTGATGCTATTGAATACAGTGCTGAAGGTGAACACACTTACACTGTGCGTGAAAAAAAGCTGGTAACGATACAAACATCGATTACGATACAATGAACGCAGAAGTGAAAGTTAAAGTTACTAAAGATGCTGCTACAGGTCTCTTGAGTACTGCTGTTACAATGCCTGAAGACACAGAGTTCAACAACTATGTGGTTTCTCCAGTTGTAACTAAGTTTGACTTCACTAAGAAATTGGCTGGTCGTGAACTTAAAGCTGGTGAATTTAGCTTCGTATTGAAAGATGCTGCTGGTAATGTCGTTGAAACAGTTAAAAATGATGCTGCTGGTAACGTAACCTTCTCAGAATTGTCATTCGACAATACTAAAGTTGGTACACACACTTACACTGTAGAAGAAGTGATTCCTGAAAACAAAGAATTCGGAATGACTTACGATAAGATGAAAGCTACAGTGACAGTTGAAGTTGCTAAGAACGGTCACACATTGACAACTGTTACAAACGTTACATCAACTGGTGGTGTAGACGCTAACGGTAACGCAACTGACGGTACTGCAGATAAAGAATTCAACAACAAAGTCACTCCTCCTGAAACTCCTGAATTCCAACCAGAAAAATTTGTCGTTTCTAAAGAGAAATTCGACATCACTGGTAACAAGTTGATGGATGACGACGATGATGTACCTGGTAACGAGTACACAGCAACAAATGCGAATCCATATGTTGATGGTGTTGCAAACAACGAACCAGAAAACTTGAATACTAAGACTGTTAAACGCGGTTCTAAATTGGTATACCAAGTATGGCTTGATACTACTAAATTCACAGAAGCTAACAACATCCAATACGTTGGTGTATCTGATACATACGACGCAGATAAATTGAACGTTAACGCATCTGATATCAAAGCCTACGATTCAGTAACTGGTGCAGATGTGACTGCTAAATTCGACATCAAAGTTGAAAACGGCACAATCACTGCAACTTCTAAAGAAGCATTTATCAAAGATAAAGTAACAACCCTGTTATCGATACTACTAAGTTCGCTTTTGGACGTTATTATAAATTTGATATTCCAGCAACTGTTAAAGAATCTGTTAAAGCTGGTGCTGATATTGAAAATACAGCCAACCAAACAGTTCACGTTTACAACCCAGTGAGCAAGACAGTTGAAAAACCTGAAAAACCAACACAAAAACGTGTTAACAGCGTTCCAGTTCCAGTTGAAATGAACTTCACTAAACGTTTGGGAAGGTCGTGAACTTCAAGCTAACGAATTCGAATTCGTATTGAAGAAAGACGGCGTTGAAGTTGAACGCGTGAAGAATGATGCTGCTGGTAAGATTGTCTTCAAGACTCTCGAGTTCGGTCGCGATGATCTTGGTAAGACTTACAACTACACAGTAGAAGAAACTCCTGGTACAGATGCAACTGTCAAATACGACACAATGGTTGCTACTGTTAAAGTTGTGGTTTCACATGACGGTACAGCTAAAGCAATCGTTGCCAACGTAACAGACGCTGCGGATAAAGAATTTAACAACCGTGTAACACCTCCTGAAGAACCTAAGTTCCAACCAGAGAAATACGTTGTTTCTAAAGCGAAATTCGATATCACTGGTACTAAGCTCGTTGATGATGATTCTGAATTGACAGATAAATATGGTGAAACAAATACAAACCCATATGTCGATAATACAAACAACAACGAAGAAGAAAACTTAAATACTAAATCAGTTGAACGTGGATCTAAACTTTACTACCAAGTTTGGTTGGATACAACTAAATTTGATGCAGCTAACAAAGACAATATCCAAACAGTAGGAATCACAGATAACTACGATAAGGATAAATTGATTGTTAATGCTTCAGAAATCAAGGTTTATGATTCAGTAACTGGTGCAGATGTTACTAACAAGTTCGAAATCACTGATAACAACGGTGTTCTTACAGCTAACCTTAAAGCTGGCTTCACTAAGTCACTTGGCGACGCTGAAAATACTCAAATCATTGATACAACTAAGTTTGAATTTGGACGCTACTATAAATTTGATATTCCAGCAACAGTGAAAGACGATGTCGTAGCTGGTGCAGATATCGAAAACAAAGCAGCTCAAGTTGTTAACTACTACAACCCAACAACTAAGAAAGTTGAAAAACCTGAAAAACCAACTGAAAAACGTGTTAACAGTGTTCCAATCTCAGTAGAGTTCAACTTCACTAAGAAATTGGAAGGTCGTGACCTTAAGGCTGGCGAATTCACATTCGAGTTGAAAGACAGTGACAATGTTGTGATTGCAACTGCAACCAACGATGCAGCTGGTAAGATTAAATTCTCTCCAGTAGAGTACACAAATAAAGCTGGTGAAAAAGTTACAGCCCTTAAATACAAGAAGGGTCAAGAAGGTACTTACAAGTACACTGTAACAGAGGTTAAGGGTACAGACGCGACTGTCACTTACGATGAAATGGCTGCTGTTGTAACCGTTACTGTTTCTCATGATGGTACAGCTAAAGCATTGATCACAAACGTGACAGAACCTGCGGATAAAGAATTTAACAACCGTGTGACACCTCCAGAAGAGCCTAAGTTCCAACCAGAGAAATACGTTGTTTCTGAAGAGAAATACGATATCACAGGTGACAAGCTCGTTGATGATGATAAAGAGTTGGCAGACAAGTACGAAGACACAAATGCGAACCCATATGCGGACGATGCCTCAAACAACGAAGCAGAAAACTTGAATACTAAGACTGTTAAACGTGGTCAAAAATTGGTTTACCAAGTATGGTTGGATACAACTAAATTCGACGCAGCTAACAAGGACAACATCCAATCAGTAGGAATCTCAGATGACTACGATGAAACTAAGTTGAATCTTGACGCTACTAAGATCAAAGCTTACGATTCAGTAACAGGTGCAGAAGTCACAGACAAATTTGATATCACAGTTAACAACGGTGTGATCACTGCAACCCTTAAAGCTGGCTTCACTAAGTCACTTGGCGATGCAGAAAACACACAAGTTATCGACACAACTAAGTTCGCCTTTGGACGTTACTACAAGTTCGACATCCCAACAACAGTGAAAGCTGATGTCCCTGGTGGTGTAGACATCGAAAACACGGCGGCTCAAGTAGTAAACTACTACAACCCAACTACTAAGAAAGTTGAAAAACCATCTAAACCAACTGAAAAACGTGTAAACAACGTTCCAGTTGAAGTGGAATTCAACTTCACTAAACGTTTGGAAGGTCGTGAGCTTAAAGCTAACGAATTCAGCTTCGTCCTTAAAGATTCAGAAGGTAAGACTCTTGAAACTGTGAAGAACGATGCGGCTGGTAACGTTAAGTTCAAAGCTCTTGAGTTCAAGAAAGGCCAAGAAGGCATTCACAACTATACTGTAGAAGAAGTTAAAGGCACAGACGCAACCGTTACATACGACACAATGAAAGCGAATGTAACAGTTACAGTTAAACACGATGGAACAGCTAAAGTTCTTATCGCGACTGTAGGTGCAATTGCGGACAAAGAATTTAACAACCGTGTGACTCCTCCAGAAGAGCCTAAGTTCCAACCAGAGAAATATGTTGTTTCTGAAGAGAAATACGATATCACAGGTGACAAGCTCGTTGATGATGATAAAGAGTTGGCAGACAAGTACGCAGATACCAATGCGAACCCATATGCGGACGATGCCTCAAACAACGAAGCAGAAAACTTGAATACCAAGACTGTTAAACGTGGTCAAAAATTGGTTTACCAAGTATGGTTGGATACAACTAAATTCGATGCAGCTAACAAGGACAACATCCAATCAGTAGGAATCTCAGATGACTACGATGAAACTAAATTGAATCTTGATGCTACAGCTATTAAAGCCTACGATTCAGTAACAGGCGCAGAAGTCACAGACAAATTTGATATCACAGTTAACAACGGTGTGATCACTGCAACCCTTAAAGCTGGCTTCACTAAGTCACTTGGCGATGCAGAAAACACACAAGTTATTGACACAACTAAATTCGCCTTTGGACGTTACTACAAGTTCGACATCCCAACAACAGTTAAAGCTGATGTACCTGGTGGTGTAGACATCGAAAATACTGCGGCTCAAGTTGTAAACTACTACAACCCAACAACTAAGAAAGTTGAAAAACCAACTAAACCAACTGAAAAACGTGTTAACAACGTTCCAGTTGAAGTGGAATTCAACTTCACTAAACGTTTGGAAGGTCGTGAGCTTAAAGCTAACGAATTCAGCTTCGTCCTTAAAGATTCAGAAGGTAAAACTCTTGAAACTGTGAAGAACGATGCGGCTGGTAACGTTAAGTTCAAAGCTCTTGAATTCAAGAAAGGCCAAGAAGGCGTTCATAACTACACAGTAGAAGAAGTTAAAGGCACAGACGCAACCGTTACATACGACACAATGAAAGCGAATGTAACAGTTACAGTTAAACACGATGGAACAGCTAAAGTTCTTATCGCGACTGTAGGTGCAATTGCGGACAAAGAATTTAACAACCGTGTGACTCCTCCAGAAGAGCCTAAGTTCCAACCAGAGAAATATGTTCTTAGCGACGGTAACGGTAAGTTTGATATTACTGGTACTAAGCTTCTTGATGATGATGCAGAGTTGACAGATAAGTACGCAGAAACAAATGCGAACCCATACGCTGATAAAGCTGATAACAACGAAGCAGAAAACATCAATACGAAAGCCGTGAAACGTGGTGACACTATTAACTACCAAGTATGGGTTGATACAACTAAATTTGATGCAAACAATAAGGATAACATCCAAACTGTTGGTATTACTGACAACTATGATGAAGCTAAATTGGATGTTAAGGTAGCTGATATCAAGGCTTACGATGGTAAGACTGGTAAAGATGTTACTGATAAATTCAACATCTCAATTGCTAATGGTGTAATCACAGCTAACCTTAAAGATGGCTTCACTAAGTCACTTGGCGATGCAGAAAACACTCAAATCATCGATACTACTAAGTTCGAATTTGGACGTTACTACAAGTTTGTCATCCCAGCTAAAGTTTCTGACGGTGCTTACGATGGTGCTGAAATTGAAAATACAGCAGCTCAAGTAGTTAACTACTACAACCCAACTACTAAGAAGACCGAAAAACCAGAGAAACCAACTGAAAAGCGTGTCAACAATGTTCCAATGGCTATTCAGTTAATCTTCGGTAAGACACTTAATGGTCGTCAATTGAAAGATAAGGAATTTAACTTTGTCTTGAAAGACGAAGCAGGAAAAGTTCTTGAAACTGTTCAGAATGATGCTAAAGGCAAAGTAACTTTCTCTACTATTAATTATGGAAGAGACGATCTTGGTAAGACCTTTAACTACACTGTAGAAGAAGTTAAAGGAACTGATACAACAGTTACTTATGACAATATGAAAGTCAACGTTACTGTTAAAGTTATTCAACCTTCAGCAGGTAATCAATTATCAACAGTTATCTCTTATGCTACAGTTGGTGGAAATTCTTATGAATCAGACGACAGAATTTTCGATAACAACGTAACTCCTAACTTCAAACCAGAGAAATACGTTGTTTCAGAACCAAGCTTCGATATCATTGGCAACAAACTTGCTGATGATGACGATTCAACTGATAAAGTTGAAATCCAAAACTTGAATGGTAAGACCCTCAAACGTGGTCAAAAGATCTACTATCAAGTATGGCTTGATACTCGTGACTTCACAGCAGAAAGCAATCTTCAAACAGTTGGTATCACAGATAACTACGAAGAAGATAAGCTTGACATCAACGCTGCTGATATCAAGGTTTACGATGGTATCACTGGTGCTGATGTTACTGACAAGTTCGACATCAAGGTTGAAAATGGTGTTCTCTACGGTACATCTAAAGCAAGCTTGACTAAAGCTATTAGTGCAACAGATGCTACTCCAGTCATCGATACAACTAAATTTGAGTTTGGTCGTTACTATAAATTTGATATCCCAGCTGTTGTTAAAGACATTGATTCTAACGACGGTGTAGATATTGAAAATACAGCCAACCAAACAATTCACCAATACAACCCATTCAATAAGAAAGTTACAACTCCTGAAAAGCCAACTCAAACACGTGAAAACAACGTTCCAGTTCCACTCGAGTTCAACTATACTAAACGACTTGAAGGACGTGAGTTGACTGCAGGTGAGTTCAGCTTCGTATTGAAAGACAAAGACAACAAAGTTCTTCAAACAGTAACCAACGATAAAGATGGTCACATCAAGTTTGAAAAACTCTTGTTCAATAAAGATGATCTTGGTAAGACATTCACTTACACAGTTGAAGAAGTAGCTGGTAAAGACGCTTCAATCACTTACGATGCTATGAAAGCGACTGTAACAGTGAAAGTTACTAAGGAAGGCAAAGTTCTTACAACTGTCGTTAACCACGCTTCAACAGGCGGATTTGCTTCAAGTGCTAACGATAAAGAGTTCAACAACAAAGTTCGTCCACCAGAAACACCAGAATTCAATCCAGAGAAATACATTCTTAATGAAACTAAGTTCGATTTGAAGGGAGTATCTCTTCTTGATGATGACAAAGAGTTGAAAGATAAGGTTGCAGAAACTAATGCAAATCCTTATGTTGATGATGCTTCTAATAATGAAAAAGCTAACATCAATACTAAGACCGTATATCCTGGACAAAAAGTTGTTTACCAAGTATGGTTGGATACTACTAAATTCACTGAAAAGAATAATATCCAAACTGTTGGTGTATCAGATGACTATGAAGAAGATAAAGTTGATATCAATGTAGCTGATATTAAAGCATATGATGGCATCACAGGTGATGATGTAACAGCTAAGTTCGATATCAAGGTTGAAAACGGTGTGATTACAGCCAACCTCAAAGATGGCTTCACTAAGTCACTTGGCGATGCAGAAAACACTCAAGTTATCGACACAACTAAATTTGCCTTTGGACGTTACTACAAGTTTGATATTGTTGGTAAAGTCAAAGACGACGTTAAGGGTGGTGTAGACATTGAAAACACAGCTTCTCAAATCGTTCATTACTACAACCCAACAACTAAGTCTGTTGAAAAACCAAATAAACCAACAGAAAAACGTGTTGTTAACGTTCCAGTTAAAGTAGAATTCAACTTCACTAAACGTTTGGAAGGTCGTGAACTTAAAGCTAACGAATTCACATTCGAGTTGAAGGATGCAGAAGGTAAAGTTGTTGAAACTGTTAAGAATGATGCAGCTGGTAATGTTAAATTCTCTAAACTTGAATTCAAGAAAGAACAAGAAGGCGTACACAAGTACACTGTAGAAGAAGTCAAAGGAACTGACGCAACTGTTACATACGATACAATGAAAGCGAATGTAACAATCACTGTTTCTCATGATGGTACTGCTAAAGCTCTTGTAGCAACTGTCGGTCAAATTGCGGATAAAGAATTCAACAATGCGGTTCGTCCACCAGAAAAACCTAAGTTCCAACCAGAAAAATATGTTGTTTCTGAAGCGAAATTCGATGTAACAGGTACTAAACTCGTTGATGATGATAAAGAATTGGCTAACAAGGTTTCAGACACCAATGCAAACCCTTATGCTGATGACGCATCAAACAACGAATTGGAAAACTTGAATACGAAGTCAGTTAAACCTGGTCAAACACTTTACTACCAAGTATGGCTTGATACAACTCAATTTGACGCTAACAACAAGGATCATATCCAAACTGTTGGTATCACAGATGACTTTGATGAAACTAAGTTGGATGTAGATGCATCAGCAATCAAGGTTTACGATTCAGTAACTGGTAAAGATGTTACAGATAAATTCGACATCTCACTTGCTAACGGTGTGATTACAGCTAACCTTAAAGATGGATTCACTAAGTCACTTGGCGATGCAGAAAACACTCAAGTCATTGACACTACTAAGTTCGAGTTTGGTCGTTACTATAAATTTGATATTCCTGCAACAGTTAAGAAGGATATTAAAGCTGGTGTAGATATCGAAAATACAGCTACTCAAGTTGTTAACTACTACAACCCAACAACTAAGAAAGTTGAAAAACCAAACGTACCAACTGAAAAACGTGTTAACAGTGTTCCAGTTTCAGTAGAGTTTAACTTCACTAAGCGTTTGGAAGGCCGTGAACTTAAAGCGAACGAATTCACATTCGTACTTAAGGATTCTACAGGGAAAGAAATCGAAACTGTTAAGAACGATGCCAAAGGTAACGTTAAGTTCAAAGCTATTGAGTACAAGAAAGGCCAAGAAGGTACTTACAAGTACACAGTAGAAGAAGTTAAAGGTACTGACAGCACAGTTCAATACGACGGTATGAAAGCTCTTGTCACTGTTGAAGTATCACACGATGGTAAAGCGAAAGCTCTTATCACTAAGGTTACTGACCCAGCTGATAAAGAATTCAACAATACTGTTCGTCCACCAGAAAAACCTAAGTTCCAACCAGAGAAATACGTTGTTTCTAAAGAGAAATTCGATATCACTGGTATGAAACTTGTTGACGATGATGCTGAGTTGAAAGATAAAGTAGGCGATACTAACAAGGATCCTTACGCTGACAGCACAGCTAACAACGAAGCTGAAAATATCAATACTAAGACACTCAAGAAAGGTGATAAGTTTGTCTACCAAGTATGGCTTGACACAAACAACTTCACTGACGCTCACAATATCCAATCTGTTGGTGTTACAGATAAATATGACAGCGAAACTTGAACATCAATGTTGCAGATATTAAAGCATACGACTCTGTAACAGGGGAAGATGTGACAGCTAAGTTTGATATCAAGGTTGAAAACGGTGTAATCACTGCAACGTCTAAGTCTGACCTTACTAAGTCACTTGGTGATGCAGAAAATACACAAGTGATTGATACTGCCAAATTGGCATTCGGACGCTACTACAAGTTCGATATTCCTGCAACTATCAAAGGCACTGCCAAAGATGGTGTAGATATCGAAAATACTGCGTCACAAATCGTTCACCAATACGACCCAACTAAGAAATCTGTTGAAAAACCAGAAAAACCAACAGAAAAACGTGTAGTCAATATCCCAACTAAGGTTGAGTTTGAATTCACTAAGAAACTTGAAGGTCGTCAACTTAAAGCTGGTGAGTTTAGCTTTGTACTTAAGGATAGCAAGGGTAATGTTATCGAAACTGTAAGCAACGATGCTAACGGTAAGATCAAGTTCTCTGCTCTTGAGTACAAACGTGGTGAAGAAGGTAATCACGTCTATACAGTAGAAGAAGTAAAAGGTAACGATGCAACTGTTACTTATGATAAGATGGTAGCCACAGTTGTTGTTTCTGTAACTAAAGATGGTAAAGTCTTGACAGCGATTTCTCAATTGCCAGAAGATACTGAGTTCAACAACACTGTTATCCCACCATATACACCACCAACAACTCCACCAAACACACCTCCTACTACACCACCAACTACGCCTCCAACACCACCGACTCCTCCAACTCCAGTGGTTCCACCAGTGACACCACCAACTACACCAGAAGCTCCTAAAGGACCAGCACTTCCTGAAACAGGTGATGATGCGTCTATGGCAGCTATGGCTCTTGGAGGAATCCTTGCGGCAGCTGGACTAGGTTTGGCAGGAAAACGCAAAAAAGAAGACTAAGATAGTTCATAGGTTAAATCCCTCAATATAGTTAGTTAGACTATTTCAGT
>BNJU01002356.1_pt1 | contig 30657 bp, 46 predicted proteins | sample 8539281 | NCBI WGS metagenome assembly BNJU01 (sample SAMD00202456, study PRJDB9452) | human saliva metagenome | isolation source: human saliva | place: Japan
GTTTCTGCATGCCACAAGGTTGTTGCAGGGAGTTGCTTGCATGAACTAGGCTTTGGCAAATCTGTAAATTCTAAGCTAAAATTGCTTTTAAAAACGCTGTAATTGTTGGATTAAAGTAGACCTCTGACTTCATCCATAGTCGCAAAGTGAGTAAAAATCCCTTCAACAGAGGCACCATATCCCTGAAGTAAAACTTCTGAGCTTTGGGCTTCTTTGAGTTGTCTCTAAAAACCGATTCGGCCCATCCCTGAATCGATTTTTAAGTGGATTTTTAAACCAGATAAATCTGATTGACCAGCTAACAAGGTACGAACCCACTCCAAACCAGCTACTGTCAAAGTAAGATCGAATTGTTGAGCTAGTACAATAGATTCCACCTCAGATACTCTAAAATGAAAATTTTTCTTAGTGATTCCAGCTTGACGTAGCTCAAGTGCTTCATCTACATTTGACACGCAAAAACCATCTACATCATTCTGGATAGCTGTCGCAACAGCTACTGCTCCATGTCCATAAGCATTGGCTTTTACGACCGCCCATTTGAGGGTTTCTTGGGAATATGAGCTCCCCATTTGTTGGATATTATATCGGATTGCTCCAAGGTTAATCAGAGCTTTGGTCGGTCTATGTGGACTAGTTTTCATGATCTCCTCCAAAATGACACTTGCTGTTACATAATCTTCTGTATGACTAATAGATAACCATATCTTTCCCTGAAAAAGGAGCTAGGCTGAAAATAAGGAGCACCCTTCTCATCATTCAAGACTTCTAAATCTTGAAAGCCAATCTTTCCTATACCTGTTCCCCATAGCCTAGCAAAGCTTCCTTAGCAGACCAGCGCCCCGCCAGATATTCAATTTGCTTACGGCCTTTAAGACTAGTATAACGTTCCATCTCTTTGTCCGTCAAGACTCGCTAGAGAAAACTTTCCTTTTTTCAACTGCCACTTGCATTGAAGCTAATTCTTCAATATCGATTCCATGTCCAAGTATCATTTTTCATCAAAAAGGAGTTGAGATCCCCCAACTCCATCCTTTTCACTTATTTTTGTTAAAGTAGCATAAATTTCTTCTACCAAGATTCTGTTTTATCCCAGCCCAAACAAGGGTCTGTAATGGAACATCCAAAAGATTTTCAGGCTGATTTTGACGTCCATCTTCTAGAGTAAGATTCAATCATAAATCCACGAACTATTTTCCTGATCTTTTTCATTCCATTCACGATTCAGAAGACTTTGTCGAACAATACGAATTTGTTCCAGATATTCTTTACCTGAATTGTCATGATTGGTATCGATGATAATAAATGGATTTTCAAGCCCCATCTGCTCATAGCCCTCAATAGAGTCTAGTAAGGTCTCATAATAGAAAGTTTGGGTTTATTCTCCCATACTCATTTAGACCACCTCTAAGAATGACATGTGCCAAAGGGATTTCCTGACGTCTCAACTTCTTGACCATGGTAGAGGAAAAGTTTGTTTGTTTTGTGCTGCATAGATAGCATTAAACATACAGCTAGAGTACCCAGATGTTGGATTTTTCATACCGACTGGAGCATCAATACCTGAGGCCACAAAACGGTGTTCCTGATCCTCAACCGACCGAGCACCTACCGCATGATAACTCACCAAATCATCGACCATCACTAAATTTGATGGATAGAGCATTTCATCTGCTGTAGTCAATCCTGTCTCTGTAATGACTCGATAATGAAGATGGCGAACTGCCTGTAAGCCATTAATTAAACTCGGTGCTTTTGATGTATCTGGCTGATGAACCAAGCCCTTATAACCATCTCCATTGGTCCGAGGTTTTGGCTGTGTATACACGCATGACCATGAAAAGATTTTATCAGCTATTTTTTTGCTGTAAACGAGATAACGACGAGCATATTCTAGGACAGCTTCTTCATTATCAGACGAGCAAGGTCCTAATGATCAATAAAAGACGGTCATCCTTACCAGCAATAATATCTGCTAGTTCTTGATCACGATTTTATTCTTGTGATGTAAGGCTTTCAGCAGATAGCTGTGTGTCAGCCTTTACCGATTGAATATCGATTTCTTGACCTTTTCGATAAATACCATCTTAATCTCCTAGTGTTTGGTAGATTTCTCGAACTAGAGCTTCTGTATTTTTCCCATCCAAGGCAAGGATCTGTGATAGATTTTCCCAAAGACCTCTGGCTCATTTTGACGTCCATCTTCTAAATAGGACTCAATCATGAAACCACGTACATATTTTTTAATCTTTTTCATTCCAAGCTCGGTTAATTAGAGTCTGACGAACAATACGAATCTGTTCTATATATTTCTTACCTGAGTTATCATGGTTGGTATCAATCATGATGAAAAGGATTTTTCAAGTCCCATTTCTTCATACTGAGCAATTGTATCCAGTAAATTATCATAGTAGTAGTTAGGGATATTTTTTTCCCGTATTCATTAAGAGCTCCACGAAGGATAGCATGAGACAGAGGATTTCCAGTAGTCTCGACTTCTTTCCTAAGAAAAGGAAGCTCTGCTTATTCTGAGCAGCATAAATACCATTGAACATCACATTTAGATTTCCTGAGGTTGGATTTTTAAATCCTGTCGAGAAATCAGCTCCACTAGCTACAAAACGGTGCTGTTGATCTTCTACCGAACGGGCTCCAACTGCCATATAAGAAATCAAATCATCCACCAGAGGAAGATTTTTCTGGATACAACATTTCATCTGCTGTCGTCATTCCCTGTTTCAGTGATAACACGATAGTGCAAAGTTGACGAACTGCCTTAATCCCATTGATAAGACTTGGAGCTTCCTTAGCATTTGGTTGATGGATCAACCCTTATAGCCATCACCGTTAGTACGTGCTTTTGCTGTATAGACACGCATAACCATAAAAGACACGATCTTTGACTTCTTCCTGAAGTTTTTGACAAACGCTAGCGTACTCTAGAACTGCTTCTTCATTGTCAGATGAGCAGGGACCAATCACTAACAAAGATGCGCTGATCTTCACCCACGAATAATCGCTTCAAGCTCTTGATCACGTTGGAGTTTGTTGGCAGCGCTTGTCCTTCTAATTTAGATAACTACGAACTTCTTCTATATTTATTTTATGACTTCTAGCTGTAAATACCATAACTCGTCTCCTTATAAAGCAAACGGACGCCAAGCGAAAAATTTTACTTTTTCACTAGGCATCCGCCTGAAAAATTAGTCAGTCTTAATCGTCTTTTACCCGTGACAGTTTTTAAACTTTCTTACCTAGATCCACATGGGACATAAGTCATTACGTTTCACTTGACTTAGGTCCAAATCAGCTGGAAAGATTTGTTTGTTGCTGCAGCGATATTGCGAGTTGCTGTAGTACTGATATGATGTTCCGCTTTGAGGTCGTTCTTGTTCATGAATTTGAGCTTTCATCATCAAGCGAGTCACATCAAACTCAATTGAGCCAATCATATCATTAAACATACGGAAACCTTCCGCTTGATATTCTACGACAGGGTTGTTTCTGAGCATAACCACGAAGCTCAACAGCATTACGTCAGCTGGTCAAGGGCATCGATATGGTCTGTCCATTTACTGTCCACAACACGCAGAATCAAGACTTTTGGAATTCCTTTAACAGCTTCCTCGTCACGTAGTTAGCTACTTGGCTATCATAGACTTTCAAGGCACGTTTGGTATAGTTCATCCTTGATAGCTTGATCAGACAGACCTCTAAGGTCTTCAAAGTGAAATCGAGTTCTCTGAGAGCAAGTTGTACTTAGCAAAAGTTCAAGATTGCTGCTAGTTTTTCATCTTGCTTAGAACGAGCATGATCCATCTACGATTCGTTCGATCGTGCGATTTAATCATGGCGTGAATTTCTGGAGCTAAGTCTCGCTCCGCAGTAATGACATCGTAACGTTGAGCGTAGATAATTTCACGTTGTTCACGCATAACATCATCATATTGAAGGACTTGTTTACGAGTATCGTAGTTATTTCCTTCAACTCGTTTTTGGGCTGCTTCGACCTGACGAGTTAACATACGAGATTCGATGGCTTCATCAGACATATTAAGACGTTCAAATACACCTTTCAAACGTTCTGAACCAAAAAGCGTTTCATCAAATCATCTTCAAGAGATAGGTAGAATTGAGATTCACCTGGGATCACCTTGACGTCTGAACGTCCACGAAGCTGATTATCAATACGACGGCTCTCGTGACGTTCTGTACCGATGACACAAAGTCCATCCAGCTCACGAACTCCCTTCACCAAGCTTAATGTCAGTACCACGACCAGCCATGTTGGTTGCGATTGTTACTGCACCACGTTGACCAGCGTTCATGATGATTTGCGCTTCTTTGTAGTGATTCTTAGCATTCAAAAACTTCGTGAGGATACCTGCTCAACCAATTTCTTAGAAAGAAGATCACTGGTTTCAACCGAAACAGTACCTACCAAGACTGGTTGACCTTTTTGGTAACGAGCCTTAACGTCTTCAACCACAGCCTTGAAATTTCGCATCGAGGCTAGCATAAAGAAGGTCAGAGTGGTCGATACGTTGGATTGGACGGTTGGTTGGGAATTGGAATAACACGAATGTTGTAGATTTCACGGAATTCTTCTTCTTCTGTCTTTACCAGTACCAGTCATACCAGCCAATTTTTATACATACGGAATAAGTTTTGGTAGGTAATAGATGCAGAAGTCTTCGTTTCATCTTGGATTGGCACACCTTCCTTAGCTTCAATAGCTTGGTGTAATCCGTCAGAATAACGACGACCTTCCATGGTACGTCCTGTAAATTGATCGACAATCAAGATTTCTTGTTCTTCACTAACCACATAGTCAATATCTAATGTCATAATGTAGTTGGCACGAAGAGCGTTGTCGATGAAAGTGAGTCAAAGCTACGTTTTCAATATCATAGAGGTTTTCTAGCTTAAAGTAGTCTTCAGCCTTATCAATCCCAGAATCTGACAAACCGATTGTCTTTAGATTGAATATCAATGATATAGTCTTCTTTATTTCAATGACTTAACAAAGTAGTCTGCCATATGATATAGTTGGCTTGTCTCAACTGCATTCGCACCCTGAAACAATCAATGGAGTTCTGAGCTTCGTCAATCAAAGATTGAGTCAACCTCATCGACCAAGGCATAGTTGAGCGGACGTTGAACCATGTTTTTCCGCACGAACAACCATGTTGTCACGAAGATAGTCAAAACCAATCTCAGAGTTAGTCGAATAAGTGATATCACAGAGGTAAGCTTCTTTTTTTCTCCATCGGAGATTTTAGCTGCCAAGTTGATACCCTACTGATAAAGACCAAGCCAAGAGTATAGTTCACCCATTTCAGTAGCGTCACGTTCTGTTAGGTACTCGTTGACTGTAACTACGTGTACTCCCTGACCTGCTAAGGGCATTCAAATAAACTGGCATAGTCGCTGTCAAGGTTTTACCCTTCACCAGTACGCATTTCTGGAACGTCACCATGGTGAAGAACGATACCCACCCATAACCTGAACCTTATATGGGAAGAGACCAAGAACACGCTTTTGCTCCCTCTCGGACAACCGCAAATGCTTCATACAAGAGCTGATCTAACGTTTCACCATTTTGATAACGTTGCTTAAACTCTTCCGTTTTTCGCTTGAAGCTGCTCATCTGTCATGCAGCCATCTCATCTTCGTATTTCAGAAACCTTGTCAGCCATCTTTTTCAAGACGACGAAGTTCACCTTTATCATTTTCGATAATTGTTTTTAGTAAATTTGCCATTTTTTCCTTACTATAATTATTAATATTTTTAAAAACGTTCTTTTCATTGTAACATATTCACTAATCTTTTTCAACAAAGAATACATCTTTATAAACAGAAAAAGGTTGATTTTATTGCTTTTTTTAGCATTTTTGTCTTTTCTACTTTTATTTAAACTTAGCATTCATATAGAAATCTTTTCATTTTTCCTCACTCAATTCTTTTCTTTTACAAAAACCTAGAACAAATATTCTAGGTCTTTTGATTGATTATTGACATACGATCTATCGTGATGAAGTGCCAAAAGTCAACCTTTGGAGCCGTCTTAGCTTCTTCGCTTTCTTTAAAGGTTTCTGCCTCTTTAAAGTTCAGCATATTAGCGAAAAAGAACTGTTGGGAAGCTTCTTAATTTTTTGATTGTATTCTGTTGCCACTTTGTTGTAATCCTTGCGGGCTACAAAGATACGATTTTCACTTCCCAGCCAGTTCTGTCATGAGTTGTTCCACATTTTGATTGCTCTTGAGTTCTGGATAATTTTCTGTTAGCGATATCAAACGTGAAATAGCTGAACTCAACTCTCCTTGAGCCTCTTGATTTTCTTTTGAGGTCACTGAGCCAGTTCCCAATTTTTAGCTCGAGCTTCTGCAATCTTGGTGAAAACCTCTGTCTCATGGTTCATCTGGCCTTTTGACAGACTCTACCAAATTTCCAATCAAGTCAGAACGACGTTGAAGAGCTGTCGCTACATCAGCTTGCGCTTGTTCGACCTTGGTTTGTTCAGAGACAAGTCCGTTATAAGTGCCTACTACTGAGCAACCGCCAAGCAAGATAATAGCTAGTAAAAATGCCCAATACATATATGATTCCTTTATTTTTTCATATCTAAACCTACTCATTTCTTTAATCTTTTTTATACAAAGGGAAAGCATTACCAATCATCAGATGAGCCCACCGCCATCGAAGCCACCACCGTCCCAGCCACTAGACGAGTCTGAACCTGAGCTGACCAAGACGATCCTGAATCGGACGAGTCACTGATACCACCATCCTCCGTCAGATGAGCCACCGTCCTACCGCCACCCTACCTCTGATAATGGCAATAATGACTCCAATGAAATATATTACCCGTCAGAAACAGAAAGAAATCTTTTCATGGGGATCACTTTTCTTTGATGACGACTTGATGAACTGTTTCTGTCTCGATTAGATTTTTACCACTAATACTTTCAGAATAACGTTTGATTTTAGAGGAGTCTTCATCAGATGAAATGGTTCCCACTTCCTCTATAAAACTGATTGTCCAAAGCCTTTGGCAATCGCTAAAATTCCCTTACTATAGTCTCCAACTTTTAAAATCTGTACGGCTGGCTGCCAAGATCTGCTTGGTTTGATAGTCAGTTATTCTAATGGCGGTGTTATTACTGGTTTCAATCCTTGATTTACGGTCTTGAACAGCTACTACAATGAGACTTCAAAATTATCTCCAGAATAGCCTATCTTCCAAGCTCTAGCAGTTTCATTAGCTACCGTTTCAATGCTTTCTCCATCCAGACTGTCTACGACATAGACACCCTATTTGAAGTTTTTCTGCCTTTTTGACTGTTGGCTTCATTCAAATCACGAATCTGAGTGACTACATCCTCTGTCAAAATAATGATTTGGGTCATAGATACCATAGTCTGGTTTTTTTCAGGTGCAGTAAATGCTGATAGGAAGAAAAAAATGCCATCAGTAATCGAGTAGACGCACCAAGAAATGGATTCTTTAACAGTCTATCTTTTTTTCATCATAACCTCCTATATGCAGGAAAAATTGATTTAGAAACATTATAGCATTTTGAAATCTTTACAAAGAAAGTACGTTTCCATTACAAAATCCATGACAAAGAACTAAAGAAAAGTCATGTTATTTTGATGACAAATTTCAGCTCTACGTCTCCTGATGTCATCTACAAAAAAAGAAGGTCCAAGTAACCTTCTTCTTTTTATCATTTTACTTTTCGCTTTTCTTGCAATCAGATGAATCGGTGTTCCTCAAAGACAAAGGCCTTGCGGATTTGATTTTCCAAGAAACGCAAGTAAGAGAAGTGCATAAGTTCTTCTTCGTTGACAAAAGATCACAAAGGTCGGTGGTTTAGTTGCCACTTGAGTTGCATAGAAGATCTTGAGACGTTTCCCTTTGTCTGTCGGTGTTGGGTTGATGGCGATAGCATCCATAATGACATCATTCAAGACTGCTGATGGGAATACGAGTGTTTTGGCTCTCGCTAATTTGCTTGATCATCTGAGGTAGTTTGTGGAGACGTTGCTTGGTCAAAGCCGAAACAAAGATAATCGGCGCGTAAGGCAGGTATTGGAACTGCTCACGGATATCCTCTTCCCAGTTTTTCATGGTGTGGTTATCTTTTTCAAGAGTATCCCACTTGTGACTACGATAATCATCCCTTTACCAGCTTCGTGGGCAAATCCTGCGATACGCTTGTCGTACTCACGGATGCCTTCTTCGGCATTGAGCACCATCAAGACTACATCCGAACGGTCAATAGCTCGCATGGCACGCATAACTGAGTATTTCTCTGTGTTTTCATAGACTTTACCAGACTTACGCATACCTGCCGTATCAATCATGGTAAACTCTTGGCCGTCAGCATCTGTAAAATGGGTATCAATGGCATCACGAGTGGTACCAGCTACAGGACTGGCAATCACACGGTCTTCTCCCAAAATAGCATTGATCAAGCTAGATTTTCCGACATTTGGACGTCCAATTAAGCTAAATTTAATGACATCCGGATTTTCTTCTTCGACTTCATGTGGGAGATTTTCCACGATAGCATCCAGTACATCACCTGTCCCGATACCGTGTACAGACGAGATTGGTAGAGGTTCACCCAAACCAAGAGCGTAGAAATCATAAATATCATTTCGCATCTCTGGATTATCAACCTTGTTAACTGCAAGGATAACAGGTTTATGGGTTTTATATAGTTTACGTGCTACGTATTCGTCTGCATCCGTGATTCCTTCTTTACCGGAAACTACAAAGACGATGACGTCAGCCTCTTCCATGGCAATTTCTGCCTGGTGCTTGATTTGTTCCATAAATGGAGCGTCAACATCGTCAATTCCTCCTGTATCAATCATACTGAAAGAACGGTTGAGCCATTCACCAGTAGCATAGATACGGTCTCGTGTTACTCCTTCGACATCTTCTACGATTGAGATGCGTTCCCCTGCAATACGGTTAAACAGGGTTGATTTCCCAACATTGGGACGTCCTACGATGGCAACAGTTGGTAAGGCCATGTTTTTCTCACTTTCTACAATAACTTTCTTCTGTTCAAGATTATCTCTAGTCGAACTTGGTTCTGGATTACCGAATTGCTCTGCAAGACGTTGACTCCAAGTTGTAGTCGCACGAGCTCCTGCATATTCGGTCTGCACACGGTCATAGGCTTCAATAGCCTCAGCTGTTTGTTCTTGGTATTCTTCCTCAAAAACAAGCATTCTCGAGTGGCAATCTTGGTTTTCACATCATGTTTTTTTGATTCGGTACACCAAGTGCAATCCCAAAATACAGGATAAGTATAGTCAGGAAGCTTGAACAATTCTGCTAACTCAGCAGACTTGTAACGCACCAAACCAATGATCACTCCACCATAGCCTAGGCTTTCTGCCGCAAGCAAGGTATTTCTGTCCAGCCAAAGGCAGCATCCACTGAAGTAATGAGGAGACCTTCCACCCTTGAGGTTGGAAAGTATCGGTATGGAGACGAGCTCCTTTTTCTGCACGGTTTAAATCTCCCAACAAAGAGGAGAATGCTGCAGATTGACGAATCGCTTCCTGAGGAACCAGTTCATAAAAGAGCATCTTTTCTTTCTCTTGACTTCTTACTAAAAATCACTGAATAAGATTGGAAATTTTTTTCCAAGTAGAAGCCATTTGTGCAGCTTTACAAAATGCTCATTTCAAATCTTCTTGAGGAATCTCTTCTTCTTTAAATCTGCGAACCGAGGTATGAGATTTCATTAATGTGATTGTTTCATGTCATCGGCGGTTTTCTCCTTCTAGTCGTGTTTCCTCAGCTAAATAACGGATACGCTCCATAACGCGTCTAGCTTCCCATGTTTCATCGTTTCCGTTCTTGCCTTTTAGCAAAATGTTTTTCCAAATCTTCAAAATTGAAATTTGAGGTAAAGAAGGTTGGCAAAATCTTCCTGCATACGGTATTGAAGAATGACTTGCAAGACTTTCATCACGCACCCAAGGCGTTGATTGCTCAGCACCAATATCATCCAAAATCAAGACTTCAGCTTGCTTAATTTCATCCACCAAATTCTTAACATTCCCATCACCGATAGCATTTTTGACATCAATGACAAAACTAGGATAGTGAAGAAGAGTAGATGAAACGCCACGTTTTTCTGATAAATCATGTGCTAGGGCAGCCACCATAAAGCTCTTTCCCTACTCCAAAGTCTCCATAGAGATAGAGACCTTTTACGGACTTCTGGATATTGCTCAACAAAAGCGTAAAGAGCTTTTTCAAAAACTGGCAGACGTCCTAAATCATCCAAATCAACTTGAGCTAAACTAGCTTTTTTTAAGACTAGCTGGAAGATTAATCAATCTGAGACGGTTCTTGATAGCCGCTTCTTTCTCAGCCGCAATCAGTTCTGGAGTTTCCTCATAGGATACATCTGCGTAACCATGATTCATAACTAGAGTAGGCTTATAGCCACGCGCAATATAGTCAGTATCTCCGCGAAGAAACTTATCTCGCTCCGTGATGTATTGGTTAAACTTAGAGATACTACGATTCAATTCTTCTTGACTGAGAGATTCCTTCTGGATAAAAGCCACAACATCAGGATCTTTTACAATCTGCTGAACCAGGTCCTGGTATTGAAAACGGCTGGGATGATCTTTAAGCACATCTCCTACACTTTCCATCTAGTCTCCTCCTTTTTCCTAATCGGTCTAACATTTCTTTTTTTCTTACGTTCTAACTCCAAAGCGAGTTTCTTCGCTGGTTTCATTTTTATATTCTGGATTACTCCATTTTGGAACATTGCTTTTGGCTTGGCTTGGCTTGGCTGATTTTTGTTCTTGCCCCTTTTGATTCTTCTCTCTGATTCGAAGTACAGCTTCCTCAGCAGACCTGATCTTGTTATAAGAGTAATCATTGGCCACTTTCATGGCATATTTTTCATTGAGATTGGCCGAGTCAACCTTGTTAAATGTCAAGAGGATAACAATATTGATAACTTCATCAAGCAAGCCCAAATCTGCCATCTGTTTTAACAAATCACGTTCAGATTGGATAATCCCAGCATTTCGGGTTTGTTTGATCTCCCGCTAAAAATTGCAAGGGCTGTTTTACTTTTAGCTTCTCGGATAATGGCCGCTTCTTGGGGACTAAAGTCCGATGAAACAGACTTTTGAGCTAATTTTTCACGCATACGCTTGACAGAAATAACTTGTGAAACAGCTGTTGCTTTGGCTAGCTGATAGGTTTCAAACCAAGTCCATTTTTTCTCGTCAGCAATTTTAAACAGTTCTAAGACATCTGTCTGTTCATCTTGGAAACGTAGGCCGTCTCTAGCCATAAGTTGACGAAAATGTTCCAAATCAAAATCATTTGTAAAATTAGCTTTTTCGAGTGTTTCCTCAGTGTTAGCCATATCTTCTATCTCTGGAAAAACCTGACTCAAAGGAACGGTTAAAGGCTCTCCGTCTGCTCGCACTTCGCGCAAATCAGAAACTGCTGGCTCACCAATTTTTTTCTCCAATAAGGTACGATAAACCGTATGGCGCAAGAAATCTGAGCTAGAAAGCGTTGGATGAATAGCAAGTTCATAGCCGTCACCCTTTTGATAGAGGGTAACCAAATTGAAGGCTGATAAGATTTTAAAAGCCTTTAAAAGCCTGTCCATCCCAAAATTGAGATGATTGAGGATAGCTGCAAACAGGTGTTCTTTTTGTCCATCATCCCAAAAAGCTAAGGTATAAAGGTAAAGACTCAGCGCATCCTGACCGATAATCGGGAGGTAGCACTGCACCAAAGTTGTGGGATCTTGCGACACCCGATTATTCTTTAGAAAAGAAAAACGATCATTAGGCTTCATTTATTTTTCCTTTTTCTTCTTTGAAGATTGCGTAATTTGTTTGAGAAGATTTTCGAGCTCACTCACGTCTTTAAAGCTACGATAGACGCTGGCGAAACGAACGTAAGTGATTTCATCCAGTTCAGCCAATTCTTCCATGACCAGAGAACCAATATCTTCACTTTGAATTTCATTATCATTGCGACTGAGGAGTTTTTGTTCGATACGATTGACCACCATGCCAATCTCATCACTAGACACCGGACGTTTTTGAGCCGAACGAATAATCCCGTTAAAGATTTTATCTCTGGAGAACTGCTCCCGTGTGCCATCTTTTTTGACTACAACCAGCGTTCTTTCTTCTACACGTTCATAGGTCGTAAAACGATGCTGACATTCTTCACACTCACGTCTTCTTCTAATCGTATTTTCCTTCTTCAGCCTGACGGCTATCGATAACACTTGATTTAGTAGCGCCACATTTTGGACAACGCATGCCTTCCCCTCCTTGTCGTTTTCTTTTCATTATACCATTTTTTAAGCAATTCCCAAAATAATTCTCCTTTTGGCTTGACAAGTTTTATTGTTTAGTTGTATTATTTAAGTGACACAAAAAGAAATTGTAGAAAGGAGACCGTGATGTCCTGGACATTTGATAACAACAAACCCATTTATTTGCAGATAATGGATAAGATCAAATTGCAAATCGTTTCTCATAAACTAGAACCCAACCAACAACTGCCAACTGTCAGAGAACTGGCTAGCGAGGCTGGCGTCAATCCTAATACCATCCAACGTGCCCTATCAGACTTAGAAAGAGAAGGCTTCGTATACACCAAGCGGACTGCAGGGCGTTTTGTCACCGAGGATTTGGACCTAATCCTCCAATCCCGGAAGCAACTATCAGAAGAACAGTTGCAGCAATTTGTAACAGGTATGGTAGAATTTGGCTATGAAAAAGAAGAACTACCAACTGTTTTGAGAGATTATATTGAAGGAGTTTAGACTATGACCTTGTTAACGTTTGAAAATGTTTCAAAATTCTATGGAGCAAGCCCTGCTCTTCAAAATGTTTCCCTTGAAATTCCAGCAGGAAAAATTGTTGGACTCCTTGGCCCAAACGGCTCTGGAAAGACAACCTTGATTAAACTAATCAACGGCTTGTTACAACCTGACGGAGGACGTATTCTTATCAACGATATGGAACCAAGCCCAGCAACTAAGGCTATCGTTTCATATCTACCTGATACGACCTATCTCAACGAACAGATGAAGGTCAAAGAAGCTCTTACCTTTTTCAAGACCTTCTATAAAGATTTTAATCTGGAACGTGCTCAAGGTCTTCTTCGTGACCTTGGTATCGACGAGAATAGCCGTTTCAAGAAACTCTCAAAAGGGAACAAAGAAAAAGTTCAGTTGATCCTTGTCATGAGTCGTGATGCTCGTTTGTATGTCCTTGACGAACCTATCGGTGGTGTCGATCCCGCAGCTCGTGACTACATCTTGAACACCATCATCAACAACTACTCTCCAACTTCGACTGTCTTGATTTCAACTCACTTGATTTCCGACATCGAACCAATCTTGGATGAGATTATTTTCCTCAAGGACGGAAAAGTTGTCCGTCAAGGGAATGTGGATGATATTCGTTACGAGTCAGGTGAATCAATTGACCAGCTCTTCCGTCACGAATTCAAAGCCTAGTTAAAGGAGATTATTATGTTTTGGAATTTAGTTCGTTATGAATTTAAAAATGTCAACAAATGGTTTTTAGCCCTCTATGCAGCTGTACTATCCTTATCTGTCATCATCGGTATTCAGGGCAGTAGCCTCTCAAGCACCTATTATCAAGATAAGGGCGTTGTCATGTTAGTATTTCTATCTCTGGTTTTTGGGGGATTGGTTATTACTTTGAGTATCTCAACCTTGATTTTGATTATTCAACGATTTAAGGGAAGTGTTTACGATCGTCGTGGCTATCTAACTCTCACCCTTCCAGTATCTGAACACCAGATTCTCTCCGCTAAACTTCTTGGAGCCTTTGTTTGGTCTTTGACAAGTACAGTGGTCTTCCTTTTTAGCCTTTATATTATCATTTCCATGATTGAACCAGACGCCTTCCTATCTAGTTTTGCCGAGTATATGCTAAAAAATTATACAGATGATTTCTGGTTAGCCTTGATTTCCTATATTTTTAACACTCTTGCAGGTATTCTTTGTATCTACTTGTCTATCTCTATCGGCCAACTCTTTAATGAATACCGTACAGCTCTTGCCGTCGTCGCCTACATCGCCATCCAAGTTGTTCTTGGATTTATCACCCTCAATCTTCGTATCGATTTCGACTACAATTGGGTATTATCCTTTGAAATTTTCAAAGACTTAATCCTTAGCGTCGGCTTCTATCTCGGAACCTACTACATCTTGAAGAATAAAGTTAATCTTCAATAATCAAAAACCCCTAGCAAAGAAAGCTTTGCTGGGGGAATTTTTAACAGTTAAAAGGCCAAGAAATACTTGACCTTTAACTCAATATCAAACTTGCTACAATTGGACTGATAAAGACATACAGTAGACCTGTGACACCGATTGCCAAACCAGCCATAGCTCCTGCGACTGGTCCATAGCGGAAGGCGGTCCCAGTTCCAACGGCGTGTCCTGTTCCTCCTAGAGCTAGACCGGCAGCTACTGGATCATCAATTTTTAGCCATTTCAAAAGTGTTGGTCCGATAACACTGGTCAAAATACCAGTTGCTACGACCACCACCAAGGTGATTGTTGTAATCCCTTGAAGTTTATCCGTAATCCCAACCGCCATCGCAGTCGTTACAGACTTGGGAAAAAGCGAAATCGCCAAGAAGAAATCCATACCGAAAAATTTTGCAACTAAAGCTGTAAAAACTGTATTTACAACAACAGCAAGGAAACTACTGAGTAGAATACTTCTAACATGGTGTTTCATGAGGTGAAAACTCTTATAAAGAGGAATTCCCAAAGCTACTGTCGAGGGAACTATCAAATTGTTGAGATAAACCCCACCTTGATAATAGGCCGCGTAAGAAATACCAGTTACTTTAAGAAAAGCAATGATAAATAAGGTCGCTAGTAGCAAAGGAGTTGTCAGAGGATGAGGGTAGCGTCTAAAGATAATCATCCCTCCGAGATAGGCTAGGATAGACAAGGCTATCCCAAAAAGTGGATTGGATACAAATTCGCTCATTTGGCACCTCTTTCTTCGTAATCACCTTCATAACGCTTTTTGATAAACTGAACGACCAGCGCAATCAAGATGATATTAATGACTGCCGCAAAAAAGACAATCAAGACAATGGGCAATAAATAGGGAGCTATCACATCAAATTTCTCCATAATCCCAACTGCAGGAGGCAGAAAGAGGATGGTCATGTTGGCCAGAAGAAAATTCCCAACCATGTTGACATGCCGTACCCGCAACCACTTGAACTGCAAGGCTAAAAATAAAATAATCAAACCGATAATGCTTCCAGGAATAGGCAAATGGAAAAAGCTAGAGATTCCTTCACCAATCAGTGAAATGACAAAGAGAATCATTAACTGAACATATAACTTCATCGTTTACTCCACAAATAGACTTTCTGCATACCAGTTTACTCTTTTTTCAGGAAATTTCAAGGAAATACACAAGAAACATCCTTCTTGCTATCTCATCTAAAAAGTTGTATACTAATTGCGTGCGCAAGCATCTTAGATAGGCAATCTGTTTATAACTACCATATAGAAAGGAGATTGATATGACTTACATAGAAAAATGGTTTGACTTCAACCGCCGACAAGTAGAGCTAGAAGCCCTTTTAGAACAAACGATCGCTGAGCAGAGCGACCAAAGTCTAACACTCAAGGAATTCTACCTCTTGCACTTTTTAAATCAGGCTCAAGAGAAATCTTTGAGACAGATTGACTTGCCAGATAAACTTCATCTGAGCCCTAGCGCTGTATCACGGATGGTGGCACGCCTAGAAGAAAAAAACTGTGGTTTACTTAGTCGGAGATGCTGCGATCAGGACAAGCGAGCTAGTTTTATCTGCCTCACTAGAGAAGGACAGACGACTCTTGCCTATTTACAAAAAGCTGTTGAAGAAAGCTTAACTACAAAAGCAGACTGGTTGTTCTAAATTTTTCAAAAAAACTTGCGTGCGCAATCAATTTTCTTGACATTCCTTTTTCCGAGGAGTAAAATGAAGACATGATTTAGCAAAGGAGAATCCTATGATTGAAATCACTTATTTAGACGCCAGCAAGCAAGAGAGAACAATGACCTTCGAGTCATACGAAGAATTTGAACGTTCTCAACATGCCTGCCTGATTGGTGTCGCCGACTATTACCCTGTCCAAAAACTAACCTACAATGGTCATGTTCTGGACTACCATGGGACTTATGGGGATGTTTTCTTCTATCTCATGAAACAAGATTTAAGCCAATATAACTAAAAAGGAGAAATACTATGGCAAAAGCAATTACAGATGCAACATTTGAACAAGAAACTAAAGACGGATTGGTCTTGGTAGACTTCTGGGCAACTTGGTGTGGTCCATGTCGTATGCAAGGTCCAATCTTGGACAAATTGTCTGAAGAACTTTCAGAAGATGTCTTGAAGATCGTTAAAATGGACGTTGATGAAAATCCGAATACAGCTCGTGCATTTGGTATCATGTCTATCCCTACTCTTCTCTTCAAGAAAGATGGACAAGTGGTTAAACAAGTGGCTGGTGTCCACACTGCTGAACAAATCAAAGCTATCGTTGCTGAATTGAGTTAATCACAAATCCCCCACTTCTCATGTGGGGGATTTTAATATATAAAAAACCTACTCTCCAATGTGATGAGTAGGTTTTTTGCGTTTCAATTATTCTTCAGTTCCAAGGAAATTTTTAGCAACAAGAGCTGCAAGAACTCCACCAACGATTGGTGCAAGAATGAAAATCCAAACTTGTTGAAGAGCTGCGCCACCTACCAATACAGCAGGAGCCAAGCTACGAGCTGGGTTTACTGAAAGACCAGTAATGTTCAATCCCACAAGGATCAAAGCTGTCAATGACAAACCGATCACCAAACCAGCAATAGCGCCATTCCCTTTGCTTGCTGATGTTACAGTCATGATCACCAAAACAAACAAGAATGTTGCGATAACTTCAAACAAGAAACCACCAAATACAGTTACACCGTTTGCCAAGGCATTTTCACCAAGACTTGCAGTTGACATACCTGAATTTGCCAAGAGGAAAAATACAGAAACAGATGCTAAGAAAGCACCAACTACTTGACCAAGGATGTAGTTTACAAGTTCTGAAGATGACAAACGTTTGTTAACAAACATAGCGATAGAAACAGCTGGGTTCAAGTGAGCACCTGAAACAGTTCCAATTGAGAAGGCTGCGACTACGATTGCCAAACCAAAGGCAAGAGCAATCCCAAGGTGTCCAAGTCCTTCAACACCATTTCCAAAAACAACAGCTCCTGTTCCGATGAACACAAGCATAAAAGTACCGATTAATTCAGCAACAAATTTTTTCATAATTAGTCTCCTTTATTTCAAACTATGTATTAGTCTATCAAATGAAGGAAAGGATTTCAAGAAAATTGACTGGAAAGTTCTTTAAAAATCAGGAACGACTCGCTTATCCTTAGTACTGAAAGGATTGAATGGCTTCTTTCAAGTCAGCTTGTAAAATGTTTCTTTGGTCTAGTTGGACATAGACATCTAACAGACATCGAAGAATTACACCCAGGACAAACAGCACCAAGGACTGTGAAGTAGTGTCTTTGGTGCTGGTTATTTGGTTGAGTTTATTCTGTATATTCAACATAACCTTTTTCTTGTAATTTAGCTGCAACTTCACTAATTTTCAATGGTTTTGGTTTGGTCGCAGGAAATTGATTTGGATCGCGTCGATGTAACTCTTTCCAGTCCATAGTTTGGTAATTATATATTACGGTTTGAATGTATTCTCCATCTTCCTTCTCAACTTTAGAGGTTATTCCAGTTACATCCTTATAAAGCTCTTGACTTTTGTTCAGAAGTTGAACAACCTCTTCTTCAGATTTGCCTAATCCTTTAGGGTTATAAAAGAAAATACCAATCTGTTTATAGACGATGTCATCCTTGAAGTAGTAGATAAGAAATGTTGATCCACCTTTATCTACACGCTTGAATCTTTGTACACCGTCTTTTGGCAGAGCTTCTGTTGTATTTTGTTTATTATCCGCTTGTGTTGTTGGAGCAATAGTCGTTTCTTGAGCTGTTTGTGTAGTTTCCGCAGCGGTCCCTGCTGAGTTATTTTGTCCGCAAGCTGCAAGGGCGAAAACCGTTGATAGTAATACGAGCGATGTTTTTAAAGTTTTATTCATAGTGATTTGCTCCTCCCTCGATCACTTTTATTTTACTGTCGAACATAACCATTGTCAAGCAATTTTGGAACAACGTCACTATATTTTGAGATTGACGGATTATCATCTGGATGTGTTTCAGGAGATCGCTTATGTAATTCTTTGCAAATTTCTTCCCAACTATAGCTTGGTTTTTCTTCTATCACTTTTCTTTGTAATTTTCGACGCATCTCAAGTACCTCCACATTTCTAGTAACTTATCAAAAAGCCATCCGCAGATGACTTTATATTCTTTAAACCTAGAATTTTTTTAATTAAATACAATCAAATATAATATGAAGAAGATGAATAGCAATACCGACTCAGCTATAAGCTCCTCTTTGCAATTACGACCTTCAACACTTTTTTTAACAATTACTACAAATAAAGCAAAAAAATAACAACTTCCAATAATCCTATCAATAACATCATAGAACCTCATCACTTGCCATTGTCCTACTCGCCCAACTCAGCACTGTAGGCGATAATCTGATCAACTGTATCAGACAAGAATTGGATGGTATCACGGAGTGGTTTATCTGTTGAGATATCTGCTCCGATGATCATTGCTGACTCAAGCGGTGTCTTGCTTCCTCCTGATTTGAGGAGTTTGAGCCAATCTTCAGCTCCAGTTCCAGAATTTTTCAGATGCAAGTAACCCGCTGTTGAGATAACCAAACCCGCTGAATAGGTATAGCTATACAAGCCCATATAGTAGTGAGCTTGACGCATCCATGTTAAGGCTGCATCATCATCGATTTCAATGGCATCTCCCCAGAAATCCGTCAAGACTTCCTTCATAATGCTGTTAAGTTTGCTTGCTCCGAAGGTTTCTCCTTCTTCAATCAATGTATAAACCTTGCGCTGGAAGGCTGCTTCCAAAAGGTGAGTGATAAAGTTATGGAAATAGGTATCCGTCAAACGATGGGCAAGGGCAAAGCGTTTTTGACGCGGGTCGTCAGACTGGTGTTCCAAGTAATCACTTAACAGCAATTCATTAAAGGTTGACGGCGCTTCGACATAGTAAGTCGACATGTGGGCGTTAAAATAGCTTTGGTGATTGTCTGAAAAGATAAATTGACCAGAATGCCCAATTTCATGAATCAAGGTATAAACATCGCTCAAACGACCTGTCCAGCTCATGAGGACATATGGATGTACACGGTAGGGATCAGCTGCATAGCCACCAGAATCCTTTCCACTATTGGCAGCAAAGTCAACCCAGCGCTCTTCTTGATAGCGAGCAATTTCTTGACAATATTCTTGCCCCAATGGTGCGACTGATTTCATGACCAAATCGTAGGCATCATCAATGCTAACTTCAGGATTGAGTGCACTGTCCAAGTCTAACTTCCAGTCCGCAAAAGTCATCTTTTCATGACCATTGACCTTGGCAACATGCTTGAGATATCGCTGAGCAACTGGCGCAAAGTCCTTCATGATGAGATCAATCTGACGATCAAACATAGCACGATCTACTTCTTGCTCAGCTAGAAGATAGTCAAAGACTGAGTCGTACCCCTTCATATCTGCCAAGAGTTTTTCAGACTTGACTTGGGCTAAATAAGCTGCGGCTGCTGTATTTTGGTGCTTACGTAGTCCTTCTGAGAAGGAACGGAAGGATTTCTCACGAACTTCAGCATCCTCGTGGTTTTGATAGAAATTTTCATAGGTCACAAAGCTGTTTTTGTAGGTTTTTCCATGGGCTTCAAAGTCAGCCATTTCAAAGTCCCCAGCTCGCATTTTAGTATAGATATCCTGCGGACTATAGAAAACTTAACCCAGATTAGTCAAGGCCTTCTCCACATCAGCCCCAAGATAATGAGCTTTTTTTATTTTTGCTTGACGAATGGCTGCAGTCAAATGTGGCAAGTCACCCAAACGATCCAAGACTTTTTTTCGTCTGCTGCTACCAAGGCATCGTCAAAAGAAGGTTAAGGCTACACTTGCATCTGTCTCAAAATCCATTCCTGCTTGGGCGATATTGGCAAAATCCTCGTTGCTATAGTCCGTCGTCTGAGGCATAAAGGAGTAATTCCCGATATGACTCATCTGAATATAGATTTGTTCCAATTCCGCAAAAGCCTTCTCAAAATCCTCAAAAGTGTGAAGATTGCCCTTGTAGTCACGGCTAAATTGGTTAATATCTTCGCGTGTTTTCTCGATTGCACGCAAGAAATCCTCACGGTCTTGATATAAGGCTGTCAAGTCCCAAAGTTCCTTTTCGGGAAATTCTGAACGGTGTTTTTGTTCCATGTTATTCCTCTTATTTCTTTAATTCTAGCAAAACACTGATGGCTGATAAGGCATAAAGTGGTGCTGTTTCAGCTCGTAGGATGCGAGGCCCAAGTCCTGCGAGAACCGCTCCTTTAGCCACAAAAGATTCGATTTCTGCAGGTGACAGACCTCCTTCTGGACCAAAGATAAAGAGCAGTTTAGCTCCTTTTTCAAGACCCGATACTGCTTGTATGAGCGCTGCTGATTCGCCTTCTTTGGCCGACTCTTCATAGGCCACTACGATGCGGTCAAACTGGTCAAGTTGGGCTATAAAGTCTGCCTTTTTCTCAAAAAGGGTAATGCTTGGGACAAGATTCCGCTTGCTTTGTTCTGCCGCTCCAAGGGCGATTTTTTCTAATTTTTCGGCCTTTTTACCCAATTTTTTGCCATCCCATTTGGCGACTGACCAGTCTGCAGGAAAGGCCCAGATTTGACTAGCACCGAGTTCCGTCACTTTTTGAGTGATAAACTCGAGCTTATCTCCCTTTGGAAAGCCTGATGCGATGGTCACTTGGACTGGTAGTTCCACATTGTCAGCCAATTCCTCAACTAACTCTAATTGACGGCTTTCTACATTGACCACGCGCGCCAAGCGCTTGATCCCATCATCAAAAACTAGAGTAACCTCGTCCTCTTCTTTCAAACGCATGACCTGAAACATGTGCTTGCTGGTTTCCTTTGTCCTCGATGGTGACAGGTGAGCTAGCCAAACCTTTTATAAAATACTGCTGCATACTAGCCTCCAATCACACCGGAGACATCCTTGGTCTTCTTGAAGACACAGGCATTCCATTCCCCTTGGATCATGTGGGTTTCAAGGAAGAATCCTGCTGACTCAGCCGACTCGCGCACCATGTCCCACTTGTCCTTGATAATGCCACTCATGATCAGGTAACCTTCATCCTTGACCAAGCGATAAGCATCATCCGTCAGATGAACGAGGATATCCGCCAAGATATTAGCCACAATCACATCTGCCTCAATCTCCACACCCTTAAGCAAATCTCCTGCCGCTACATGGATATTTTCCATGCCAGGATTGAGTTCAATATTTTCCTGAGCGACTCGAACCGCTACACCATCCAAGTCATAGGCGAAGATTTCCTTGGCACCCAGAAGCGAGCTAGCAATAGAAAGGACGCCTGAACCTGTCCCTACATCTAGCACCGTTTCGCCACCACGAAGGACCTGCTCCAAGGCAAAAAGGCTCATCTTGGTTGTTGGGTGGGTACCTGTCCCAAAGGCCATCCCAGGATTCAGCTTGATAATCTTTTCTCCCGCCGTCGCCTCATAGTCCGTCCATGATGGTACGATAGTCAAATCATGAGTGATACGAGCAGGTTCATAGTATTTCTTCCAGTTGTCCGCCCAGTCTTCCTCAGCCAAGGCAGTCGTGCCAATCTTGACTTCACCCAGATCCATAAAATCTGTCAATTCTGCCAGACGTGCCTGCAAGTCAGTCTCCACTGCCGCTACATCAACCGTTTCCGGGTAGTAGGCCGTCACCACTATTTCTTCCTGTTGCTCGACCTCTGGGAAAATCTCACCGAAGCGATCCACATTTCCCACATAGTCCATGCTGTCTTCGATTGCAACACCTTGGGCACCTAGTTCAATCAAAAGATTGGAAACTAATTCCTCCCCCTCACGCTTCACTGTAACTTTTAATTCTTGCCATGTTTCCATCATTAAGATACCAAGCCCGTAAAACACAAAGCCAAATAGGAACTTCTCTGAAGACGCTTGTGTCTAAGAGAAGTTTATCTTTTTGGCACAGTGTTTAGGGCGGGTTCAGTTTAGAAATTTAACCGAACCATCCTTTCTATTTGTCAATCAATTTTTTCATGTAGACCATATCCATACCTTCTTTTTCAGGCTCGATATGGGTTTGACGATAGCCGTTTTTCTCGTAAAAGGCGACCATGCCTGCATCCTGTAACACCGTACACAAATCCCACTGTGTGATGGTTGGAAATTCCACTTCTAGCAAGCGCAATCCTTCAGATCCATACCCTTTTCCTTGATACTGGGGTAAAATCGCTGCCGTTCCCAACCAAGCTTTCGTTAACTCGGCATTGGTCTGAACTCGTAAAAATCCGATGTTTTCCTCATCTTTTTTTACAAAGTAGTAATAGCTATTGGGACGCTCGACTAGTTTCCACTTAATGCGTTCACGGTCCTCCAAATAAGGATCATATTCATCCTGGTATTTTTCATAAACTGCTTTAAAACTAGCTCTTTGAATTTCAATAACGGTTTCTAAATCCTCTGCCCCTGCTCTCTCAAGTCTTATCATAAACTTTCCTTCACATAATCCCTCAATCTTCCCTGTAACTGAGGTACTGCCTGTTTAGAATTGAGAAATCCCTCAATGCTCATCAGTTTATAAGCCTGTCCTTCATCTCCAAAGGTGATACTGTCAAATTGTTCTTGACTGAGCTGACCGACCATAAAGACAAACTGCCGACCTTCATAGAGTATACTGGGATAAACCTTGCTCCAAAGTAGGCAATCTTCGGTCAACTGAATTCCCAATTCTTCATAAACTTCACGCGCTGCGCACTCGAAAGGACTCTCGTCTCCTTCACGACCACCACCAGGCAACTCCCACATATTGGGCCAAGGGATATTTTCCTTGTCATCACGCAAAATCGTCAGAATCTTATCTCCACAAAAGAGGGCAATCTTGCAGCCTGTGAAATCTGAAATGTCTATTTCCATGCTAGCTTCCTAGTATCTCGGATAAGGATAAAATTCTCCTTCTTCCAAGCCTACTTTTCCTTCTTCAAAGACTTCTTGGTTCCATTCCATGACAAACTCTTCTGCTTCTGGGTCTTCCAAAAAGTCCATGAGGGCATCTAGCCCAACCTCTGCAGTATCTTTGAGAAATAGTGCAAAGTAAGCTAAGAATTCACGAGAAAAACCTTTCTTAGGCAGGTAAGGGATGACCGTCAAATAGTCTTCTGCATTGACTGTTGACTTGGCAGGATTGTAAAAGAGCACCGCTTCCTCAAAAAGGATATCGTCTGATGACACCTCTCCTTCCTCATCCAACATCTCCACTCCTGCAGCATTTTGCGCCTCAAGCAGAAAACTCACTTCAACCGCATGATTGCGCTTGTCCCAGCTAATCTCATAATCAAAAGGAAAGTTCTTGTCCAACTCTTCCTGTAAAACATCTAAAAATCCGTATGTTGCCATTTTGTCCTCTTTCTATACGACTCTTAAATCGCCCCGAATACTCGGAAATATGCTAAAATAGATACTACCATCTTACCACAAAATTATTTCATGTCTTAATTATAGCACATTACCTCCCGAAAACCCTTGATATCATTTGCTTTCTTTAAAAATCTTTAAGGCCTAAGATCGACTTAGTTTTCTTGAAAATTCCTAAAATATCAACAAAAAAACTCAAAGGGACTAGCAAATCATTTCTTTCAGAAAACGAGATGCCAGCACTGCAATTCAACTTTTTAGCATCTACTACCCTTTTTATTCATTAGCAATTTACCTCAATTTGTAGTATCATATTGAAAAGGAAATCAATTATGAATCTAGAACAATATTTAGGAAAAAGATATTAGAGTTATTTTTGTTGACGGTCAATTTTTTAGAGGGACATTGTAATAGTTTTACAGGGACACTTGATACTGAAAATGAACTCTATGATGAAATTACAATAAGGACAGATAACCATCCATATATTGGGTTTAATGAATCTGAAATCGCATCAATTGAAGTAATCAACAAACATAAAAAGAGATTGGGAAAAAGTCTCTGAAATCAGAAAGACGCATAGTATCAGGTATTGAAAAAAACTTGATACTATGCGTTTTGTTATGTAATGATTTACTTCATTTTTCTACTAAAATTGAGTTTTTGACCAGCCTCTTAGAATAAATAGCTACTATTTCACTTTTTCAACCATATTTATAATTTCTTTTAAGCTTGGTTTGGTTTTTTCTAATTCTATCCCATGACCTCATTTTTTTAAGAATGTAGGTAAATATATACCATTTATTTTTGGCATTTCTTTAGATAAGTTATATTTTTTTCTCTAATTTCATCTTTGTGATCCATTATGTACTGATTGCGAGGAAGGCAACAAAAGATACCTTCACCAAAATAGCTCAAATCTTCATCAGATATTTCAATAAGCTCTTCAGGTTTTTACAAAAAAATCGCTCGATTAACTCTATCTTTTCCGTTAGAAAAAAACTTTATCTATAAAATCTTTATCAAATCCCATCTGAAACTACTCTCTAAAAATTAAATATTTCGTTTAGTAATGATATCCTGCTTCTTTTTATTTGGTCAAAATCCTCTTAACTTTAAGATCCACCACGTATTTTTTTCAGCCAAAGGTCCATAACCAACACCTTCTGGATGTTCCAGTATTTTTTTACAGACTCTAGATTATCCTTACTGGGAGAATTTGGAAATTCCATCCATTTATAAAAAGAATCTAGTAAAATTTCAACAACAAAAACTCTTTTTTTCAAATCAACTAAAGCACAACGACCGTCTACTAATGTTACTAGTACACTATTTTTTGAATCATCCAATCCAACAATGCTCTTTAATTCAAACAAGTCAGTCTTCCCCTTGTAAATATAATCAGTAAAATCTTTCATTTTAACCAAAACCATGCGAGAATTTATCAGGCAGGTCTTTCCTAGCTTTTATGCTTTTAGTTAAGGTCTCCTTTACAAACGAAGTGAATTTCCCCAAATCGTCTCCATGATAACTGTATTTTAAAGTAACCTTATCAACCGTTGCAATACCTTTACAACTCCCACTTACAACATAATATTGTCTCTTAGAAATACTATCCTCTAATCTGTATAGAGTAATCATTTGTTTATCAATCATTGCCATTTCACTCTATCATGGTTATTTTTTTGACTATGAAACTTGGTAGGAAAAAAATCCAGTTTAGATTTGATATCACTTACCAAAACACTTGTCAATCCGGTTTTTTTCGACTCATGACTTAAACTTCATTGAAATCAAATACCGTACTCTTATTATCTAGTTTATAATGGATCGTTTCTTTAAATCAAATAAATAAATGAAATATAAAGACTTGTGTGCTAAAAATAGATACTACCATATTACCACATTAGTATCAGAAAATCCATGTTAGAAAGGATTGCTATGCCAGACAATCTCGCACTTCGTATGCGCCCTAAAACCATCGATCAGGTCATCGGTCAGGAGCATCTGGTAGGCCCAGGGAAAATCATCCGCCGTATGGTGGAGGCTAACCGTCTATCATCCATGATCCTCTATGGACCTCCAGGCATCGGAAAAACCAGTATCGCTTCGGCCATCGCTGGAACGACCAAGTATGCCTTTCGGACCTTTAATGCCACTGTTGATAGTAAAAAACGTCTCCAAGAAATCGCTGAAGAAGCTAAATTCTCAGGGGGCCTTGTACTACTCCTTGACGAGATTCATCGTCTCGACAAAACCAAACAAGACTTTCTCTTGCCCCTCTTAGAAAGTGGACTGGTCATCATGATTGGGGCTACAACTGAAAATCCTTTCTTTTCTGTCACTCCAGCCATCCGCAGCCGTGTTCAGATTTTTGAGTTGGAACCCTTGTCTAACCAAGATGTCAAAGAAGCCATTCAAATCGCCCTGACTGATCCTGAACGAGGTTTTGATTTCCCAGTTGAGCTTGATGATGATGCCCTTGATTTTATCGCAACATCTACCAATGGAGATCTCCGTTCTGCCTTTAATTCACTAGACTTGGCCGTTCTTTCTACTCCAGCAAAGGATGACGGTGTCCGTCACATCACGCTCGATATTATGGAAAATAGCCTTCAGAGAAGCTATATTACCATGGACAAGGATGGGGATGGACACTATGATGTTCTATCCGCCCTTCAAAAGTCAATCCGTGGATCGGATGTGGATGCTAGTCTCCACTATGCTGCTCGCTTGATAGAGGCTGGTGACCTTCCTAGTCTCGCTCGTCGCTTGACTGTGATTGCTTATGAAGATATTGGCTTAGCTAATCCCGAAGCCCAGATTCATACTGTAACTGCCCTTGACGCGGCGCAAAGAATCGGCTTCCCCGAAGCTCGTATCCTCATCGCCAATGTCGTCATTGATCTAGCACTTTCACCTAAGTCCAACTCAGCCTACGTGGCTATGGATAAGGCTCTAGCTGACCTTAAAACATCTGGTCACCTGCCGATTCCTAGACACCTGAGAGATGGTCACTATAGTGGAAGCAAGGAACTCGGAAACGCCCAAGACTACCTCTATCCTCATAACTATCCAGGTCACTGGGTCAAGCAAGAATACCTACCAGAAAAAATCCGTGACCATAGCTACTTTTCTCCAGAAGATAGTGGAAAATACGAACGGGCCCTGGCTCAACGCAAGGAAACCATTGATAAATTACGAAACTTGAGAAATCCTTTTCAAAAAGTTGCATTTCCCCCTTGATTTTTTTGAAAAAGTGGTATCATATAAACATAGAAACGCTGTGGTGTACGACTTCACATTTAAGTGTTGACCGACTATTTTTTGTATTTTTAGGGAAACAAAAGTCTTCTAACAGCATGTAGGCCGTCTCACACGGAAACAGCTTCAGTTAGAGCGAGTTGCCCACCTGCTTAATTGCGCGGGTTCAATACAAACCGTGAAGTTTCGGCACCAATACAGCTTTTTATTTGCCTCCTTAGCTCAGTTGGTAGAGCAGTAGACTCTTAATCTATGGGTCGCAGGTTCGAGCCCTGCAGGGGGCATCTAAACAACAGGAAAAAGCCTTGATTTATAAGGCTTTTTTGCTTGTCATTTTGTTTTTTGTACCAAATTTTGTACCAAAAAGTTTATTTTCACAAAATAAGCGACTCTCATCAAAGACTCGCTATTTATCTAACACCTCGATTTAATAAAAAACACCTCATGGTGGTTACTTATTATCAATCATTCATTACTCCGCCTGTAAGCTTGTAAATGAGGTAAATGTGTTCCAGGACTTTTACTTTATCCATATGATCCACATCTTTAGAGCCTCCTAATGCTAGTAAAGGAACAAAACCGAAACATTCATCGTAGGCCAATTCACCATGTTTGGCAACAGCTTTTTTGTAGAGTGGAATATCGAAATAATCGTCTTTGAAATCTTCATCATCAACATACTCTATGAAACGATCCATACGCTTAATCATAATATCCAAGTCCTGAATATTATATTGGACAATTCCCACATAGGTATTCTCTTCCCAAGTAATAATATCTCCAAAGGCTGTTACGAACAGCGGAAAAAGAAGTAAGGAACTATTCATAATAATAGCCGTAGCAAATCTTTGCATTTTTGCCTTATCTTTTTTTAAGATAGTACTATTAAAAAGGAAAGGTGAAAAATCATGAAACATATACACTTGCAAATGGGGTTGCTATTCCTAAAATTGGTTTTGGAACTTGGCAAATTGCTGAAGGTGAAGAAGCCTATAACAGCGTTAGCTTCGCATTTAAGGCGGGTTACACACATATTGATACCGCACAAATTTACGGTAACGAGGTTTCCGTAGGTAAGGCGATTGCTGATAGTGATTTGGCACGTGAGGATATTTTCCTAACTACCAAACTTTGGAATGATAAGCACGATTACGAGTTGGCTAAGACTTCTATCGATGAGTCTCTCGAAAGACTTGGTGTGGATTATTTGGATCTTTTGCTTATCCATTGGCCTAATCCAAAGGCGCTTCGTGAGAATGATGCTTGGAAGGCTGGCAATGCGGGTGCATGGAAGGCTATGGAAGAAGCTTACAAAGAAGGTAAGGTGCGCGCTATCGGTGTGTCTAACTTTATGCAACATCACCTAGAAGCTCTTATTGAAACAGCTGAAATTGTGCCACATGTCAATCAAATCCTCTTGGCTCCAGGTTGTGACCAAGAAGACTTAGTTGCCTATTGCCAAGAGCGCGATATCCTTATTGAAGCCTATAGTCCACTAGGTACAGGTGGTATTTTTGGAAATGAAGATGTTGAAGCAGTGGCTGAACGTAACGGTAAATCTGTGGCACAAGTTGCTCTGCGTTGGAGCCTTCAAAAAGGTTTCTTGCCACTACCTAAGTCTGTGACACCTAAAAATATAAAAGCTAACTTGGATATCTTCGGCTTCGACTTATCAGAGGAAGATATGGCAGTCTTGGATAAGATTCAAGGCATCAAAACTCAGGATGATCCTGACAAAGTTAATTTTTAATAGGATTTTAATCAACTCGTCAGGGTTGCTTTTTCAAGTAAATGACAAAAGAAGTCAAGGTTTTGACAATTCGCGTCACATGAAGTTATTTAAGCATATCCTTTTTCTCATTACCATTTTTCTGTTATAATAAATTGTACTTCTAAAATAGAAAGGTCTTAAGATGACAACTCTTATTAAACATAAACGTGTAGAATTTTTCAGAACTTTTTTTATGACCTAGTTTTTTTGTTTTTTTGCAATTTCAAAAAGTAACTACTTTAATTGACCATCTTCATAACGGTATTTTGACTTGGAATTCTTTCCTTGATTTTTTCATTGCTACTTTGTTTCTCATCGATTCCTGGATGATTCAAACCGATTATACCAATCGCTATGGAAAGAACTCTTTATTTAACATAGTAATCATGTTTATCAAAATGGGAATTTTACTCTTTATAGCCAATATGATTGGACCTGATTGGCAACAATATTTTCATTATCTCTGTTGGGCTATTGGTACATTAACCCTTACCTTATTTTTTCAATATTTGGTTGAATTTTTTAGAAAATCAACCGATGATGCTAATCGGGAAAGTATCAAAGGTTTTCTATGGATAACAGGTCTAGGAAGTTTAGGATTCTATCTAGCAGCTCTTCTTCCTATTTACCTTAGAGTCTATATCTTATTTGCTAGTATTCTGCTAACATTTATTATGCCAAGTATCTTGCTTAATAAAGATAAGCATTACCAGGTAAATCTCCCCATTTAATCGAGCGCATCTCCCTTCTTGTCATTATTACGTTTTGGAGAGATGATTATGGGAGCTAGTTAACTTCTTTACAATCGAGAATTTCTCGATTTATTCGGTTCTTTATTTCATAATTATGATTTCTCTGTTCTTGTTTTATTTTTGGTCAATTCGACCATGCTATTGATGAAAAAAATCTAATCAAAAGGGACTATTTCTAATTTACAGTCACTATCCTATTTTCATTGGGACTTATGATGATGACTGTATCGATGAGTTTTCTTCTGAATCCTGAAGCTAATCGTCTCTTTGCAACCATCTTCTCTTATATCGGATTTGGCCTCTTTCAAGCTGCTGTCCTAGTAAATGGGCCCTATAACAAACACTATCTTCGCTATTCGAAAAAGTTACTACTGTGTCCAAGCGACACTCTATCTGGCTGCCTTTGATTCTCTCTTTAATCTTTGCTTCTAATCCTATAATAGTAGTGAGTATAACAACCATTTTAGCTCTAGCTATAGCCATTCATTTTATTTATTTTTTATGTGACACAGAATAAAAAAATATTCCAAATCTAACTGGGAGTTCTTTTAATGAGTTTATAACATAAAAAAAGCTTTTGGGAACCAAGGCTTTTTTTCATTAATTTGTTTTTTTCCATTTTTATCCTCCGATTTGAACTCGCACTGACATTTATTTATAACAAACACTATATATCTAGTATGGTATAATCATTAGGTATTATAGGTTTTCAAACCAAAATACGAGTCATTCGTTTTTTTGCCCCACTTTTGCCCCATTTTTAAATCCTGACATTGAAAAACACCTAAAAAGTATTTCCCTAAAATCAGCTATATTTCAACATTTTTTTGTTTATTTTCAATATGAAAAGTTCTTACAAATCCATGCAGGGGCATCTAAATCAACAGGAAAAAGCCTTGAGTTATAAGGCTTTTTGTTCGTATTCCCATTTCAATTCAAAAAAACAATATTTAAAAAGCGAGTCTAACTCTAGACTCACTTCTTCTTTTTAATTATTAGTTCCGGTAAAAATGACTATCTTTATCGCTTACAGATTGACCAATAGACAAGACATCTTGGCTACCGTCTGTACCAGTCACTTCATTTTGAACTCCAGCTGGGGTGAAGATCAGTCGTACCTT
>BNJU01003700.1_pt1 | contig 30619 bp, 46 predicted proteins | sample 8539281 | NCBI WGS metagenome assembly BNJU01 (sample SAMD00202456, study PRJDB9452) | human saliva metagenome | isolation source: human saliva | place: Japan
GTTACGTACATAGTGTGCATAGGCAGTGATCATTATGATGAGTTAGCATCATACTCCATCTGCTTAATCTCTTTGAACTCTGTTATATTACCTAATCTACGAGTTAGAGCTTCCACCAAACCCGTACGGAGTATAATTTTCAGCAAAACTTGTTATATGCGGCAGTTACACCATCATCCTCTATCTTTCAAAAGTTCAATATCATGAAGACAAACCATCTGACCAAATTGCAGCAAAGGATTAATCCATGAGTATCAGAACAGCACCCTACAGAGAACAGATTTAACCTCTTGTGATGGTATTACCTTTTTCCGCATCTTTCATTTCTTGATCCCGGACGGTGCGATGATGACCTGAACAGCGCACCACAGTTATCTTCTTGGTACCCGCTCATGCCTTTTCACCAAAAGTTCACACTTAACCCACATATCCCAAGCGTCGAAGCATTCTGTTAAGTTATTATCCTCTACAATTTGCCCGCCGCTATGAACCCACCAACCCACGGAAATCATCCATGTCCATTTCACAAATAATAATAAACCGAGACGGATATGGTCTTAGCAACCAAGCAAGTAACCCCAAACCCATCAAATAAAAGTTGTCCTGCATCAAAAGACCACAATACAAATTTGAACATACATGAATGGAAGGAAAGAAATTACTGGCACATCACCAGTATATGAAGTTTTGGGCATATAAAAACAATCGACTCCAAGATAAGAAGCTAATCTTCCATCAATTACTCCTTTGTCTTTCCAATAGTTAATATCAAGCACCGTTACTGAATCCTTGATAGCATCGCAATCGCACTGGGCCGAATGTTGTAATAATTTAGTTAGGGCGTAATTCACCCAATTTATTGTTACCTGTATCCTGCCATCTTACTCCTCCGTAATAGAACATATTTGCTGCGTTTTCCACTTCACGCATAGAGCTAGTGTGCCTTCTCAGTATCCTTACTGACTGTCCATAATACCATAAGGCGGTTATATTTATCAGTTCCATAAACATAGGCCGCAAAGGTTTGCCTTGTGCTGCCAGCATCTTCCACAATCAATAAACTGTCAATTTCACTCTGCATCCAGTCTTACTTCTGGTTTAACTATATTAAGCCGTTCAAGAATTAAAGCCTTTATCTCAGACATTTGTATATCGGAAAGAGCAGCAATATTAGCAGCACCATCATTAGATGCCATTTCTGGATATTTTAACCGAATTGCAGAAATTATTAGAGCGTATTGCGCGGTCTCTTGCTCTTGCAGAGAACGGAGTTGCTGTTGTACCTTCAACAAAACCCTATATAGCTGCGAATGATAGCCCATAAAATTCTCATACGCGACAAATCGCGAGGACGATATATATAAAAGCGTAAAGACAAGTCCGGGAAAGCACGACCACTCGGCTTGTTGCTTTGAATGTATTCAGAATTTTACTGGCTGTCCGGTTACGACCATTAGCCCAAGACGGTCAACATCCATACCGACCGCTATCATATTGGTTGCAACGGCTGTATCAAGACAATCCCTTGAATCACAGGTAGCTTCCAACTGTCTTAATTTATTCGGAATCTCGTAGGAGGACATTCTGGAAGTTATCTCAACCTTCTTGTTTAGATAACGAACCTTATCCATATTGTATTTCGTTTTAATACGATAGATTCGTTTAGGAATATCGTCTTGTAACAAGCATACTGCACCGCCAAGTTCTCGAATACTGTTGTAATATCCCACCAAGGAATAATACGGATCAATCACATCCTTGTATTCATCCTTCTGAGCAAGTTGATAAGAAGTCTGAAGAATGATTGCATACATTCTTAACAGTGTAGTCTTTACGGATTGGCCTGGTGCGCATACTCCAACATACTTTCGGAATGGGTCATCTTTAGTAGATATTTCATTGATAAAGAAACTGTCTCCAATTTCAAAACCATTCGGTGGAAACTGTGCAGTTGATTTTCGTGCATAAAGGCACCTGGTCTGCTCCGATGCGTTTTTAATGGTGGCAGTTGAGACCACATACTTCGGTTTAATCTTCTTATCGCCATAAGTACACATATCCTCAATAATAGTTTCGTATGCACCATAAACCGTCCCAAGTGGCCCAGTAATTAAAGTGAAGCTCATCTTGAATAATTAACTCTGGAGGAAGAAACGGACGAACAGGATTTAATGTTGAAGTCTCTTTTGTCTTTTCACCGATAGCTACATAGCCATCACGGCTACAAAAACTATCTACCCTTCCAAATAAGGCATTCGTTTTAACATCCCAAGGAAGTCGAGCAAATTTATCAACGGTTGACAAAATAATTGTCGGACATTTCGCTTAGATTTCCTCATCAACAAGATACACCGGAATCTGAATGCGATCCTGTTTGTACTTTATAGAACATACAATATCTATCTGCACAATAAATAGCAACAGATTTTCTGTCAGGGTCAATATAAACTCATCTTCCGTAAGAGGTTTTCCGCAAAACGGGCAAGTCAACAGCTGCTTATAAAGCAGATTGCGTTTTCTTTGCCTGCCCGGCTTATCAGCTTTTTCTACCAGTTCAGCAAATTTATTAGGTGTTACACCGCCACCTACCCAGAAACCAATACTAATAGGTTCCTTTCCATACTTAGGATATTCCTTTTGCCGAATAAGTTCAGCGGCAACAACCATTTTTGTCATCTCGGTCCCTCTGCTGTTGTTAAAAGGCGCAACGTATAGCTGAAGTATTGTAGTCACTCCCCCATCATAATTATAATCTGATGTTTCAGAAGCACGTAATCTTCTATTAGCAATAACAAACGACATCAGACCTAAATATGCCTCAGTCCACCACCAGTAGGGAAATAAAGCAAATCGACTACATCACGATCATTTATGTTCAGGATAAACAATCCGGTCAGATTCATTAATATGAAACGCAATTTGGAATGGTCTCCAAGCAAAATCTGTATCTAGTTTTCTTGGATCTACGAAATCTCTAAAAGTTGCATTCTATGCCTGAACCATATTTTAGAAAAAGCTCATGATGTTTCGTCTGTAGTAACATAGATCTATTCATGAAGCAAAATGCATCAAAAGCTTTTGTCATCATTTTGCAATCATGCAATCCCTTCTCGAATTCTATTTTGAGCTTCTACAATTAGAAATTACGTTTGTCACCAATTTCATCTTTTGTCAATATTAGACATTTCTATCATTTATATGCGATAAGTTTTTCTTGAATCCATTTTTCATATGAATCAGCTAAGATATTTAGTCTTCTAAAGACTCTGATTTATTTTTGAGATTGGACATGAACTCGAGAGAAAAAGAACTTATCGAAGCCCTTCTAGTCAGCACTAACGCCGGAAATTCATATTCTGGGATAAAATCCGATTTCACCCAAGAAGTTCCCTACCGTATTCTGCTTCGTCCCATGTTGCAGCACACTTTCTACCTCTACCTAGAATAGGACGCTGCTCAAAATAAAAATTCATCTTTCGCAAGCACATCACGACAAATATTTTCTGCTAAAGAAAACTCTATCTCCATTTTTGAGTATGCTTTTTATCTCAACCTGAAACATCATTGATTCAAGCTCATTATCAGAAATTCCGCGTCTGTTTATAACGTACGCAGTTACCAAAGAATATCCTTTTTAAAGAAATCTTTGAAATATGCAACATCAACATTAAAATCTTCTTTCAGAGGGATCTCTATGTTTTTTTCAAACGAATCGAAATCAACAACGATTGTGGATACCATTGGCTGTCGGGTATAACTGGCATGGTTACACTCCTTGCCATCTTTTCCAACCCGCTTCTCAACCGAACGAACATAGTCGCCCCATTTTTACATCAATATTGATTGCTTTCGTAGATGAAGCAATATAGAAGCTTATACCGATTGAAGTTGGTAACTTGAAGCTGGTGGTCATTATGGGTTCATTATCATCATCCTCGCCAGCTGTATAATCCTCAGAATCCCCATACGCAATGTCAGAATCTACCTCTTGCTCTCCAGCAGTAGAAGATTCTCTTTCTTCGATCTGGGAAGCAAGCATTCCGATAATATATGAGCTTTTTGGGGTTTTCATCCAATATCTCATTCTCGGACTGAGGCTCCCATCAAATCAGTTCTAAGTGCGTTGATAATCTCTTTGCCGCACTTCTGAATACTTAAATCTATCCGGCATAGCTTTGTTCCTCCTCGACGTACCATATGAGCTGCAGCCCGGTAAAGTGTAAAAGTGCATGCTGCTTAATGTTGCATCATCAGAAATCAAACGACATTCCCCATCACTTTATGGTTCGGTCAGCTGCAGATGCAAAGCACACGCTTTGAGTTCTTTCGCGTAGCTGCAACTATTATCATCTGCCGTCACTGCGCTGTGCTTTTTACCTCACCATGGGCAAATTTGCCGCTCGTCGTTTTACCAAGAAATCGATTGCATTGCCGACCGCTCGCCGTGAAAAGCAACTGATTCGATGCGGCGGCTTTAATCCAACGGATCACATCTCCGATCTTCTTCAAGAATGATAGAAAAACAAGCGTTCGGTATCGCTGTCAAAAGCATTTTCGTCTAATGACAGGCTTGTGTAAACCTGCGAAACAAGTATTTCTTTGATGTTTGACTTGGTCAGTAAATGGCTTTGTCAGATGAACACGCCATCCTTACATTCTCGACAAAACTTGGTGGAACAGAATCAAATCCTTCTGAACAATATGGATGTCCTCTCTGTCTTGCATTCCAGTATGTTCGTGTAAATCGTTTTCTACATCTGATATAATCAGTAGTGTAACGACGGACGATTTTCCGTTTATCATCTTATTCTCAGCCTGCAAGATACTGTTCTACTCACTGACAAACCCAATCTTCATGCGAGTCTTACCACGGAGTCGAGAAGCATACAAGCCAGTGTGTATTCAGAGAGCGTCATCAACCTCCAGAAACTGCATCAACGGCGGCCGTAGCTGCTGATTTATGGCATCAACCTTTTCGATTTTTGCCATAGCAACCTCAAATCCGGTATTGTTCTCTTGACTGCAAACCGTTTGAATTTCACTTCAGATGTCGTCTGAACCAGATTTTAGGAACAGAGATTGCTTTTTCCAGAGGCATTCTTTTATCTTGAACCATCCTTTGAAAGGGCTTTTCCTTACTGGTGTTGAGGTTGTTTCCGTTGAAACCCCGGTGTTTCCAATGTTTGCAACGTCATTCTTCTTTATCAGGTTCACCTGAAGTCTCACACCGAAAAGCTGATCCACGTCATTCGGCACATTTCCGGAAGAATCTGCTTTCTTTGTAGCTCCAAAGGCCTTCATAGATAGTTTATGTCTCCTGCTGTAAGGTATTGTTATTCTCGGCAAATGATTTTACACCCATCGGGTTGGCAGCAAAATCAAAATATTAAGGTTGGCCTTCATCAACAGGACTGCTGATGTCTACGGTGTGTCCGGTAGAAGGTTCAACAAATAGTTTCGTCCAAATCACGATGGCTTGAAAATATCACTGTTTTTTATTTTCCATCAACCAACTCGCGGTAATGATCAAGAGCGTCACATCCAAGGTATCAATATCCACACAGTAGCCTGTCCAAAAGGCGCAGACGAAGTCCTCTACCAATAGTTTGTACTGCCAAGATGTCACTTCGCTGCATTCAAAGGAATGATGCAGTAAATAGTTGTTGACATCCCAACCTTCTTTCAGCTTATATAGAGACATGAAGACAATTCGACAGGATTTCCAGGCATGAATCAGCAGCAGTCGAATATTTTCCTCTGATCCTCTGCTGAATGAATCTCGATTATTTCTGAGGCCCACATTCAAGAAGTTATCACTATCAATCAAAGCTCGGACTTCTTTAGCATGGTTGTGTCGCGGGCAAGCAATCAAAACGATGGTTTTACATACGGTAATGCATTATCATCAGAACCACATGAACACACTCATTGATGTTCGTGAAGTGTCAATCCACCTGCATGGATTTTCATCTCCTGACCGCGCTATAACTCCACATATGTTCGATCCTTCCATCACCACAGGTGTTTCAGATGTTCCACGGCCCTCTGGCAAGATCATCATCATCATAAGCGTAGATTACATTATTGGTAGACTTAGGTGTTGGTGTTACCCAAACCAAGCACAGGCTTCAAAAAGCTTTGTCGCTTCTCATGGAAGCAGGACATAGTAACGGTGTGTGCTTCATCCATACAAATTACTAAGTTGTCAAACTACACAGCACCTCAGCAAATGAAATCAAGAGTTTTGAATTGGTGGAAATTAAATCCAGAGTCTCTATTGTATGAAAATCTTCCGATGCAAAGATGAACAGCTCAATCTCAGAGCTCTCCTTTTTTCTCAAACTGAAGACCTTATCTGCTCATATTCAACAGGATAAGAATCATACCTCACCATCACAAACCTTGGTCATTCTTATCTCCGCTCTAACCTCAAAGAGGGTCAAGATTGGGTTCGAATTTTTTCCGCAGTTTTCGCATTGTGGCTTCCCCGTGCCAGAACAATGAAGAAGGATGATACCCCTTAGTCTGTAGAGGCACACATACAAGCTCCCATCAGACGAGTCTTACCAATGCCCGTTGCCAGGTGCATAACAGAAAGATGAAAATCGAATCATTTAACCTTGACGATACGTTTCTTAATATTCATGTTACAAAGTCAATAGCTGCCTTTGTTATCCTTTTATAATCACAGTGAGTACTGATTTTCATCCAGATAGGAAAAGCCTGCTGGGGTTTGCAGACCATATGTATCCACTTGTTACAATATCAGCCATTTATCGCACCTCTCACTTTCAAATGTACACCCTGTCCGTGCAAATCTTTTCGGAATATGCACTCAATGTTATCCAATCAAACCGAAATTGTGCTATATATTAACAGCGACCGATTCTCACCGAGGTCAGCGTTGCAATAGAGCGAACATATTCGCCATTCGTTAAATTCCTTCGTAATATAGAATGAATCGTTTCCAATAACGTCCATACACCGTCAGGCTTATATTTGAATCCTTCCAATCTGCAAATTGCTTCGCACAACATTTCAAAATGTACCTGGGTTAAGGATAAATCGGCAAACGCTCGTTCCCCACTAGCAGGCTTGGCGCAAGCTCATAGAAGTGATAGCCACTTCCGCCTTGCCAATTCATGTACTTCGCAATATTCCCCACCGGGTTTCATCAATTGCTTTATCGAGTCGGTATTTGCAACGAGTATATGCTTGTGTTCCCATTTCACGCTCATCAACGTCTTCTCCCATTTTTGTGCAACTGCAGCAGTGGTTCCAGAAAAGCTCAAAAGCAATCTAAGACTAAATCTCCAGGATTTCGTTTGCAATATGAAGGACGCACGTAGTTTTCGGGTTTTGAGTATCGAAAACATTATTCTTCAAACAACGGCAGGATTTTTTTACATCTGTACACCGACTTCATCACTTGGCCACCATGTCCATTGGCACCTGGTACTTCTGATAGATAAACGGCTATTCTATTGATTGCTATTGTTCCCTTCCGAAATAATCCGTCCTTCAGTGAACGTGCAGCTTTTCAAAAGTGCTTTGGATAATGCCCAAACATCCTCTGCAAGGTTTGAATTGCTTCCACCCAGAGCTGTTATTGCATAGAATTGCTCGAGGGTGTCCCGTTTGATGGGTCATTGGAACCGCACGCCATCGCGCCTGGAATGTTCGGATTTTTTGTATACCTTTGCTTGATTTTCTAATACATAGGCACAGGATTCGGTGGCTTTTTAAAGACTTTTGTTCTTCGCGTAGACAAGGATATATTCATGTACATCACCTATTGCTCGATCCTCTTTCTCTTGAATATCAGTTTCGCCAGACAATTTGTGCGATAAAATTTCCGAATATTTCATCACATATAATTCCATATATGCTTGCTCGCTTCGTCGTCTATACTAATCCAAATATCTGCCATCTTTCTTTTCAAAAGACACAGAAGCTCTAATCTCGATCATTAAGGAAAGCCAGATTGAATGCTCTAATCCATCACTTCCATAGTTTTCAAACGCAGAGCCTGGTATTGTGTAAGGGAGGATCAATGCACACACATCTAACCCGGGTCCAGTATAGTCTTGTTGCAAATGCCTGTAATGCACCAAATTATCTCATGGATCAGCATATTTTCTCACCCCTTGAGGGTTCCATATGATTTCTCTCGATCCTCCATCGCGGGCCAGTGAGGTTCGATTACTTTATCATCATATTTCCCGACCCAAAGCTGTCTGGCTTTCCTTGTGTTCCATTCCCTGTATGTCCTCTCTGGTCTGTTAGAACTTAGCACGAGATTGACAAGCAAAATCGGCTGTATATCAAATTGTTGGTTAAACTCAGTACCTTTCTGGCCTCTTCGATGGAAACTTTCTGATGTCGTTGTCGGAACCTCTGAAGCGGTTTTCTCGTCAACTTTTTCGAATATCAACCTTTTCCGGGGAAAATCCTGCAGCAGCTGTTTTCCAGCAGACAACCCATCAACTTCGTATTCATCTCCGCAACTGATATGATCAACTGCCTTCGAATATCAGCCCAGCTTTTCCACCTGGTGTCGAATATACCCATCATTGACAACTCTGATACTGAGATAAATACTTTGAACCGTGCCAGCTCCTGCATGAAGTCATCTTCGTCAGGTTTAGTATATCATCATCTGTCTCATGCTCTGAATAATATCATCTTCCGTAAAGTTTATATCACGTCTCATCGTGTATTAAAGAACTGGGAAATATCTCATTATTGGTACAATGTACCAACAAACAATGTCCTAAGTGAACCGAAAGCACCCCAGTTATCAATTTTCCAGTAGCTCGTTGTTTTCCCAGATCAGTTCTGCCACCTGAGATCAAAATCGACTTGCTAGCTCGATCAATATCGCCTTGTTTTTTCCAAAGCAACGTCCTTGCTGCATCGCTTTTCGTCATCAAAATAGAAATTGCTTTTGAACAGCTTTATTGCGTCGTATCGTTGCTCATTCAACTATCAAACGCTTTCAATCGTCCCTTGTTCCAATTCTGACAACATAAGAATTGTTTTTTCAAACTTGTTCCCTGATTCTAGCACCAGAGCAATATCGGAGGCACCAACACGCCACCAAATAGTTCAAACTTCTAAGCACTTTGTAAACAGGCAAATCCGCCTCCCGTTACCCGTGTTCAGAAGGTTGATGGCAAGGCACGTATGTTTTTGCCTACAACGACGGCAACGGGCCAATAACTTTCTGTCTAATCTTCTGCGGATTCCATGGTGTTGGTCGTAGCCATAACAGTGTTGCAAAACTGTAGTTCAAACCTTCTGGAACCGCATCTGTTACGATGAGAATTTTGGAGTGTTCCTTTAAAGTAATCGACAATAGCGTGTTTATACTCAACACTACGACAGTTCACCCTACTAAAATTTCACCGCTATGCACGGTACAATTCTTTTGTCATAGCACTCATTAAAGCTTCATTAAACAACAGAATATCATCTCCCGAATCTACACCCGCAACTCGGTGGCAATGTATTTTTGAGTTCGCTTTGATTCCGTGAATGTCACAACAACCTTTGAGTAAATATTCTGCTTTGATATAATCAAAAGCTGTGCGAACTGCGGTTTTCGGTAAAGCTTTAATCTTCTCGCATTACGGATCGCGACTTGTTGTCCTTCATATCAACCTCGTCCATTTCCGTTGCTCGATCTGCTTGCTTCGAAACAATGTACATCATCACCCCTTCAAACCTGATTCGTCAATTTCACTTCTACAAAATCCCAGAATAGATCGAACCCACTTTGGGCATTGACTTTGCACTTACATACCCTTGAAGTCTATTCACTACCTCAAATGTTTCATAATCAGAGCAGCTCGATGAGTGCAACTTACGGATGACCACTATAGTCCCTTTATTATTTGCGTTAGAATCGAGAGACATCCCTTTTCAGAAAGTTATTTACTCTCATGTATAGTTCAACTTCATCAGGAGAAAGGCACGAAGTCAATCGTTCTACATCTCTCTTTGTAAGTCCATATTTTCCAACATCCTGTCAGCGTTCGGTATAGAACCGGGATAAGTTCTCTTTTTGACTTGTATACCCTGACCTCAATAAATCTTTTTATAAAACACCTTCTCGCCCCAAAAATTGAGGATCAATGAACGAAATTAGTCCATGAAGATCAGAGCGAGTTCTGCAACGGCAGATAAAAGCAATATTTTTGGGAACACTTTTGAAAGTCATATACAGCGTTTTGCTCTTTGGTTCCGTGAAATACATTATGTAGGTTATACCTCATCAATGATAATGAAATCCCACTTCACATTAGAAACGCTGCATCAATTTTTGAAGAATAGTCACAAGAAGCAATTACAATTGACCATCTCTGTTTCCTTCAAGGACTTCCAAAAGTGCTCCAAATTACCTCACCGTAAGATTATCATTATTAAGGTTTGAGACTCAAATTCTTCTGCAAGTTCAACTCCTATTGCTTCTGGTGGAGGTTGCCGGAAGTAATTAAAACCAGTTAATTCTAAATCCAAAACATACAGTTTAGTGGGCAAGAGACCTGTTTCTATGGTTTTTCCAAGACCAACTTCGTCAGCAAGGACAATACCGCCTGTTTTGAGCTTGAATTGCAGCACAAAACGCATTAATCTGATGGGATTATTGATCCTCAATGTTCGTGTTCAACAAGCATCGTTCAGATTCCTCCACCATTTTTTAAATTTCCATATTGTTCTAAAAGCAAGTTACCCTCCATCATCATCACCTCCCTATCTGTGTTCAATTGTTCAGTTATCCCCAACGCCATCCTTTAAGCACAAGGAGGAACGGCACAATTGACTGGAACAAATTGCGCTGTTCGGCCTTCAAAAAATAAATTATCAGGAATGATTGGATGAGCAGCTTCACGCACGGTATGGAACGATGTTGTTCTATCGTGGATGAATAAAATATGTCCATCTTGGAAAGATGTGCAAGTATTGTGTGTGACAACAGGACCCATCACCTTAAATAACCCGAAAGGATCTACAAAGGAAATACCCGCCTGCATTTTAATTCTTCAGGCAAGTCGTTGTAATTAAGGCGCTTGTGTCCATCATTCCATAGATCTACGCTCCGTTTGTATACTTCCAACATTGTTCATGACTTTTATGAAGCGCAGAAATATCCACTGTCCTGTAAACTTCTGTCTCCAGACAATATTACCTACTCCATGTTTTAGTGCTGTATTCGGATGCCCAAGACCTGGTTTTAATTTGGGAAGATTTGGCCAGTAAATCGTTCACAGTAACGCTTTTCAAAAATCTGGATGTTTGCTACCGCTGTTTTCCTTTTTAGCCAAATCCACTATCATTCGACTTACTAATTCTGCAAACTCGAAATGCTTAATTTTGTTCTACGCCACTCAACTTTCAGCCAACTCTGCGAAGATACTTTGACAAATTCTTAAAGTTACCCTCGTTTGCCGATGTATACCCATTACATTTTCAAAAACAAACATTCTGGGTTGATAGCGTCAAAACTCGCGTACAGCCATACAGTTCGTTTTTGGATTTTCGGACATAGGATGATTCATATGTGACTACTCTGCAACCAACAAGAGAATATGTTGGCGAGCCCACCACTACCACATCTACACTTTAATGTTTCGATCTTCGTAATTCCGTCTATTGTCTTAAAATGCTGTGAGAGTGGTATCTGATATTGTCTCGCATATCACGGTTTTCTTAATGATTAGGAATCTTCAAAAAACCTTTCTTGCAATATCTCGCCACGCAAGTATTGATAATAAATGTCCACCACAATATTTAGATAATAATAATGAACTCTTGTGACAAGTGTTTGAGCTGCAAATCTGATTCATTTCTACATAAATAGATTGAAACTGCTCAAAGCCTCTAGGAGTCTCACCAGCCCAAACAAATCCATAAAATTGTACTGTCTCGCTGAGTACCCTATTTACATGTCAATCTCCTCCTATTCCTCTTTATTTCTCTCTTGTCAGTATGCCAACCACTCAAGCGGCTGTAGTCAGTAGATTATACTTGGGTACAAAAATTTTGCCTGTCACAGGTTTACTTTTTCCTGTCTCCCACCCGCTCACCTCTCGTTGTCAAATCTACATTAAAGCCTGCAAATGCCTCTGTATAGGAATAGGTTGCCTCGTCCGTTTACTTTCAAATGTCATATTCATCGTCCTCCTTGGCTCTGAATGTACATAATCATCAAAATATTTTAGCAACAAATTATGTTTGTTTATGATAGTCACAAGGTCGAAAAATCACATATCTTCTCTCTTTGGCAAAACAAATACCATCACACCCACCAATAGCCCACCACTGATGCACCCGTCACGTTGTTGCTGCTCTTTTTATCTCGCACATTGTATGTCCCTCTATAATTTTTAAAAACTCTATTAAAATTATAGTTATAAAAGTATTTTAATTCAATGTGAAACACTGATAAGAGACTGTATTCCCCTCTATTTTATGCTTATTTTTATAAATCTTTTTCATAATAATTTCAAAAGTTACCTTAGAAATATCAAAAGCGATTTGGAAGATTAATCATTCTCCAATCGCGTAAGCTTTATTCAATACTATTTTGATACAGTTCCATTTTTCTATGGAGATGAACAACATACTTATATCCATTGGCCTTATAGTAATTCTTTGAATATTCTATTGGCTTTGAATTGTTATCATACGTTATTCTCGCACGGTAGAAGATTGGCATATCACTCTCGATAAACATTTCCCTTTTAAGCTCTGGTGTAGCCATGATTGATTCTAGTGTTTCTACTGCATCAGCAATTATTACACCATTCTCTTTATAGAAAGTCGTATAAAGACGTTTTTCATTAAAAATCATTTGCACTGATTTTAAATGGAAATCTTTGAGAAATATATGTTTCGAAAATTCCCTGAAATTCTACCATTGATAAGTCGTAGGCGTTTTTAGATAATATACTTTCTCGTGCTCATCAATTTGTAGAAACCTTGCGATATCTGATGGACATTTTATTTCATCCAGTTTGATAATTACTGACGTTGGAATATCTCCGTTACGCTTTTGGCATCCTCGGTAAATCCGGATAATTCATATAGATCCTCTTTATTCTTCTTTTGGAAGAATAATTGTCCCTCTACCCTCTGGTACGTTCTAATAGTCCATCATGAACTAAATCTGATAGTGCCCTTCTTACTGTTATACGAGATACATTATATTGTTTTTGTAGATCTTGCTCGAAGGTAAAACCATGCCAGGTTTATAAACTGATGTATCAATTTTATTTAGAAAATATCATTATATACATCTAAATATAGAGGTTATTTTTACTTTGGATTTCCATCATTGCTAATTACATCAACTCATTTACGTCAATGACTTGAATGCTCTCCTTCGCATTTGTTATAACATATCTTACATAACTTGATAAGTCTTCTATGTCCATTGTATCTCTAGTAAGGACTAATTCTAATAATATTGGTAGACATAATCCAGCTACAACAGGGACCCCAAATTTGTGTCGATACATATAAAGCAAGCGTTAAATGGCGTTGCTCCTTTCAAGTCTGTTACATAAATTACATCCAGACCCTTTGAAGTATATTCTTCAGCTTTTTGAGATATACGATTTTTTAAATCTTCTATATCTTCTCCATTCTCAAAATTAATTGCTGTAAAATTATCTTGCTTTCCTGCAATCATTTCTACTGAATTTTTAATACCCTCCGCAAAATTTGAATGGGTAACAATAATAATACCAATCATTTCTCTGTTCTCCTACGCCATTCCGAAGCCATTCTGCATTGTCCCAAGAAAGTCTGAGCACGCTCTGGATCAATCGGATTTTCCATATTTCCATTTTTTTACCCAAGTAGCTACGGAAACTCCATCATAATATTTTAATAATTCACCAATATTTTCTCCAGTCGCTCCTCCACCGAGAAATACCGGTACATCTGGTAAAGATTTTCTAATTTCCTTAATGATTTCTAGGCTTTCTTCTGTATTTTTACCACTAATGAATAATCCATCTGGGTATGCATATCGCATCATCTTTTTAGCTGCTTCAACTTTGGATTCACTTACAAGATAATTTGCATTTACTTCCATAACATCTGCATAAATTGGAATAGATGATCCTAGTCTCTTTTTCATCATCAATATATCTGAGCACTGCCCTTGATGGAAACCCAAAGTATCAATTGATACACCAGAGTATAAGTGTTCAACACGAACAAAATCTGCATTAACAGCTTCTGCAACAGCCAAGGAAGCCACACCATCCCAGTTTACAAGTATACCCAACACCATTGTAGGGAATTCCCTTTTTAGCATTAGTCCTAAACGTGTCATAAATGCAATTGTTTCCGGTCTAGCAGTTTGTGCTACTGGACCGTCATGCATGTTTTGGAGTATGAATCCATCAAAGCCTTGTTTGTATATCATTTCAGCTTCTTCGTAAACATATTTCTCAATTGCTTCTAAATCCTTACCATCATTTTTATAACTACCAGGCATTGCTGGAGGCTGAATCATCACCAATGATAAAGGAAAATTTTTGTTATCTAGCATAACTAAACACCTTCTTTACATAAATAATAATTAAGATCACAAGGACTCACGATGCCATGTTCAGTAACATACTTTGTAATCTTATCTGGCTAATCGGAACTAACTCGATAACTTTAAAATCAACTTTTTTTCAGCTAATTCAGTTGGCCAGTTTTTTTAGCTAAAGTATCCTTTTTCGTCACGGATGATTTCTTTTTGAATTTTTCCATATAAAGCTCTATTATCTACCTTCAGCATAGGTGTAAGTACATAATATGGAATATCATATTCCTTGCATAATACTGCCAAAATATCAGAGCCAGCAGTATTAAATGCCGTACCATCAGGATAGAATGTTTCTGCACCAATTATCACTGCATCAACTTTTCTTAAAACAGTAAGCATGCTTGCATCTGGGATAAACTCGTACTTTATGTCCTCTATCCAGACACGGTTTTACAAAAATTATAACCACCGTTAATTACTCTCGATTCGGGTATTATAACTGTCACTTCGTGTCTTAGTTCTCGTAAAGTTTTTCTACAGTACTTGAGTAGTCAAAAGCAATAATTGTTTTTGCAATCTTCTAATAAATTCACACTATATTCTGTTATTTTCTTAGATATTTCCACAGCTTTCATCAAAAGTAATGTTTACGCCATTTTTTATTTTTCAGAATATATTGTTTCATCAGACTCTTCACAATAATGCTCAATCTTTATTTAGAGCATTAACAATAGCGTAGCTAGATAATCCTCTTGTATTTTTAAAATGGTCACTTACTTTTTTAATTAGATTAGATGCTTCTGCTTTTATCCTCTATTTCATCACTAATTGTGACAAACATTTCTGCAATCATTCTAATATGGTTGCTTGCTCCTAAAACAGTTCCATCTTCAATATCACTAAATTTCTTCTTTGCTTCCAAAGGTAAGCAATTGACTAAATCATTCATAAACTTTTTCACCTTCCTTTGAAATGTCTAATAACTTCTGTGCATTCTTATACATAATTTTCTCTAAATCTTCTTGGCTGAGATTTAGACTGTCAAACTTCATTAGAGAAATTTCAGTAAAAGTTATCAGGATAATTAGAACCGTAGAATAACCTCTCAACTTCAACGCTATCGAAAAATTTTATGTAAAGCCGGAATCTCTGTCTCATATGATGTTTCCATCAATAGATTAGATTCTCTTTCATTAAATCTACAGTTCCATATCTAAAATCTTCACCTGCCAAATGCTCTAAGATAAATTTTTATATTTTTAAATCTTCTGGAATAAAATGCTCACTGGTCTGGCATCGTATAGAAGCCAGCACCAGTAAACACTTTAACAATTAAATTATTTTTCCTCACATATCTGTAAGATTGGATCAATATTATATTGGAATTTTTTTCAGGTCGATATCCATGTTCCAAAGAATCAAACTCTATCATTTTTAAATTGTGGCATTTTGGAAATCCTAAATTACTTCATCAACCGAATCATCTAATTTAGGATTAATTACTGCACAACCAATAAATTTATCAGGATATAAATCAACCAGTTTTGCAATTTCATCATTTGCATCAGAAATTGATCGACCATAGAAAGTAGAAATTACTCTCTTCGTAATTTTTATTCTTTTCCATGTCTTCAAATTGCTCACTGATTAGATAAGTTTTTACTAATTGGATCTCGATCTAGATGAGCATGAATATCAATTATCATATTCAACTACCTCAACTAAGCTAAAATTCCAAGTAACACCTGCAACACCAATTAAAATTGTGATAAACATTAATAGCACGATATTGATTTTTCTTCTTATTGATTAACCAATACATAATCATTGTATAAATCAATGGAATTAAGTTTGGAATTAAGTCATCTAATGTCTTCTGTAAGGAAATGATTGTATCTCCATTTACGTATTGAACATTTAATGTTACGTAAACTAATGCAGAAATAAATCCACCACATACTACAAACGCTGCAATACCTGCATATCTTGTTAAGCTATTTAACAATCCACCTGACTGCATCTTAGATACTAATGATAGTCCACCTTCATATCCCTTAAAGATTCCTAGATATCTAATTGCAAAAGTAATAGCAGTCATTAAGACTACGAAGAGAATTGCACCAGTTGGATTATTGAAGCCACTTGCAGTAATCATTGAACATGCTAAACCTGCAATAATAGGACGAATCGTTCCATGAATTAATGAGTCACCGATACCAGCTAATGGACCCATTAATGCAACTTTAAGTGCATTAATTGATTCTGGATCAATATCCTTCTTAATCGCATTTCTTTCTTCCATTGCGCATGAAATACCTACACATAATTCAGCAACTCTTCCTTCAGTTAGGAATAATTCGCAATGTCTTTCATATGCTTCTACTCTTTCAGCAGGATCTTCATAAACCTTATCTAGAGTAGGAATCATAGCCTGTAAGAATCCGTTTGCTTCTTGTTTAGTAGCACTGTTACCAGATTCGATAGCCATTCCATACCAGAATGTTTTCCATAAGTCTTTCTTTGTTAAAACACGATAACTATTATCTTCTGGTTCAATTTCAAATTCTTCAACCTCTTCACTGTTTACTTTATTCTTATCAGCTAAATAGTTAATTGCTACACATGTTACTGCAATGATTGCGATACCAATCATATTAACACCTAGATAAGATGCAAAACACAAAGCCAATTAAGAAATATGGCCATAGGGATTTATCTTTAACTGTACCAAGTAATAATGCAACACCGACTGCCCCTAATAAACCTGCTCCAGCTGCTAAACCTGAAATTAACCATTGTGGGATAAAGTTAATAAATGCTTGTACAGCTTCTGCTCCATAGTAAACTCCAATAAATGTTGGAATACCAAATAGTAAACTTTCGATAATTGCTGGAATAATTGTTGTCCATAAAATGACACCTTTTCCATCAGCTTTGGATGCAGCTTTTTCAACTTTTCTCATTGTCCACTCATAAACTGTAGAGAACTTTGTTTGACGGAAAATTTGTCCAACGAATGAAATTGGAAGTGCTGTTGCAATACCAATTTCTGGTGATCCTGTAGCACATGCAATTGATGTAGCAAATGCAGCAGATAATGTCTCATCTGGTGGAACAGCTGTACCAACCCAAATAACTGCTAAGAACATCAATTCAACTGCAACACCAACTTGCAAACCAATATTTAAATTACCAAACACCAATCCTACTAATGGTCCAATTACGATTGGTCTATACATAAATGTATGTAAGAAAACTCTATCATTGAATGCAACTGCAACGATTAACGCTACAAGTAACGCTTGAATAAACATCTTTCTATCCTCCTGGTTTATTTAACGTATTTTTTTCAATTAACTCTATTGGGTCTTTTCGCTCTTTTCTTCTGGTATTGCTTTTTACCTCGAGCAAGATTCCCTTATTATGTAATGACTTTAAGTGCTTCCACATCATCTGGTCTCTACCCAGATATAATCTAATAACTTTGTTCTACCTACTACTGATTTAGAATTACTGATATTACCTACAATTATTTTGTCTAGTTTTAGGCCCATCTCAACTAATAGGTTTGTTTCTTTAGGATTTCTTATCAGCAATAGAACATTTGTGTTTGTCTTGTCTTCGTTAATTCGTTTGACAGTATTCTCTTTGCTAAGAATCTCTAATTTTCACTCCACTTGGTACTGCAATCTTGAGTATCATTTGTAAAGCTTTGTCATTTGCTGCTTTGTCGTCAGATACTATGATCAACTTTGCATCTGCCTCTTTAATCCATTTCGTTACAATTTGTCCATGGATTAAACGATCATCAATTCTACATACATTAATCTTCATTATTCATCCCTCCCTTTCTTGGTATCCATAAAGATTCAGCATTCTTGTAGAAATACTTTTTCTAATTCTTCCTCATCAAATCCCATATGATATATTTTTTCAATTTCACACTGCACCGGTTTATACGGCCAGTCTGTACCGAAAAACAATTCTGTCTGCACCAACACAATCTTTCATTTGCTTCAAAACATCACTTTCATAAATAACTGATGTTTTCAAGCCAAATATTCTTCACATCTTGAACAGCTTTTGATGACACTATATCCAAACTCTCTGCATCCAGTATGTGTAAAACAAATCGCAAATTTGGATGTTTTTTGCATAGCGAATCCATACGTATGGTGTACATAATGGACTTGTACCTGGATATACTTGAATATGAACTCCATACTTTTTCAATATGAGTTAGAAATTTCATCTATTTGTGGTGTGTTATCCGCAAAAATAGCCATGCTTCCATGGATGGAATTTAACTCCCTAAAAATCCTCTTTCACCAAGGCACAAATCTAATTCTTTAATTGCATCTTTTGACTTAGGATTTATAAAAAGCATATGGAATAATTCTGTCTGGATATTTTAAATATGAATCATAAACCAAATCGTTCTGCTCACGATTATCAATTCCTGACAATGAACTAATTCCTGTTTTTTTAATATGCCATATTTATCCATATCAGAAATGAGTTGTTCTACACCAATTGCTTCACCTGAACTTGTTTTTACCCCATATGCGCATGTATATCAAATCTTTTCATAGAATCCCCTTTCTTTTTGAATATTAGACTGACTTTTACATGTTCTTATTATTAGTTATATCAATTATAGATATATGTTATAACATTTTATATATTTAGAATAGAACTAGTTATATCATTTGTCAATTAGAAAAATATTTAATTAAAGTCATTTAGCTTTTAAAATACAAAAAGAATGATGATTTTCCAATTTCACATATCATCACTCTTAATACTTATTATCCTTCCCACTTTGCACTAAATGTATCATTAACAAAAGGTCTTCTTACTTACATCCTTAGCTTTTTTTCGGTCTTTGTTATAATATCCTGCGAAAAATGATATCTAGACACACTGCATAGATGTTCTTGATTCAATACCACCGATTCGATAATACGATTCTGTATTACCAACTTGAAAAATTAATATCTGATAAGTTTGCAATTTCATTTGCTGCATTTGATGTAATTGCAATGATTTTACACTTATTATAATGCAAGATTCGTGCAATCTTTTCCATCTCAACAGTTAACCCTGTATAAGATACTATAATTGCTAAATCTTGTGGTCCTGTCTGACGTGCATGCATAGACATTTCTGAATAGTATGTATAAGAACAGATTGGCAAAGCCCATTCTGATTCCCTTTCATTAGTGCATCATGACAGATCAAATTTGATACACCACTTCCATATAATGTTATTGTCTTAGATTCCTGCAACCATTCTACAGCCTTTTCAAATTTATCTACGCTATTGAGCATCTTTACATCAATTAGTGCACGCGTACAGTTTTGGATAACTTTCTCCATTGTATCTTGCAAACTGTCTGAACAATCAATGGGAATTCTATTCGTATTAATATAGACATATTCTTGATAGTTTTGTATATCTGCATATAATCTCTGTTTAAAGTCAGAGAAACCATTTACTGAAAGTTTGCTACATACTCTAGAAACAGTACTTGCAGATGTAAATGTATTTTGCACCTAGTGCAACAATTGAAAAGTTCTAGTGCTTGTTCAGGATGCTGTAACACAAAAATCAACAACTTGTCGTTCACTAGGGTGATAAGTCTCTTAGTTGAGACATTTCAAGAAAAAAATATTATGTCTTTCCATATACGTCAACCTCACTAGTAGTATATCAAAAATCAGTCTGCGGATTCATACGATTCCACAGACTTTTTTGCTTTTATTTTTTTGGATAACTAAGAATTGATTCTTTTGTAACATTTTTCCATGGTTGATATTAATGCATGTACATCATCTTTATCACCAAATACTGTTTCTAATATTGCAGCTAAATTAACACCAGCAGTACATATACATTTGCATGCATTGTTGTTTCCATACAACAGATTTTAAATGGAGTTCCATTTGCAATATCGCAAACAAACAAAATCGTTTCATCCTTGAATGCATGTAATAGTTTTTCAATCTCTGCTTGTAATTGATTCATATCCATTTCTTTTCGTGAAATCAACTGCTGAATATGAATCAACATTACCTGCGAGCATATGGATACTTTCTAATGTTGAAGTTCCATAATGTCCATGCCCACATAAAACAATTTGTATCATCTAGTTACCATTCTTCTTTACTACTTCTGTATAGTTTGCGTAAACCTGATTCATATAGTCAGCTGGAACTTCTGTAACATTAGGAGATACAAAGATAAACATTTCATGTCCCATCTTTTGTAATTCTAAAGCTGTTTCAGACGCAATACATTGGGTGATAACCATTGCTGCTACAGTACTTGATCCACCTACTGGTTGTGGATATCCTGGAATGGATACAAGAGCATCCTCTAATGGGCAGCAGTTAGAAATAATGATATCTGCTACATCGCCTAATTTATTACCACTTGAATGAATTGGCTGTGCTTTCTTATAGTTATCCTCACTTGTAATGGCTACAACCTTCATTCCTTTTTGCTTTGCATACATAGCAACTTCAATTGGAGCTGCATTTAATCCACCATGAGAATATACAATCATTACTTCTCCTTCATGGAAAGTAAAGCTTTGTAAAAAGTTGCGGATATAGCCTTCTTGACGTTCAATCCAAAGCAACTCTCTTGCTCCACCTGGACCTATTACATTGCTCCACATTAAACGTGGATCCATTAATGGATGGAATCCTACTACTCCACCATAACGTGGGAAACATATCCTGAATTGGCAATACAGAGTGTCCACTTCCAAATAGGTGAACCATATTACCATTATTGATAGCTTGTGCACATAACTTGGCTGCTTCTTTAATCTTTTCTCCTTGTGTTGAATCAATCGATTGAATTACTTCAGAAAAACGCTCTACATATTTTTAAATTTGTCATATTAAATAAACCTTTCTAGAATGTATAAATTCCACTTAATTTTCCAATGATTGTTAATAAAATTGCGATAACCAATATGAAATCCCATAATAAACAATGGCGATTTCTTCTTCTTTGCATATAATCTATATACACCAATCGTTAATAATAATGGGAGTAGGTTAGGGAAAATTGCATTGATCATATCATCTACGTTGACTGCTGCTGTTTCACCACCTGGAGGAGTGATTACAAGTGGTATTGATAAACTCACAAATGAAGCAATCAATGCACCCACAACGATGAGCCCTAAAATTGTCATTGTTTTTCGTAATCAACTCTAGTTTTCCTGACTTTCATGAATTTCTTCATGAATCCGATTCCAGTTGAATACCCAACATTCCATAGTCTCCAGCTCATTATTGATGTTAATACTGGATATCCCTACTGCATATAACTAATGGTCCCTAAATATAGAAATACGTTTCCTATATTTCGTGATTGTCATTGTGATTGTTAATAGTAATGGGATAATTGTAGCAACCCATAACGAATCTCCAATTGCACTCGTTGGACCAATTAATGCAACCTTAATCGACTCTGCAACATCTGGAGTAATCTCTTTATTTGCTACAGACTCTTCTACACCAATTAAAATTCCTGGCGCAATTGCACTAACTGCTGTTCTGTATTAAACAACGTTAAACTACGTTTATATGCTTCTACTTTATCTTCCTTTGTCGTATATAGTTCTTCAATTACAGGGCTCATGGTGTGCGCCATGGCATTACCAAGCAGGTTTTCTCCCTGTTGTGAACAACCATGCCAGAAGAACCAAGTCTTCCATGATTTACGCAAAGTACTTTTAGATACTTTTTTACTCATGTAACTCACCCTTTCCATTTAAGACGTAATATACAATTGCAATTATGATTGCAAACATTGCACATGCCATCATACTTAGTTTCAAATATCCAACGAGCATAAACCCAAAAGACTACTAATGCCCATTGCCATTTTTTCTTTAATCAAGAATGAAAGTAAAATACCCATTCCTAAAGCTGCCATCATGCCACCAAATGTGTTAATTGTTATTAAAAAAACCATGCTGGAATGATTTCTGCAACATTTATTCCACTCTGTGATCCAACAACTGCTGTTGTAGATAACAAAAATCATTGCAGGAATAAATCTAGTTAAAAACCAATTATATTTCCTAAGCCAGCATTTCGCAAAATGCAATCTTCTTAGGATTAGCTTCTAATGCACCTTGATAAGAAATACGGTTAGTAAATAAATTTAATGCATAGTTTACATTCCACATTGCAACACCAATTGCACCACCAACTACTGAGAATGTCACATTACTGCTGTTGTTGTAGCTAAATCACCAGTATCGAAATGCAAGTGCTCCAGCAACCCCAATATATGTTGCATATGATAAATCCCAGCCCACTGCTCCACCAGGAGTTACTGAGCCTAAATTCGCTAATTGAAGTAGTAGACCTAATTGAATAGCTAATGGAACATTACCCATAATTATACCCACTACCAACGATGCCACTATTGGACGACCCAAGCTATACCATCCTATCGTGTTACCAACTATTGATCCAATAGAAGCTAGATAAATAAAAATTGCGATTAATATTGCTTGAATTATATTCATAATTTATCTCACTATTCTATTCTTTTTAACCCTTCTTTTATCTGTTGCCACTGTACTTCTTTATCCGTTGGCATCTGCTGAAAAACGGTTTTAATTCCTTTTGCTAGATAAATCATCTAAAGACTTCAACATCTTTTTCAGAAAAAGTATAATGTCTGACCTACACCTATACCTTTGAACACATAGATGAAGCCTCCTTTCTAGAGCAGTTGCCAATGTTTACTGCAGATGCCAAACGACAGTTGTTCTTTAGTAAAGCCAAATTTTCTGCAGCACGTGTTACAAGTAATACATTTTCATCCGTGGATGATGACTTAGAAATGATTCAACAGCTGATGTTGTCAATATTTCTGGTTCATATGCATCAGAATATCCCCATCAACATAATTTCAGCTAACATCTCACTTACAGCAAGTGCATCATCTAATGCAATTATCTTTTTAATATTTAGAACTTTAGCCCATGCTGTAACAATTTGTCCGTGAATCAACCTGTCATCAATCCCTAATAAATAATGATCCGTTCATATTGTTAAATTCCTCCTTGACTTAATTATGGTCTATTTAAAATTGAAAACAATCACATTACAGCTATCTGGAAATCGTTTTCATATTCAGAAAAAGCATCCACTAAATAGTGAATGCATGTTTTATAGTTTTTATTTATTCTTTGTATTATCTGTATCTAATGCATAGCGATATTGGATTTTCTTACGCGCATTACGCTTTAAGAATTCTTCTAATATTTCTGGATTTTGATCAAAATATAAAGTTGTATCAACTCTACGTGATGGTGATATAAATTCTAGAGAACATCCTTTAGCATCTCTATGAATCAAAACATTTTTATACTCTGTAAATTCACCATTGAGAATACCAAACTTTGATAACTTTATCTTTTGATATTCCTTCTGATTGAAATGCTATCAGAATTAGAAGAATACCAATAACCACTAGTGTTGGTCTATCTTCCATCATTACTATTGCAAGATAGAAGAATACAAGACCAATGACAATCAGAAGGATTCTACGAACCATTGAGTTTTCTAGATTTAACTTTCTATATTCTTTCATTTGAAGATAGTAATAAACTGTATATCCAAATAATAGGACAGCTATAATCATAAACTCCATCGTAAAATCCTTCTTTCTAGATTACCACTCTGCGATAGTACCGTCGTAATGTTCCCAGTTTGGATTTGTCCAAACAAGTCCTTCCTCAGAAACTTTACGAATCTTCTCTTCATCAAGAATAATTCCTAAGCCTGGATTTGTAGGAATTTCACAGTATCCATCTTTGTAATAGAACATCTCTTTATTTACAACAAAGTCTAATAGATCAAAATCCCTTTGTTGTAGTGAATACCCTAAAGATTGTTCCTGAATAAATACATTTGGTGTACATGTATCTACTTGTAGTGTCGCTGCTAAAGCAATTGGTCCATATGGAGCATGTGGTGCTACTGCCATATCAAATGCTTCTGCCATTGCTGCAATCTTTCTTGTTTCTAAGATTCCACCAACTAAAGCTACATCTGGCTGTAAGATATCAATTGCACCTTGCTTAATTAAATTCTTAAATGCCCAACGTGTATATAAACGCTCACCAGTTGCAAGTGGTGTGAAACTCTTAAGGAAATATCCTTAAATGCTTCTTCGTTCTCTGGCAATACTACTTCTTCATAGAACATTAATTTATATGGTTCTAATGCTTTAGCAAGAATCTTTGCCATTGGCTTATGTACACGGCCATGGAAATCAATACCGATATTTAGTTTATAGCCAAATGTCTCTCGTAATGATTTAACACGTTCAACTACTTCTTGTACTTTCTCGTAACTATCAATGTAATGTAGTTCTTCTGTAGCGTTCATTTTAATAGAATCAAATCCACGATCAACTCTATCTTGCGCTTGAGCAACTACATCCTGTGGACGGTCACCACCGATCCAAGAATATACCTTGATACGATCACGTGCCTTACCACCCTAATAATTGCCATACTGGAACATTGAGAGCTTTACCTTTGATGTCCCACAATGCCATTTCAAAGCCAGAAACGATTGTTCCTTGGATTGGTCCACCTCTAAAGAATGAACGGTGCATACGTTGCCATAGACGTTCAATATCGAATGGGTCTTGTCCAACTAAAACACGATTGCCAATTTCATAGGCTCCTGCAACTACAGTTTCTGTCTTTGTTCCAGAAATCATTTCACCCCAACCAGAAATTCCTGCATCAGTTGAAACCTTACAGAAAATCCATCTTGGTTTAACTCTAAAAATTTCGATTTCAGTAATTTTCAAAATACTTCCCTCCTTAAGCTTGTTGCTTGTTCTTCATGCCTCTATATTCAATGAAATACCAGTAAACAGCAGATACTGCAATTAATGCAGGAATACCAATCACTGGGTTAGCTGTGAATGCTAAGAATACTAAGTAACTCTGAATCATTGCAGTAGCTGCGAATGATGAGATAAAGATTGCACTTGTACCAAGGTCGATACCAACTGATTGAGCAATTGATGTTAGTACAGGAGCAGTTGCTGAACCACACCATAGTAAGGAAGCAGTGATTGTTAAACCAATAATAATATTCTTCAGCAAGTTACCACGAGTTACAGCAACAACCATTGCAACACGGAATGGAACTACAGCTAAGTCTGCAAATGGTAATACACGGTTGCCTGGTAATACTAATGCCATAGCGATTGTTAAAGGAATGATAATTAAAGCAGTTGTAATTACATCTTGGTTACCTACTACAACAGCCGCATCCAAACCGATAAATACATTTCTGTCCCTTAAGACGTTCTTGAGACCACTTTTGAGCAGCGTCAGAGATTGGCATTAAACCTTCCATGAATAGAGCTGTCATCTTTGGAATTAACACTAATACAGCTGACATACTAACACCTAGTTTTAATACTGCAGTTAAGTCATATCCTGCTAATGCACCAATTGCTAAACCGATGATACCACCCATAATCATCTGATCTCCAAAAAAACCTAAATACTTTTGAGCATCTTTAACTGAGAACTTAGAATCACGAACGAATGGAATCTTATCTAATAACCAGTTCATTGGCCATGCGATGATTAGTGATGATAATGCAGATACAGTTGGCAATGTAACTCCTGGAATTCCAAAGAACTCTTCTACAGCACCTTGTGACCAGTCAGACAACTTAAATGTAATGATAGCCATTGCAATACTTGCACCAACACCTAGGAAGATATTCTTTGTTACAAAGTAAGTCATTACACCTACAATTGCCATGTGGTGATAGTTCCAAATATCAACATCTAATGTATCTGTAACCTTCAAGATTAACATAATGATGTTAACCAATAAGATAGTAAAGATTAAGATTGCAATAATTGGTGAAGCCCATGTGACTGCAGCGATGGAACCCCAACCTACATCTAATGCATCAAGTACAACACCTGTACGTTCAACCATTGCTTTAGCTGCTGGTCCTACGTTTGATGTCATGAAGTCAAGAATTAACTTAATACCAGCAAAACCAATTGCAAGTGTTAAACCTGACTTAAATGCCTTTGAAAGTTTTAAACCAAAGATTAAACCAATAATTGTAATGATAACTGGTAACATAACTGTTGCACCAGCGCGAATAAAGAAATTAAATACATCCATTATGATATTCATATTATCTATCTCCTGAGTTTTGTCTTTTTATTATTCTTTAACTGCCTCTAGAATCTCATTTAATACAGCATCGGCACCAATACCCTGTAAGAAGTGGCATAGCTTTAATTAGCTTTACTCCATGTGCATCTCCACCAAATTGTCCTGTTGTAACTAGTAGGTCATAGTCAGCAACCTTACTTGGAACTTCCATCAACTTTACATTGTGTAATTGTTACTTGCTGACCATTTCTCCTCTAAGAACTGCCTCATTTTTGTTGCGACTACTGTAGATGTGCAAATACCATTACCACAAGCAACTAGAATCTTTTTCATTTTTATTCCTCCTTTAAAATTGATTCTTGTATTACTTTCTAAAATTTCTTCTTTATTAACAGAATGAACGAGTTTATTCTTTTGCTTCATCATTCTGAATAAAACCAATAATTCTCTGTAACATTTCAATTTGTCCATGTGGGTTCAGCAATTGCCATCATGATTACAATTTGTGCATCGACTGTCTGATCAACCTCTTCCATGTTATGGAATTTAACTGGATTCTTTAATGCTGCTACTGCAATAGATGTAGTATTAACAAGGTTATTGTCTGCATGTGGAATTGCCACAACAGGACTTGTTGATGGTAATCCTGTTGGATACTCTTTTTCTCTTGCAAGAATTGCATCTTTATATGTATCTTTTACGAAACCTTGTTTCTCCAAAGCATCTGCTAGTAAAGAAAGTACTTCTTCTTTTGTAGATGCTTCTACTTATGGAAATACAAGTTCTTTTGTTACAACAACATTGATACTCATATCTCTTTCTCCTTTCCTACTTAGTTAGATATGTATTTAGAACTGTACGAATTTCTTCGTCAGAAGCTGTATCTAAATTTAAGTTTCCAAACATGCCTGTTCCCATACCAACGTATTGGCAATCATTATCAAAAAATTCTTGATAATTGCTTTACTCAACACCGCCAACTGCCATGAGTCTTAGTTTTTCCTAATGGAGCTTGAACATCCTTGAAGAATTTTGGACCAACTGTTCTTGCAGGGAATACTTTTACAATGTCAGCACCCATATTAAATTGCGTTTGAATCTCAGTAGGTGTCATAGCAGCAGGGATTGCAAGAATTCCGTGTGCTTTTGTGTACTCCATCATTTCTTTTGTGAAACCAATTGGAGATAATAAAAATTCTGCACCAGCATCAATTGCACTCTTTGCATCTTCTAAAGTTTTAACAGTACCTGCTCAATATGAATTTGTCCTTGATACTTTTTACTTAATGTGCGAATCATATCAAGAGCTCCTGTGGAATTCATCGTCACTTCAACCACAAAGTGTTCTTTGTATTCACGTAATACATGAATAATTCGATCTGCTCGCTCTAGCGTGTAGCCACGCATGATGACTGTAAATTTACCGTAATCTTCTAATTTCATAACCAATCCCTTTCTATAAATGCTTGGTATAGCGCACTTTCATTAGTGAACCCAATAATCCAGTCTATATTTTCTTTGCTCATAACTATCTCTGCTAACTTTTTTACAGCGTAGATATGTTTAGATGTATTAAGAATTGCAATTGGCGCAATCACATGTACCAGATTTCCATTTGGAAATTGAATAGGTTTCCTAAAGACTGTAAATCCGATAAATTCTTCATAGATAAGTGTCTTTTCATCCGCATGCGGAATTGCAGCTTCCGTTCCAAAGAAACTATATGAGAGCTGATTATCAAAGCTTTGCATTGTTTTATCGATATACTGATTATTGATTGATTTCACTTTACGCATTGGTTCAAACGCATATCGGATTGCATCTTTCCAATCAAGTTCTTTATCAGTAATTTGTACCCAATCCTGATGTAAATAGTGCATTAATCCTGGCAAAGCATCTTTATCTTTCATTTGTATTTTGGAAGATGTTTGCAATAATACTTCTAATTCATCTTTCAATGCTTGCATGTTTTCAACTTTTGCGTATTTTTTCAATTGTTCTCATTAATTCCTTAATCCGCTTTTCTGGGCTTGTAATACCTAGATCACTTAAGACCCTATCACGTAATCGTGATTGCTCATCCTTCGACATAATTGGATTGATAATGTATTGATTAATGTTTGTTTGAATTGGATCAGTTGTAAATACAAGGTCATAATCAGAGCCAAACTTTTCAAATTCACGAATTGATAGTGATGTTAAAAAGTGTATCTCCGAAATACTCCTCGCAAAAGTTTCAAGCATCATGCGTGATACTATCAATCCATTTGAACATACAACTACCGCTCTAGCTTTTGGTGCAATATCTCGTTCTTGTCGTAGTTGCGATCCAAAAATATAGCGTCAACAATTCAAGTTCATCATTCGAGAATCTCTTTCCAATATATTCTTCAATTGGTTTAACCAAATCTCCAATAATCTGTTTTACGACATCATAGTCACTATTTACTAACCCGCTGTAATAATCATGAATTTTGATATCAAACATGATTCTGAAACATGCAGGTCGTAAATGATTAAATAAGCGAATTTCAAACTTACCTTGGTCTTCAATTTCAATCAAAGTCAACTGTTTAAAACGTTCTACCATCTGATGAACAAGTGAGAATAAATCACTCTCAACTAAGATAAGATCCGACTTCTCACTAACATATACATTTGAAGCCATAAATATTAGACTAATCCATTCACTATCTTTCCGTAGGTTTTTCATCCCTAAAGTAGTTTCTGTATTACTCCATACTCTTTACTACTCTTTACAAGTTTTTCCAATTTTGATCGTTTAAATGTATTTGCTTATTTTTAATGCGATAGAAAACGTATGTGAATACAGTTTGCCATAAAATCAAATGATTCATCTGAGTAATTTACAAATAACTCTTTTTCAACTTCGCTGATTAAATGAATTGCTTTATCTTTTCTGAAATTTAAAGTAACGATCTAATATTGAAAAATCTCTTTTTATATGTAATATTTCTTTTGGATAATATCTTCAATTAATGTTCTGATTTGAAATTCATTTCCAGTAATGTCATAGCCTTGAACTCGATTGTATTTAATACGCAAACCATATTCATCTATCGATTCATTAGCTTGTTTTATATCATTCACAATGTGTATTTTTTTACTAACCTTGAGTACATCCATTAAATGATTTAGTGATACATCCTCATGACTATTGCTAAGAACAAACAGATAATATCGATTCTTTCTTTTCTCAGAATAGAATACCATTGATGTATCTGTTGACCGCTGTGAATAAAACTGGAGTATTTCTTTTGGCATCACGATAGAGCCATCAGCCCTTTTTAGTAATTTTCAGGAAGATTATTTTTGAACCAAGTCATTGTTGATTTGACTTGAGAATAATTGACCTGACGACGTGTCAAATCTAGAAGTTTCTCAATATTAGAAACTTTATAATCTGGATTTTTAATTAACAGATTTAAAATCTGACTTGCACGATCGTTCATTATATCTCCCTCATTTTTTATAATTACATTCTAAATCGAAAAAGTTGTTATGCATTTTTACATAACAACTTTTTGTACACTATTTTATTTATAACTGATAGGTCACACTACTTTAATCGCCTCTAAGAGTCGTTTTAGTTTAAATTTAAAATCATAATGAATAATACTTTTAGTTCTTATTCTCACTTTTTAAAAACATAATAGCATCGATTAAATCTTCACCTATAGCGTATGCATTTACTCAAATGACAATATGCGAACAAAATAGAATTTGCATTCGATTCATTTTTATTTAATTTTTCATCTCGTATTTTATATAGCTACACTTATTTAGCTAGCAAGATACGATCATCTGCTGAGATCGCTTCCTGTATTGGCATGGAAG
>BNJU01004939.1_pt1 | contig 30605 bp, 27 predicted proteins | sample 8539281 | NCBI WGS metagenome assembly BNJU01 (sample SAMD00202456, study PRJDB9452) | human saliva metagenome | isolation source: human saliva | place: Japan
CTGCTGGCCTCTTTCTTTGCCACCTGCTGGGTCCCAAACTGAGCAAATCTGACTTGAAGATGCTAGTTCCTGCTCTTTCTGCGATAGCAGAGCTTGTTGAGGCATTCTGCGATTTTTGCTCATAAAGCCAGTTCCTGCTCAATCCGATATGAATCTCCTTGTCAAACTCTGCAGTTCGAACCCGCGACAAAGCTCACTATACTGGTCTCATTGACTGTAAAAACCCTCCCGGCAGTTGGGGGCATTTGATTTCGTCATGGGGCACCTCTTCATCTAAAATTAAAATCTATTCCTTTTCTTTTCCGACCCGACAGTTCATGCAGCCTTCATACATTATTTGAGCTGACAAGGAAAACTATTCCATTGATAATTCTCCCGGCCAAAGACACTTTTATCACTGTAATATTCGTGAATAATTGTAATAATAAATTGCGGATATTCTTTTAGAAAATGTTCTAATGGATAGTAAACACAAGTGAATGCCCGATTTTCTTGACTGTCCAAAATGTAGATTTGACAATAATCAAGCTCAACATTTTCAAAGCAAATGCCAGCTTCATAATACTTTTCGCCCTCCTGACTATAATCAATCATAATCAAACTGAACATGCAAATGAGTGCTTTCCAGCCAAAATCTTCCGAGTGCTCAAATCCTGCAAACTAAAGGCCCGGCCAGGAGGCCGCTTCTCTGCTCTTTCCATCTTTCTCCTACTTCTGCTCGTTAATCTTTATGATTATTATACCATCCTTTCTCGAAATTAAAAACAGCAAGGCAAATAGCTTGCTGTTTCAGGTTATCACCCTCCATCTCAATCCGCCAGCTGGCAGCCGCTCTTTTCTTCTGATAAATTTACTGTCAGATACCTTGTTCTGGCCAGTAAGTCTTGGTGTTTACCTTGTCTCAACGATGCGCCTTGGATCCAGTCATCAAAATCTGGTCTGCATGCTCAACTGTCTTGAGTCGGTGGGCACTCGCGATAATGGTCTTATCGCGAGTCAAAGCCTCGAACAGCCTGCATGAGGGCTTCGTTTTCTGGTCAACATTGGCTGTTGCTTCATCCAGAATGATATAGGCGATCTGATAATAGCTCGAGCACGAAATGCGCTGACGCTCACCTCCAGAAAGACTGGCACCTCCTTCACCAATCTTAGTCGCCATGCCATCAGGCAGCAGAGGTATAAAGTCATGACAGGCGGCTTTAGCAGCCTCTATCACTTCTTCCTGACTGGCTCCGGCTTGCCAAACGAATGTTATTAGGCAATGGTATCCTCAAAGAGATAGACGCTTTGGAAGACAAAGCTGAAATTACGAATCAGGCTGTCATAGCTGTAATCCTCGACATCGTGTCCGTCCAAACTGATACTTCGATCCACATCCCAGAAGCGGGCGATGAGGTTGCAGAGCGTTGTTTTGCCATGATCCAGAAGGTCCGACAGTTGTTGTCGGGAATGGTGAGGAAACCGGTCAATGATTTTCTTATTTCCAAGAGAAGCTAACATCTCAGCTCAATCCGTCTCTTGAGGCTCAATATCCTGACTCGCTGATGTCCATCGGCTGGATAGCCAAAGACTTGATTGACCATATCAACCGACAAATCCAACAATGCGCAGGAGAGAAGAGAAAGAGCCAACGCCGTCTAGATTTTCATAAATCATAAAACCACTGACAATCACTATAATAGTTTACCAACAGCTCCATACTGCCATTGAGATAAAAGTAGATGAGAGTGACCCATAAAGAGACGGTCATTAATACCATACTGGAGGGCGAAAGTGTAAGGTGAGGTCACGAGTGTCATTTAGTATCTAGCTGACTTGCCTTCAATAGCCTTTGGACAGCTTCTTGGCAGAACGGTTGACCAGATTGTGTTCTAACTCAGCAATCCCTTTGATTATACTCCAAAACAACGGCTACACTAGGTCCGTATCCGCCTGATACTTGTCATCAGAAAGCCTTGCCAACTTGCCAACGATGAGGGTATTTGCAGGAGAAAGAGGACAAGACCCACCAGAGAGAACCAGACCAACCCCGCCAGTCATAGAAAGACCAAAATAGTGATGAGACCAGTCGTCAGAAAGCCCTGCACAGTCATCATAACCACTGCGTAGCTACATCAGACAACCCTTCCAGCGTATTAGTCGTAACACTGGTAATCTTAGCCCAAGCTATTTTGATTAAAGTAACCCATGGGCAGATAGCGCTATGTGTTACTTCAATCCGCTGAGCTACAGGTATGATAAGCTCCGCTTCCGTCTGAAGCATGGTGATTTTTCAGGGTAATCCAGACGTTTAGCACTGTGGATACCAACATGAGTGCAGAGCCAGCCAGAAGGTTCGCATAGAGATTCTTCTCAATCAGTCCCATAACGACTCAAGCCGATCGCTGGAATACGCAGAGCTGATGATAAGGACTTGTGATGATGCCCGATAAATGGATTGATAAATTTCCTACGATCTCTGCCGTACCAGAAATCAAAGAATTTTCATCATATTAAGCATGAGTCAGCCTCGTCTATCTCACTCAACTGCTGTAGCTAGGTGGGCCTGCCACATGGAAAAGCATCAAAGCGACTGCCTGCCAGCAACTCTATGCCGGACCCTAGCTTAATCTGACCATCATTGACCAGGACTATCTGGTCTGCACTCATAATAGTAGACAGCCTAGTGGGCAATGACAATCAAGGTCCGTCCTCAATCAGACGAGCTAGACTGGACTGAATCCGTGCTCATTTTCCGGATCGTATAAGCAGTGCTTCATCCAAAACAAGAATCGGCGCATCCTTGAGCATGGCACGGACGATGCAATCGCTGACGCTCCCCACCAGATAGATGCCCGCCGCCAGATCCGACCTGCGTCTCAAAAGCCGTTTTTCTAAGTTCATGATAAAGTCATAACAGCCGCAGCGACGGGCACTTCGATGACCTCTTCATCGAAGCTGCTGGATTTCATCCGGATATTTTCCATATTAGTCTCATCAAAGAGATAGTTATCCTGTGTCACATAAGCAACTGCTGACTGTAATAGTTCAGCGAGGCTGGCGAATGTCCAAGCACCATAGGGTAATCTGGACCAGAAGTGACGTCCCAGAAAGAAGTAGCAAGCGGTTAGACTCAGCCTGGGCCTGATGGACCGACCAGCATTGATGCTGCGGCCTTAATATCCAGCGAAATGTCGTGCAGTACTTTCCTCTTCATCTGTATAGCCAGCTGACGATCCGTCATGACCAGATCCTTCTTGGAAGTTCTCTCAGCTCCTGGGTATGCTCAAATCAGGCTTTTCTCCAAAATATCAATGACTTGACCAAAAATAGTCCCGATTTTCCTAAATCGTCCATTTAGCTAGCTACTAAAATCAGAGGAGTCAGAAGACTGAGCGGCAGAATAATCTATCAGAATGAAATTGCCAGGCAGTCAAGCTACCTGTGCAGATAGAAATAACAGCCAGCCGTAGTAGAAAGAGCAAGCCTGATGCAGAAAAAGCAGTCACAATCCCCATCTCCAGATTGAACTGCGCATCCACTCAATAAAGCAGTCTGCTCCTTCTCTAGCAGCTGTCACAAACTTATCATACAGAATTTTTCCTTGCCAAAGACCTTGATAACCTCAATCCCATTGATGTATTCCACTCGCTGTATCATTGAGCTTTTTGGTCTTGACCAGAGTATTGATAGTCCGCTTCGCTATTGCGCAGCCATCCGAACATAGGCCAGCACCACAATGGAATAGTCAGGAGAGACAGCAAGGTCAGCCGCCAATCAATGATCAGCATGGCAATGAGGACAATCATCGGACCAAAAATTCCAGCAGTAAACTCTGGAATCAGGTGAGCCAAGGTCGTTTCGGTCGCATCCACCCGCTCAACGATAATGTTCTTATAACTTCCTGATGACTGACTAAGCACTGTACCTAGAGGCAGCCTAGCTAGCTTGTCTGTCAGGCGGCGCCGCATTTCCGCTAAAATCTTAAAAGTAGCCGTATGCGACAGCATCGTGGAAATACCATGGAATCCCCAGTAGCCAATCCAGGCCAGACCTGCCCAAGCTGACTGCTGCAGGTAAAAATCCCAGTTTTTATTGCCCGCCAAGAGCTGATTAATCATCCCGCCAATAAAGAAATAAGGCAGAAATCCTGAAATCACAGAAGCAAAGGCAAAGATCAGACTGAGCACAAAATATATCTTATGAAGGGAAACAAAGTCCCAGATCCAAGCAAGAACAGATTTTTTCTTCATAGAATCTCCTTCTTCATCAAAACTGAGCCAACCTCCCCAGTCAAACAAGTCCATGATGGAATGACAAAATTCCAGCGCCTGCTCTAGCTGTCTTGAGCTACAGGGCCCAAATACAGCTGTGTAATAAGCTGTCATGCACGATCGCAGAAACTCGTGTTTGACCAGATGATTGATCTTCCTCTTTGTAAGCCAGCTCCAACAGCGATAAGTCTCGTCTGCATGCCAAATGAGGCAGACGCATCCTGAAGTCCGCTTGCGAAGAACCCTGAGATTTAAAGAGCAAGAGCTGCATAATATCCTTATGCTACAGAGAATCCCCATCAGGACTGGAGATCCTCCATGCTGATGGGCCCACATATCAGACAGGTGTCCCTTCTAGGGAAGCATAAAGTCACGTCGCTTCTGCTCTGTCCATACCGGTCTAAGGCTGTCAGAGTAGGCTGCACATGAGCACCAAAGAGACTGTCCTTACCCTCCTAGCGCTTATAAAGAGCCCCAGTCGCGTCAGCTAGCGCGACAAATTCTCCAGCAGTGAAGCATCCTGATAGCCATAAGCCAAGAACTCACTCCTCGCCTTTCAAGATTTTCGTTTCAACTCATCTGTTTCTCATGATTTTAATTCGATACCAGTTATCGCCCTTCTTCTTTTATTATAAATTCTGACAATTTAACTGTCAAGGAGAGAGACCGAGAAATATCATCGGTCTAGTTCTATTCCTTTTCCTTGTAGACATGAGAGAGCTTGCAGAACGTCCTCCAGAATTTTAATATTGGTGCATAAGTGATCAGCAAAGTGAAATCTTCCTGTCGGCGAAAGCCGAGCTCTCGATGCTCGAATTTTTATCTGACTGCTCCTGCCAACTGGATTTGGTAAACATCCTTAAACTTTCCAACGTCTGCTGAAGAAGGTCGACCACTTGACGCTGGTAGAGTGGATACACCAGCAAATCCTGAATAAAGACAATGAAGCCCATCTCGACCACTCGGATCAAACCAACCAACTGTCTTCGTCATAGGCCGCCATCACAAAACAAGGACTGATGGAAGGCCTGCGTCTAACTGCTGAGGGACGATTAGTGTAATTGCCAACCAACTGAAGCGTAGAGGTTCAGCACTGCCTGCAAAAATTCTAGCTGAGGATTTATTTTATAATGAATCATATGTATCTCCTTGTCTCTGCTTGATTGTAAACCATTTCTAACGCTTTTATCGAACTTGAGTCAGCACTCCGTCTTGCATCTATAAACCTTATCAACCTCGTCCAGCAGGCGGGTATCATGGGTAATCATGACCACGCTCTTATGGAATTTCTGGTCACCTCTTTGAGTAGATGGACCACGCGCTAGCCCGCTCTGTATCCAGACTAGCTGTCGGCTCATCAGCCAGATAATATCAGGGTCTACTGTAAGTGCTCGGGCGATAGCAGTCTCCGCCGTTCTCCGCCGGACAACTCTTTTCGGATACCGCTTGAGTGTTCCTTTTAAGATCCAGCAGCTCAATCAGACTGTCCTAGATCTGTTCTTTCCTTTTAGATAAGCGGTCAATAGTTGAATCTGGTTCGATTTTCAAAAAGGTGAGATTTGGAAGACTGCAAAATAAAAGCCAAAATCATTGAAACGCAGTAGCAGCCTGTTCCTTTTTCCTTGAGCTGGAAGTATCTTTTTCCCATGCAGGAAAATCTGTCCTTGAGGGTGTTTTGCAATGGCCCGCAAGGTCAGAAAGGTTGTTTTACCCGAGCCCGATGGCTCAATAATAGCTTCAAACTGCCCTGCTTCAGTTGGAAATCAGTTGTTTTCAGGGCTGAACCAGCGTATGCCCCTGGCCGTACTTCTTTTGTAACACCTTTTAGTTCTATGATGACATTTACTCACCTCCGATTGCTGTGATAGGGTCAATTTTTCAGAACCCGATGAATGGACAAGAGTCCGCCAGCCAGTGACATGAAAACAATGCAGGAACAATCAATCTAGCATAAGCTCCAGTCACTGTAAAAAGGCATAGAAGCCGGCAAGACTAGCTAGGGTTCCCAAAGAGCCTAAAGACAGCTAAGCTGATTCCCAGAGGACAGGATGAAAATCTGCCAATAGTAGCAATAATCTTCCCACTGGCAATCCCTTGAGCGCAGCATAATGCCGTAAAGATGCGTCTCTTTGGACGGTACATGATGTACATGAAAATTCCCAATACCAAAAATGTAATCAGAACCATGGCACCAATCATAAAAGGGAAAAGTCAGCACCTGAGGCTGATAACTCAGGATATTTTTCTTTAAAATCCTCATAGAGAGCTGACTCAAGTCCAGCTTCTTCAATCTTCTGACCATCCTGACCACAAGTGCACTGATATTCTTAACCTGACTAGAGCCGTACTTTAATTCCTCGAAATCATCTCAGATCCATAAAAGTACAGGTTGTAAAGAAGCTATTATCCTCAGAAACCAACAACCTGATAGAGGCGCTCACTCATTAAGCTGAAGCTGGTCGCCCAGTTTCACACCTTTTGCTGCAGACGCTATCAGCAATGACTTCGTAAGCAGTCCTCAGCAGGACGTCCCTCATAATGCCGGCGCTGAAAACCATCGAGAGAGACCAAAAACCTGAGCATTGAGTTTATCAGTCCCATCTTCATAATTGGCCACTGCTGACGTCTGACTAAAAGCCGTATCTGAGTCCTTGAAGCAGATGGTATTCCTCTTCCTTTGAGAGTCAGCCATTAGATTCTTATTGGCGTACTCCGACACATGATTGACTCTAGCCTCGTCATTGGTCCAAAAGTCAGCGATTGAGCCTCAGCCAAACCAACGGAAAGACTGGATAAAAGAAAACCATATAGGTACGAGAAAAGACCACAGCACCACCAAACGATAGCGTCCGCGGCTGTAGACAATCTCTTTAAAAAGCTAAAAACAAAGCTGTCCTCCTTTGAGATATTCGAGACTATCTATACCATAAAGAAACAAACTGGAAAAACTATCCTGTCAATCCCCCTCCATATGCTTCTGACAAAACCTGCATAAACCAACAGCGGTCACCTAGCATGAAAATCACCTGATTTGCTGAACCTGATAGCGAGGATGAGCCAGCCAGTCAGTCAGAGTTCCCATAAAAGGACGCGACTGATGATTCAGGAGCAAAGTCCACCCAACCTCCTCTAAATGTGGATCAGCCAAGGAAATACTCTGCAGAAAATCTCCCTCACAGCTTCCTGCAAACCTCGCTCGAACTAGTTGGACTGCCATTTGTCCCTAAAAAATGTGCTAAGTCTTCCAAGTAAGGCTCAAAAATGAAAAGATTTTGTTTCTCATGGATATAGTCTTCTACTTCTAAAATCCTTTTCTAACTTGAACAAAGCAGGCAGATTCTAGAGCCTCTTGATAATAGGCCTGCAAATCATCTAGCAAGCTAGTCTTCTATCTTCCAGCAAATCATATTTATCCAGATAATGCCGGTAAAAAGTACATGATTCACCTCGCCAAATCAATCAATTATGAATACTGATCGTCTCAAAAGTCATGTCTTTTCATCAGCTGCAACAAGCTAGTCTCTATCTGCTTTTCTGTCTTTCTTCGTTTTTCTCATACATGCCATTCACCTCAAAATGCAACAGTCTATCTAAAATTGATGGTTTGTCTACTCATCCAGCTCCCTACTATATAATAAATATAAGAAGGTAAGAACAGGAGGATTAAAAAGATGAAGATTATGATCAATCAAAAGAAGTCAGTCAAGAAAGAATTGAGCAATGGCGGAAGTAGAGAATCCTAAAAGCAGCCAAGATACTTAATTCATAGCCGCCCAATACTGACAACACGGAGATTTTAGACCAAGCCTACTGGAAGCAAAAATGAAGCTGACATAATGAAGCGTCTAACCAGCAAATCGGAACCAAACTCAAATGAGCTAATATTTTGATGAAATGGGCAAGTCAAATGGTCCAAGAAACCACGAAAACGAGCTGTTGTAACGATTTTTGCAAAGTGGACTGACTGCTGCTTCTTTTCAGTAAAAGGCAGAAAAGTTGATGTTAGAAAGACAAATGTCATAAACGAGTCAATCTTGGTGCTCTGTCCAGACCATTATGCCTTGCAGCTGTATCGGCGACAAACTAGAAGTCATTGAGACCGCAGGAAACAGCCCACTGACACAGTCTTAACCTTGTGGTGAAGTTGATAGAGGAGCCTCGTGATGCGTCTCATCCCTTCCAAACTGTCGGTGCCGCCAGTCAGCGAACGCGTCAATATCGGTATTCGCCATCAGCTTCGCGACACAGAAAAAGGCCCAGAAGCCTGATTCGTGTTGAATTTCAGCCTTTGTCCAGACAGCCTTATCAAAGAACACCAGCCCCACCTGGCCGCCGAATGGTCAAGGTGGATAGTTTGGTGCAAAAGAGCATAAAAGAATGAATTTCTTCCAACAAAAACTGCTCACCGCCATCTTAAAGAGACCCTGGAGAAGGTTGTTTCTTTACCAATCAAAAGACAATCATGGAGCTCGGTCTTACGCTCATCCATCTCTTTATAAGCTTGATCAATATCTTTCCAGTTTGTAGCTCAGTAAAGACGCACCTGGATACTACACCGTCAAGAACTGCCTTGAGCAAGATTTGCTCTGTCAAAGTTGTGACAGAGGTTCCGCCTGCCACTGTAATGTTTTGAGCAAAGGAACCGAGCGCACGGTTGTAATGAGGAACACCAACGAAACCTAAAACGTCCACTATGGAAGAACCCCAGGGCTTGATCCACGGCCGCTTCTGTTCCGGACATTCCAGAGCTGCACTGCACTCGCCACCCAGCGATTCTCTACGCACTTTCGGTAATTTCTCTTCACCACGTTCTGCAACAACGGCTGCTGCACCGATTCCACGCTATATTTTTGTCGATCTCGACGACTCATAAGAACGACTTTGGGAAGCACCACGCATTTTCAGCAGCAATAACAGCGCATTGTCCAACAGCTCCATCACCAATCACGACCACCTATCACCAGGTTTAACATTCGCCACTGCGCAGCTGATAGCTAGTCGGCATGACATCAGCCAATGTCAAGAGTGATTGAGCATGCCTTCTGTATAATCGGTGAGGTTGACCCGGAATTTTGATTAGAGCCCAGTTAGCAAAATTCGGAAGTATATATTCTGCCTGCACTTATTTGACCAGTTATTCCACATGAGAATCACAGCTCGTCAACCCTGCTCGGCAGGCATCACATTGCCCGCATCCATGAGTAAAGGGAGCAATAACAAAATCGCCAGGTTTAACAGTCGTTACTGCATCGCCAATTTCTTCGACAATCCTAACGCTCCATGCCCGCTTATTTTGATGGCTCCTGCTTTCAATATCTGGACTGGTGCGCCATGTCAGATCCACAGACACAGGTCCGAAATAATCCGAATAATGGCATCATCTGCCCGTCAGGATTTCAGGACGGTCAATTCAGTCAGTCCAACTTGACCTTCTTTGTATAAACTGCCAATTTCATCTGTTTCTTCCTTGATATCTTTATATGTAACTATTATACAACTTAGAGCACCCAAGAAGTCAAATTTTTGACACCATTTAAGATAAAACTTTTTATAAAAAGGAAACCCTTTCAGAGTTTCTAGTTTGATTTCTCACTGCTCATCCTGTTGTCCTGAGCAGAATGAAAAGCGCTTACTGCTTGGTAAAGGTCGAGGTTCGATCATTATCCACTCGTCCACAATCAGCTGATTGCCATTTTGACGATAGCTTTTTAGCATCATCACCGACAATCAGTCTTGGCCAGCAGCATCAACTTGTAGCCTGTTGATTTCATCGCCATCTACCCGGTCTCAGTCCAAGTACCAGTCGTACCATTGATTTCAGGACATGCTGGTCACCATCACGGTCGGTTGCTTGAAGCGCCCATCCAGACTTGTAGCCTCGGCCCCTGCATTTGATGATGACGAAGGCCGATTAGAGGAAGATGCAGCTGATGACTGCGAAGTCTGATTTTTGTGCAGATTGTGATGTTTGGCCTGAGTATTCTGTGATGAACTAGTATTCTCCTTGGTTGGTATTGTTCGGAGCAAGCAGTCATTAGGACTGCTGCTGTCGGAGATAGAATTGATAAAGGCTGTATTAGTCATATCGCTTTTCCTTTTTCTACATTTGTAGCTTTATAGTTATATTCTACATTTGTCTGTTTCATTTGTCAAGAAAAGCAGTTTTTATTATATGAAAATATATCTAGGGAAAATGAATCACCTGACTGAACTTGCTATTCAGACGCCAGCTTTGTTCTCTAAGTCTTCCCGAGTTCTCTTGACAAAATAGTTCCCAGTCGTATAATATTTCTATAAAAGATAAAAGGAGAAAATTATGTCAAACTCAGAAAAGCCCGTCAGTGATATTCCACATTGCATAGTGACCCTTCAGCAAGTCCCGTGTTTTGTCCACCATCAAGCTCGGCCGACATTTTTCAAGGCCAAGGGCAGCAAGTTTAGCATGAAGAACAGAGAAGATTCTAGGACAAGAGTCCACCTCATTTTCGTCTTTTGAAAGTGAATCCGAGAGAAACTCGGTCACCTCTTTCGCTCCATCAAGAACCTGTCATGTCCTGTACCAATCCCATCACACACTTTTTATCGAGGATTTATGTAGATGAGAAAGCCAGAGGGCTAAAGGTTGGCGAGCAGCTTACTCGCTTGCGGAAGACCATGCTCGGAAATCGGCTGCTATAATCTGACTTCAATGTTTGGAACGACAATGTCGGAGCTCTGCGTTTCTATGAGCGGTTAGGCGTCAGCCTCAGGAAACAGTATGAGAAGATACTTTTGATTTGAAGGAAAATTTTATAGAGCAAGAGCTATGCAGTTTTTGGCTATACCCACCAGCAGAATTAACTATTTTATTTGCCGAGGATTTTTCGATACAATAGATCATAATCCCTAATGAAAGTGAGAAATCTTTGCGACAAAATCAAAATTTCAACTGGTTGGATCCCTTCTCAGCCCAGAAAATCTTGCCAGTATAAAACAGAAATTGAGCAATCGCGATGATATCCAATATCCCTTCTACGAAAGTTTTCCAGGCTACCATGAGACGGAGACAGCTGACATCACGGAGATTATTGCTGGAGCAAAAGGCCAGGGAATTGACATCCTGACGGATGGGGAATACCCAAGTCCATGTGGCATCTGGATCTTTGTCTGGGGACCTATGGGAATGGAGCGTTACATTGCTGACCACGGCTATACCTTCAAGGACCACGACGGTGGGCATATGAGACCTGCAAGGATATTGGTATCCGACACAGCACCACTCTGAAAAATCATCACTTTATCGAGATTTGCGTTTAGTCAAGGAAGAGGCTGCTGGTAAAGATACCTGTTGACTGTCTGGGGACCTGCCCATGTTATACTGAGTTAGTTGTCTTTGACCGCTTTGGTTGACCAGGACAAATTTATGAGACCAATGAAGATTTGAAAAGGCTTGATTCCAAAGCTTACAAGGAATTTTTGGACGACTATATACATTGGTGGACAGATTATCCAGTTTGACGACTGTCTGGGAACTCTTTGACGAGTCCAATCCACAGCTTTTGCGGAGGGCACGCTAGTCTGCTGACCTGGCAGACGAGTTTGTCGCATTAGTCAACGTGTCGTAGACTACGCCCACGAGCCAGGCTGACTGTTCGACCCACAACCGCCGTGGCAACTACGAGCTGCCTGCTGCTGAAGGCACCTACTGAAGCTATCGTGAAAAATTCACATGGCGCTGAAACATTATGATCGCTACTTCCTAGAGGGACAGCGATGAAGCTGGTGACATCAGCCCGCTAGCTTTTAAAGGACATGATGCGGAAGTCGTTTTAGGACTGCTTCCAGCAAAACGACAGGTTTTGGATGACGAAAAGCGTCCTGGACCTGCTCGAGAGAGCAGCAAACTGTTCCCACTCGAAAAGAGCGTCTCCCTGCTTCTCCCACTCAATGCGGCTTTGCGCTTGTGACTTGAAACGCACTCACCATTGAGCAACAATGGCCAAAATCAAATACAAGCTAAGAAATCGCCCAGAAATTCTGGGATATTAGCAGTGCATGACCGCTTTTCTCATGCTTTTAAAAATCACCGTGGCTGTATTAGATCTCTTAGATGAACTCCAGCTTTCATCTTGCATCTGTTCAACATATTATCTTTTGAGCATCAGGAAAGTTCACCTGCTTTGAGCCAATCAACCAAGGTCTGTGAGAGCCTCCTGATCGATTCTGTGCATTGTAACAGCTACAGATCCATCACAGCATACGAGCTGCCTCTGGATAATAGTGTGAGACAGCTGGGCTAACTGCTGCAGCCCACGACTTGGTCTGCCTGCGAGGCAGTTGGGCTACGTCACAGTTCTTTTTCCTGGTATCCCTGATCCACTCAAACGAAAGAGTATAGTTTTCTTGCAGCTTGGACAAAGGGAGCATTCATCATCTGGCGCCCTGCTAGGATTTCTTTTCAAACCGTTGATATGTCTTTTAGTCTGTAAAAATCGCTAAATCAACGAAATTCAGCGTGCCTGCTGTACTCAAAACCTACCTCTCAATTAGCAGGCTGTCTTTTACAGACCTTCTTTCTGTGGATTGGCACTAACCACTGGACAAATAAGCAACAAAACCACCACCTCCGACCTTTTCTGAGCCAAAACCTCCAGCGATGATAGCTCACCCAGGCAGATCTCCCAGCTAAGAGAAAGCTGTGTCTCCGATTACAGTAGCCCTGGCATGTTCAGAGCATATCAAAATCGCATCCGCACTTGCAAAAGCAGTGATCAAGCATCGAACTCAGACCCAGCTGCACAGGCATCTCAAATCAAATCTTTTTATAGTCAGTAATGTTTTTCACAGGTTCCAAACATCCTTCCATCACTGCAGATGAACAGCCCAAATCCATGAATTGCCAAGCACTGGCTATCTCTTGACCAATCACTTCATAGTATACACGTATTTCCGATAAGTACACATTTTTCTCCAATCATACTTTAAAGACACGCGTTTTGCTCATGTGAAGCCTTTTGTCGAAACCAGTCAAAATACTGTGTTAATGAGCCCAACAAATTATTCTTTACGATCTACACACCCTCAAAGCTACTAGACGAGCAAACTTATTCTCTTTCCCCTCGATTGTCAGAGCTCTGGTGCCTCATCCCCAAACAGGCTTGACTCGTTGCAGATATGATTAGGGTACTACTAGCAGGTCTCACAGCTCTGGCCTTCAAGTCTTTTCTGCTCAGCCGACTGGGATTGGTAACGAAGCCAAAAGATGCATAAAATCTTCTTCAGGCCTGTACTGGCTCTTTAAAATAGTCTCCACATGCTGGAAAGGCATTGCTGACCGGACCGCGGTTTTGCAGGCAGGGCCACTGCTCCGATCAATCAAGCTCTGAACATGCGCTGCTTCCACTGAGTCAAAGCTCAAATACTGGCGATTTCTCAGACAGATCTTACTGGAATGACTGAGAACCAGATATTTATTTCAGGCCCAAAGAGTCTGACATTGGGGAGATTTGGCTTGAATTTTCCATGATTACTTTTTCCTACCGATTTTCACTCTCGAATTCTTTCTCGTTTTCGTCTACATCATTGCCTCGCGCATCCTAGCAATAAGTTTCGTTAAGATAGAAAGCCAAATCAACCATGATTGAATAGAGTCGAAGAGTATGAATCAAAACCCTCACCACATGACCGAATCGTTCACAGCTGCACCTCTGTTCATGAGTCGGTCGTGATCTGATTTTTCCATGTATTAGCCACTGTCGTCGTCAGTCAGGGCTGGCTTCTGGATTTTGGAAACAGGCTGTAGGCCAGGATTTGAGGCGACACCTGCGCTTGTCACCTCTAGAGATGATATCAAAGAGCGTGCAATATCTGTCTGGCGCTCACACCAGCTGCTAGGATTGCATCATGACCCCTGGTGCGGATTTCCTGCTCTTGAGCAAGAGGGCCACATCACGGCGGACAGCTGGGAATGTAGTGATTTCGTAAATCGTTGTAAAGCTGCTGTAGCTGCTCGAATAGCAGACAAGCGAGTATCAGCCACATAAGTTTCCAGGAAATATCGTGTTCATTGCCGTCGAGGATGGACTTGGCCGATGTAAAACCCGACAGGTTGCCACTGATAGAGATTGCCAGGCACGCTCCAGGATGCAGAGCTTAATCTGGCTGTTAGCCGCGTATTCTCAGCTGTTGCTTTCAACTTTAGCAGGTAAAAGTAGTGCTTTCCACTACACTTAGCATAGAAGAAACTCAACTGCTACTCATTTGGTTCGAAGTCTTTTCATTAACAGACCATCGTGCTAAAGGCAAAAGCTATTGATTTACTTTGGCAGTCCTTCAGACTGCGGCCCGCTTCAAAGATTCTTTCCAATCTCACAGAGGGCTAGATTCTTTATTCTTTACTGAGCTACATTGTAGGCTAGGAGTCCAAATGCCAGAACCATGTTCTGACGAGAACAGAGCGCTCCACCGTCATCGGCGCACGCGAGCTCAGTCGGGTTGCAGGATCGAGAGGAACTCAACCGCCTTTTCGGCGTCGTCAGCGTAGGTGGATGATTTCGTCAGCCCAGCTCCTCCCCGTCCGCCATCCGCACCGACGGCGCAGTTGTTGCGTTGCAGTTTCAATTCACCAGCAGTTCCTGTCATCTTTGGCAGCGCTGGCTATAATTTGTCATAGCCGCAAATACGGGCAAATTTTCATCAGATCCGCTTCGACTCGAAATATCCAGCGTTGACGGCGAGGCACGACGACAGTGAATCTGTTCAGCATTTCCTGACGTTGCCAAAGCGTGTCTCGCGGAAGACATCCAAATATCTGTATAGCAAAGTCTGTTCCACAAACGGCTGGACATTCGCTAAAAGACGAGACACCACTTCTACATCGCTAGTGTCTGCTACCAGCGTACGATACCAGCTCGATCAGTCGCTCCTGCCAAGTCCGCAATCATACTGTTGCCGCATCCAAAGCTCATTGACAGTTGCTACATTGATGCCTTTTTCAAAGCGGGATAGATCCTGAACGCAGATGGCGATCGCTGGTCTTGCAGGATTGATTTTTTCCATCAAAACAGCCGCTTGCAGAACAACAATCGAGTGGATCTACTGAAATTTCGTCGCGACCGCCCATGACACCAGCCGAGTAACTGGCTTATCCGCGACAGTAATGACTAGCGTGTGACTTCCAGCTCGCTCTTCGCCGTCCAGTGTCACCAGTGCCACCAGCACGCGCTTCCTGCACGACAATCTGGTCACCTCAAAACGTATCCAGATCAAAGGTACGTGCGGCTGGACTCAAAGTAGAGCAGGATGGATAGTTGGTCACGTCCACTACATTGTTAATCGGACGGATGACCTCTCGTTCATGTGAGGAGATTTTGCAGCCACTGGAGGACTTTGACATTAAACGGTGACATTTTCCAAGATACGAGCCGCATAATAAGGGGCTTTCTGTCTCAGGGCCACTGAAAGACTGTCGCTGCCTGCTTTTCATTTCCACCAGTGGAAGTCTTTAAATATACAGATTTGTCACAAATCGCAGCCATCATGAGCCACCCCACACACAGACAGAGTATCAGCCCGGTTTGGCGTGATGGAGCTCGATAACTTCATCGTCCAAGTCCAGATAAGAGAAGACTCTCACCTGGCACCGCTTCTTCACAGGTGATTTGAATGCCATCCGCAACCTTTGGCACGACAGAATCAGAAATACCCGCTCACCCAGAGAGAGCAGATCATACCCAGTGACCAGCCACGGATTTTCAATCTTTACAACGTCCGCAATGCGAGCACCTGGCAAAGCTACCATAACCTTCGATGCTCGCGAACATTGGAGCACCACAGACAATCTGATTTCCTCCTCTTCTCCGACATTGACTTGACAAAATCAGGGTGCCCGGAACATCTCACACGATACCACTAACAACAATTTTTGATACAGCAGCTGGAAGTCACACCTTCTACAACTCTGTTGTTGACATTTTCAGCCAGTCAGCTCGCCACATCAATGTCCACATAACTCTTTTAACCACTTATAACTTACTAGATATATTTAAGATACCAAATGTCAAAACGACTGCAGGAGATTAACTACACTGACGAATGATCGCAAATCTATCTTTTTCGAGTTTAGCCCGGGTTCAATTTTCTCTCTATCGCTAAGGAACTGACCGATCAATTTTAGGATTGTATGAACTCTGATCAGAAACAAATCACTAATTTAAAGCTTAGGTCGTATCATTTCCTCCTTAAATTTTCGTTTATTTCAATTCTCTAGCAGCCAGTCTGTGCTCACTGTCTCACCAGTGATATAGTCGTGCTGGCTGAATTTTTCAAAGCCGTTCACAAAAATTGAGCCCAAAATTCCTCCCAGACGCCCAGCCAGACCCAGTCAAAACCTTGTTTTCGGCTTCTCCATCTATCACCAAACATTTCGTCTCAAACCTTGACCATGATAAGCTTTCACGTAAACTGCTGAACCTCGTCCTGGCCCAGTTCTTGCTCCTGCTTGAGCCTGTCCTGTTAAACTTGAGAAAACCAGCAATTTCACCACCTTTGACAACAAAATAGACCTGACTCAGACCTGCAGTCTTTTTCGATAGTTGCAAGCGACAGCTCATCAAAATAATGAGCCATATCAGCTTCCTTGATAAATGGGCCAAAGGTTTTTGATAGGTCGTGACTTCCAACTCTGTGAGATTCAAGCTTCTTCTTTTCTGACTTCAATTGCATACTGCACTTTCTCAGAAAAGCTGCATCGATGAATACAGGTTTCACTTAAACTGCTGAGAAAACGAATATCTCTCAGAAGCCACGAATGTCGTTGATACCGTAGAAGCATGTAACCCGCTCTTTGCCAAGACCAAAGGCAACCAGAGTATTTCTGCATCAACGCCGCTCATTTCCAACACGCGGATGCACCATACCAGCTCCCATAATCTCAATCCAGCCGTCTTTGCAGATACAGCCGGCTCCACACACTTAAAGCAGGAAACATCCACTTCAACAGATGGCTTCAGAATGGAAGTAAGAAGATGCAGACGGATACTGCGTCTTCACCGAACATCTTCTGGACAATAATTGCAGCGTTCTTTGAGGTTTGCCATGGAAATATTTTCCAACCACCAAGCCTTCAATCTGATGGAACTGGTGGGGAGTCGATCATCGGTATCCTCGAAAACGCGCCCTTGCGAGACTATCTTGAGTGGCCCTTAGAAAGTCATGAGCATCCATAGCTTGCGCCTGAACTGGACTGGTGTCTGAGCAGAATTCTCTGTATGTAGAAAGTGTCCCACATCCCGTGCAGGATATCCTTTAGCAGATTCATCCGCTCAAAGTTGTAATAACTTTCTCCACTCAAAGCCGTCCACGACCTGATAGCTCATCCCGGATGAAGATATTCTAATTTCACCAGTCTGGTCATAATATGACGGTTCCCCACCGGATTTGACGGCTCTGGCAGAGTCACATCCATGATTCTCAGCCAGCTCTCAGAGCTACTAATTGTTTTTCCATCTCTCTTGAGCAGTCTTCAGCGCTGCTGTCAGAATATCACGTGCTTCATTGACGCAGCTATCGACACCACGCATTTCGAAATATCCTTCATCCTTTCTGGACTCTCAGTCAGCGAACCTTCTTACCAAGACTGCTACACGCGTCCCGCAGTTCCTTTTTCTCGCCTTGAGCTGCTTGAGAAGCTAGAGTCTTTCACGCAGGTTTTTAGTTGTTCTTCAATCGTTTTCGTCTTTTCCTCCAAATAAAAAGCGCGCCAACCTCCATAAGCGGAGCGTTGACACGCGGTACCATCCGTTTATTCGGCGCTTTACTTATCAATCCCAGAGCGTGAATTGCCCAGCTTTCATCTAGAGCCAGTCGCTGGCTCTCCTGTTAAACTCCCTTTAAGGTCTTGCAGATTGCTATTTAATTATATTTCATTCTAACAGATTTCTAAACATTTCGCAAGCTAATCCAGCTGATTTACATTGAACTAAACCTCACCTTTCATCTCGAAAATCCAGACAGAAGGGATGAAGAATAGGAAAAGCATAGAGCAGAACCCAAAACAGATGAGGCAAAAGTGAATTCAAATCTTGATCACTCAACTGAACAGCCTTGCATGTACAAGCAAATGGCAAAATAAAATGCTTCAAAACCGCCTCCTATCATCTCAATCCAAGCACTGCTCCACGAGAAAACCGCATTGACAAGAATAGTTCCAAACCACTGACTGCATTACACTAGAGAAGGCTGAGCCTAAAGCAAATTAACGAAATAAAGAGCAGAGTTACTGAATCAAACCAAGAGGGCGTAAAGTTCCCAGCTTTAGATAAGCCAAAAATCACAGTAGTTGCAAACTAGCTATGCCCTGTGTAAAGAAACCAGAGGCAGAACGGAATCGAATACCCAAGATATAATCCACACTTAAGTGGTGTAGATAAGCCGCATAAAAAGAGCCACTTATGATCCGTATTAACCACCAACAAAATACACAGAGCAAACAAACACCATATTTTGGGCAAAATTTTCAATGGAAAATATAGATGCATCCCTTTGAGGTTTGTTTCATAAGGACAGGGCGATAATCAGAAAGACAGGAAACCAATTCTAATCAGACTGTTAGATAATCACGCATGATTGAAATTTGCAAAAATGAAGGCCTCATGCCCATTCCTCCTTCCGTATAGACAAAAGCCTCTTCAAAATCCTTCACCGGAAGCTTGGATACTTCTCGAAGGTTCAAGATCTGTACCACTCCCTTATCCATAATGCAAAGTCGGTCGGCCAAAGCTCGGCTTCTTCAGATAATGGTCAGAATCACTAAATCTTTCCTTTAGCTGCTCAATATTCTTCCATAACCTCTCTAGCCCGCAATACATCCAGCCCTGTCGGTTCGTCCAGAAACAAAATCTTGGGCTGACTGATTAGAGTCATTGTAACACTGAGCTTGTGCTGCCAGCCACCTGACAGGGACTTGGCTCGTTCATCCTGTTCATCCATCAGGTCAAATGTTCCATCAGATGCTCTGTCTTTGATCCGCTTTTCCTTAGAAAATCCATATAAACCAGCTATCATCTCCAGATTTTCCTTAAACTGTCAGCTTGGGAGCAACAGTTGTTTCCTCGAGGCGAAACATTAATCATTTCCGACAGTATCTTTCTCCTTGCGAATGCTATAGCTCATTAGGGCATCTCTGCTGTTTCACTCAACCAGACAGGACAGCATCTTAACCTGTTGTCTTTCCCGCACCATTACAAAAGAATTCACCTTAATTTTTAGATTCAAACCAACAACAACCGTCTTTTGAGTTGTATTGTTTGGTCAAATCTTGCATCTCAACTGCATACATAAGGAAATTCTTTCACTGATATGAGGAACAAAAACGAAATGTTATTTAAAGATATGAGTTTGACATTAAAAGTTAGTCACAACTACTCATTTAGCTAAAACTGAGCTTATTTTAACTCAACTTGAAAGAGTTTGGCATAGTTGTATAACTTTATACTTATTATACACCATTCATTAGTAGTAGCAAAATAAAGTAAAGAAAAAATTGATTACAGATTCCTGATTATAAAATCACTTTTGAACTTTTGTCTCATTGAAGGTCTGATTAAGATCTTCATAGAGTTCGTAACGTTGATGCATGCCTTGCTGGGCATCTGCAAAGAGACCAGAGCATCCCCAGGTTGAATTTCAAACATATTCCTCTTTCTTTGGGAATGACAATCTGCCCTTGGGACCAACCTTGACCGATCCCATATAGCGGTTTTTGAATATCTTCTTCCATTTTCGACTAACTCCCCTTCCGCTTATCTTCAAAATCTACTGGAGCAAACTGCACTTCATTTGCTCTCTCTATTCACTTGAGCTAATTCTATTATAATCAAGAGAAAGGTTTTATAAGAAGAGACATTAAGAAAAAGAAGCTCGTCAAACAACAGATCTCTTTCTTCTATTTGATAACCTGCCAGCTTCTTTGAGGACATCTTCAGTACAGTAATGCCAAGTTTGGCATTTTTGTATTGATTACAGATTACCTGTATCGAAAATATTAACGTGAGTCGTAGGTTTGGCACCTTAAGAACTTTAGCTGCCATTTTACCAGTCGCAACACCTAGGTCATACTGGTTCACAACGACAGAGCGCGGCCTCCTTCAACCATGGTTGTCGCACTTGACAATCGGTTTCAGTTTTTATTACACAACTGTCGCAAAAGCTTAATGGTATTGTCAATTGAATCCATATAATGCCAACTTGCCAGTCACGACATTCATGGTTGAAGCAATTTCATTGGTTGAAGGAACAGAGTATCTCTACCCTTGTAGCCGCTCCTTCAGCTAATTTTTGAACTCTTCACGAGTTTTAGAGTTATCTTCGCCTAGAGTGAACGCAACGATAGTTTTGACATCGAGCCAAATTTTAATCAGCTCTAGCTGTTGCTTAGTTGGATTGCGGTCAGAGACACGAGAGATACTGCCACTGGCTTGTCAAGAATTTTCACTCAGGTTTGCTCCGACCGATCTGTGATGTCCCATGACGATAGGCTTGTCCAGTAGTTGCTGTCCTGTGCAGACGGAGTCGCAATCCGATCAACACATCGTTGTCATTGGAGACTAGCTGTTGCTCATAGTGAAACCTTACTCTGATCGCCCTCAGCATTCATAAAGTCAATCTAAACTTGTCGCCATACCTTCCTCAGCCAGACCATCCTAACCCCTTGTAAATCAAATCTAGCGAAGGGTGGCTGACATACTGCAGCACGCCTACCTTGACTGTCTGACTGTCACCATTGTCTCGTGGTGTTGCCTTTGCTGTTCAAGCGGAATAGACAATCCCACCGATTGCCAAAACCAAAAGGCTCCAAGATACATCGTTTGTTTCATGTTCTTTCCATTATGTTTATATTATCAACTCTAGGACGCAATCTTAAACATAGGTACTCCTCTGTTTTTATAATAATTAATAAAACCTCACACAGGCATTCTGTGTGAGGGCAATGCGGACACGATCAATTATAGAAATTAATATTCCATATCTCAAGTCTGTCATCAAACGCTGCAACTGTAATGTGCCCAACAAATTCTTATTATCAATTAATTTCATCAATTAGCTCAATCTCTCAAAGATTTGCTGCTCATTTCACCAACCACAAGCTCGCTAAACAAATTATCAATACTTTTAACCTATATTTTTTTCAAAATATGTCACATCTTTAAAATTTTATAAACAATGATTTGATTTAGTAAAGAAGATTATAGAAAAAATTAAATCTAATGAGACTTTAGAAGTTTAGCTTGGTTTTTGTTATACCTTAGAACCATGAGAAACATGCCTCGACGATACACCACATGACAGAGAGCTCCGCCAGAATTGCTAAGGCCAGAACAGAAGATTAACCAGCCTTGAACAGGAGTTGTTTCATAGATTCGCAGCAAAGCCCCAACAAGCTGCCCCTATCAGCCCACCAGTCCATGTCCAACCAGCTGACAGATAACAATTGAAACCAGCTGTTCCCAATACCTTTATCGCCAGTCATGCGCAAATACCCGCAGGCAGCCGCTCATTGAAGCAAACCAAAGTGGAGAATGACCGATTTTGAAATCAGCAGTCTCCAATAAGAACGAACGACGATAAAGCGGCTGTACCTGGTCATCGAAATCATGGCCAAGCACAGCAATATTATCTTCGACAAGTCTAGCGTAAAATTATTGAACCAAACATCGGATTTTCACAACAGCTATCGAACCATCTCAAAAACTATGTCGCACCTCCTCACACTGAAAGTCTCAATCCTTCACTGTAGGCGATGAAAAGCTCTTGAAATCTCACATACTGAAGACTTACCCAACGCCCGCAACAAATTTTTCAGGATTGGGCTGATACGCTCACAACCCAGTGCCGTCTGACACGACAAGCCCAAACTTTCGAGCCTTGCCAGTCCAACTCAGCCAAGCCCGACCGAAATCCTTCTGCCTCTACTTCCGACAGCAAGATTCCAATCTCCACTATCCGAAGTGACACCATAAGGACAAAGCTGAAAGAGACTGGCCAACCAGCAGCCAACGAACCCATCACGAGCAGAAAATGAGTTGAAAGAATCAAAAAGTCACAAGAGGAAGATTCTGCAACGGAAAGAATGCAGAGGAATTCCTCAAAAGCGAGCTCTAACCACCTTTCCCCATCAAGTCCCAACGATCAGAATCAGGTGAGTTGACACCACAGGTGAGAAGATTATTATCCGCTGACAAGGCCCCAACCCCAACCAAAATGCCCAGCGCTACTAAACGCACAGAAGCACAAGGAAGCCGTCAAACACTACCAGCTGATTGAGGAAACCGGACCACGATTTCACCTAGAGAGCGGAAATCACTTTACCAGGCCAGCCTGACCGAAATTGAAGAAACGGATGAACAATCCAGACTGGCTTTATCCGCCGACGCCAAAGAGAGAAAATCCAGAGACAGAACCGGAGAAATATCGTCAATGACACAAACTATTATCCTGTTGACGCAAACCACAAATGACGAGTTGACGTTTAAGATAGCCAAGAAGGACGAGCTTGGTTTCACGCCAAGGATATTCCAGGTAAACATGGTCATCACAGGCAACACTCCAACCTATGAAGTCAACACAGACGCCGAGCTAAGCCTACTTCTCCAAAGCTAGACTCTAAACTGTCCAAGTAGATATGATTGAGACTAGAGCTCAACAACTGGTCCAGGAAAGCCAGGATTTGTCACCCATACAGGCCAGAAAACCCTTATGCGTCACACCAGATGAAGAGAAAAAAAAGATGAAATATAAAATTACCCTTTAACTATCAAACAGACTTAGGATCATGACAAAGTCAATAGCCAGCTGAAGATTCTAATATCTCATCAACTCCAATAATTTATAAAACAGGTAGAACTTACAATCACCTGTTTTTGCGCTCTCCCGAAATTCTTCTAGTTCATTACAGAAATCTTCTTCAAGCCCATTTTAATCTTCAGACTTTTCTTCCTTCTAATCCACAGCCCCAAACCAGACATCTACAAGCAAGCTTGCAAGTATGAGGTTTTCCAGTACCAGTTTAGGAAAAGATCTGCACCACCTAGAAAGAGACCAATAGGTGCACGTCCGCCCAAGGAACATCTTCACAGTCGGTAAAGCCGAAATAATCTACCATTACGATCTTTGCGAATCACTGTCACACCGTCATTGACCGACAAAGCTAAGCCTACAAAGGTCACAGCGCCATCGGCGAAATCGTACCCGCCTGAACAATTAGTACTTCCATCCCTCGAAAGCATTGAACAGTTGATCCACGTCTCCTTCAAAGATTGCTAGTCTGAGGCAGCCTTCAGACCCAAGCTTACTGTATCTTCGTATCAGCAAGCCCAAACAGTTGGTATAGTCGCCGTACATTACATTTCCATTCGAACGCTTCACGACAACTCCTCAGAGAAGTTCCACAAAGTCTACTTAAGAAAGGTCACAGCCCCCAGAACTAGAAACTAAAGTTCCTCTCACCGACAACCATTTCGCGTTGCCATCCGCAAAGGTCGGCCACTGCCCGGTCAATCGCCCTTCAAAAGATTACGTGCCCGTTTGAGCTTGGCCCTATGAACATGATACACTGTCCTTACAGATGGTTCAACCACTGTTTGAAACAAGAAATGTCACTGAGGTAATTGCCTTGCCTCAACATCGCACATACCACACCAGTACTTGACCAGCTGGAAATCAGCTCTGGAGCGGAAGTGCGACCGTACCCACTGGTGATGCATATGTCTCTGACCTGAATGGTCTTTCCACTTCCATCAAAGCGCTGGCTCGACTGTTTCAACGCTACTGTCCAATGATCACCTGCCCGGAAGACAGGTTTCTCAGTCTGAATGCGGCCCCTTGATATTCGTAGAAAATGTATCTTTGTTCAGTCGGAGCTACCTTAGTATACTTGAATTATAAAGCGACTGGAGTTCGTTCTTATCCAATAATGTTTACAGTGATTGATCTGGTTTACCCACAAACTGTTTGTTCGAGTGAGTCACTGCGCCATTCGAGTGATATATGTTCCTGACCTGAATAGTTCTTTTCTGCCCATCTTCGAAGCTTGGCTCAGTGCCCCTAATTACCGGAATTAGTGGTTCACCACCCGCAAAATTGGGGTACCAGTTGCGCAACACCTGAGGTGGGCCTGCTGTCGCATTGGTGCTGGTTGAATCACTTCTTTTCAATACCGCTTGGTACAATTAATCAAAATAGGTACTATTGACATCAGTGTGTCAATTGAGTTCTGGTGTTTCACCCTTGAACTGTTTATTCGGGGTAAAGGTTATCTGTTACCTGTATCCACTTCGAACTTACTGACATTCGGTACTTGACAGAAGAACCATTATCAAATAACGGAGTCGAACCAGACGGAATGAAGAGTCATGGCCTGTAAGGAAAAGACTTTCCTCAACCCGGACCCGCAGGCCTTCTGTCTTCACCAGTTCTTGTAGGAATCACTGTAAACCTGACTGTAGGTCGCTATCACCGGTGCGCCGTCTATCAATACGTTTCATTGGCATGGATCTGCTTCACCATAAATTGCTTTTCGACCGATGGTCACGCAACCATCTGCACAGTGTATGTTCCCTGACCTGAATGGTCTTCTTCGTTGCCATCTTCTAGCGTTGGCTCCACTGGTTTCATCAATCGGAACTAGTGGATCGCCCGCGCGAGCGCCAGTTTGAGAAGACCTGAGGTCCTGTGCTTACGTATTGAAAACATTGGCGTTACCTTAGTAACCTGGGATCAAGTCGCCGTCACTGGTGTGCCGTTCTTATCAACACGTTTCTCAGCATTGATCCTGGTTTACCCAATACCGCTTGTCTGGGTGAAGGCCTACCGCACCATTCGGTACAGTATGTTCCCCGGACCCGAATGGTCTTCTTCTTGCCGCCATCTTTGAAAGTTGGTTCACTGTCATCAATCAACCAGTGGATCGCCGCGAAGCTGTCGGTGCCATTGAGGACAATCTTGAGACCGCGTTGCTGCATTGCGCTGGTTGAACCACTTTCACTGCTGCTTGATATTTGATACCGGAGTTCCATCTGCATCAGTCCGAGTCATTCCAGTTCCTGTTTCGAATTGCTTGTCTGCGAAAGCTACTCACCGTCTGCGCCCACTGAACCTCACCGACATTTAGCACTTTTAACCATGAACCATTATCAAACAGTGAGCGCCTGCTGGGAATGGAACGGAATCATGGCTCGAGTGAAGATAATGACCTCTGAACCGACTGCAAGCCTTCTGTTCAGTACCGTACCAGTTGGAGTTACTAGTGAACCTGGCCGTATGTTAGCAGTTACTGGCGTGCCATTCTTATCGACGCGTTTACAGAGATTGACTGCCTACCACAAATTGCTTGTCTGGTGTGGAAAGTCACCGCGCCATCTGGAGCAATCGTGTATGTTCCCTTGTCTGAATACAGTTCTCCTTACTCCATCTCCGAAAGTTGGTTCACTGACCATCAACTGAACCAGTGACCACCACCCGCAAACGCTGGAGCACCGCCTGCGGAACACCTTTGAGGACCCTGTGCTCGCGACACGTCAGCTGAGCCACTCGTCACCGCTGTCGGAGCATAAGTAAGCGTTACTTTGCACCATCTTATCCACTCGCCTTAACGCAACTGACTTGGGCACCAAGACACTGCTTTCTCCGAGCAAAAGGTGAGATGGAACCATCTGAGCTGAGAGTGTATCCCTCACTCCTGAACAGTTCTTCTCAGACTGACCGTCTCGCAGAGTCATTGGAGAATCCATATCAATTGGAACAGCAGAGCTCCAGAGAAAGAAACCATTTGCAGCTGGGACCTTGAATGCCAGTTGATTCAAAGTATTGGAAAGTTACTGAGTTACCTTGCAACTTCGTGGGGGTATAAGAAGCAAAGCGTTTGCACCGTTACATTTGACCTGTTTACACAATCAGTACGCTCTATGTGCAAATTGCTTAACTGGTTGAAGCAGTACCAACCACCTGAATTAATGGTATAAGTTCGATTAGCCACCAAAGTGTCAGTCCCATTTCCAAAGGTCATTATTTGGTCACACGATTGGAACCGCTTTATTCCCTGGGCTGAAAGTTGGTTTTATTACCAGGCCGGGACCTGGGAGGCCGCTGATTCAGCATCAGTACTATTATATAATCATGTTACCGTTGGCGTATAGGCGGCAGCAATCGTTACTCCATTCACACGTTTAACAGTCATTGAGCTGGGGTACCCAATATTGTTTAAATGGGTGCGATAGTACTGTCTGAGTTGATGGTATATTCTCTTACCCTTGAACTGTCTTTCTAGTTGACCATCGTCAAAAGTCATTGAGAATCATATCACCGGAACTATGGATCAACACCTTGGAAGCATACCTGTTTGCGGAACACCTGAGGGCTCGTGTTATTCGCGTTTGGTTCCTCTTGAACCACTTTTCATCACGTTTGTATTGACTGTACAGGGTGCTGTTGAAGCAACATTATCAGTTGAGTTCCTGGTGTTTCACCAAACTGTTTTCAACTGGAGTGAAAGTACTCGTCGTCCGCATTCACTTTGAATTTACTAACATTTGCGTACTTCTTCACTGTTGAATTATTATCAAACGCGGAGTCGAACCAGCAGGAATGAACTGAGTCATGGCCAGGTGTGTAAAGGTAACTTTACTCTTTCTTGACTTGACTCACTTGTCTTGTTTCTAACACCAGTTGGCTTTACAGCTGTCACTGTTGTTTGATATTTTGCCTTCGTGCGCCGTTGACATTCGCACGATCGATTTCACCTCTATGTTTTACCACGAATGTTTCACCGGTGAAGGCACATACCATCAATATCCACTTCTCAAACTTGCCAACATTTCAATTTCTTTCATTGGTACCAGGTGTCAAAACTGAGAATTATCGCTGAAAACCAACTTGGTCTTCCGGCTTCAAAAGTAATTCACCATTCTGAACCAACTCAGGACCTTCAGTATGATCGCCAAGGTGTGTTTGGAATAACTTTTCAACAATAGACATTAGCTGCTTCGGTTCCATTTGCATCTACATGTTGACCGTGACTGGTGTTGCTCAGTACCCTTCCTCCGGCTTAAAGGTAATGGAACCATCTGAATTAATGGGTATATAAGTCTTGATATACTACCACCGTCAGTCCATTTCAAAGGTCATTGGTTTACCATATCGACAAATCGCTTACCAGATCGGCCTTTTTCCTTTTGCCGCTTTGTGGTTGTCCCTTGCAGAACCAGTTGACCAGCATTGGTGTTAGTTGGTGATCTGTGTTACCGTTGGCGTAAGGCAGTAACTTCAGTGCCATTCGTATCAACGCGTTTAATCAGTCACCGAAAGGCGTGCCCACATACGTTTTTCTGGAGGAAAGTAATCGAACCATCTGACTCCACGACATAAGTATCATTCACCTCTGTTGTTTGATTATCTTCAAGGTCATTATTGGCCATATCAACGGTAACAGCTTGTCACCCGCAGTGAAAGTAGTGGTACCTGATTGTGGTAGACCTGAAGACCAGTGCTAGTCGCATTGATACCTTTTAGAACCACTTCTTCACCACTGCTTGGTATTTGACTGTACCAGAGCGTTATTCATCTGCTCGAATCAATGTCAGCTCAGGAGTGGTTCCCTAAACTGCTTGTCTATGAAAGTAACCACTATTAGTATCCACTTCAAATTTACTAACAAGGTTGGAATCTTTATGTCAAACCATTGTCAAAGAGCGGAGTTGTTTCAGCTGGAACGTATGAGAGGACTGGGGTGAAGGTAATATTGACCTTCTTGAACCTGACCTGTAACTCTTGTCTTATCACCAGTACCAGTCGAGCGCCTGGCAACAGTTGGCGAGAAGCCGCGCTACTGGTGCCATTGTCAACTGTTTGACCGTCACTGGCACAAGTACCCACATATTTCATCTGGAGAAGGCATAGATCCATCTGAATTGATGGTGGTTCTCAATGCCCGCAACAATCTTCTAGGGTTGATCATTGTCAAAGGTCATTGCTTGCTGGGTCAATCAGATCGCTGGGTCGCTCTCGAAGACTGGCGTTCCGTTTGTGAACCCCTTGAGGACCTGCTGATGGCTAGCAGGTGTGCTGTTGCGTAACCTTGGTCACGGTGAAGTTGCGTCACTTCGGCACATTGGTATCAACACGTTTGACTGTCAATGGTCGCTCTTTGCCAGTGAATTGCTTAAGTGTTTGAAGGTACGTATCATCTGAATTCGATAGTATAAGTCTTCATTAGCTACTTCCAAAACAACCTGATAAAAGTCATGGTTGTTTCATGTCAATTGGGATTTGGTTGGTCACCTGGGGTGAAGGTTTGTCAACACTTCAGTTGACCTGGAGGCCAGTTGATTCAACATTGGTGCTTCTGTTACTTAACACATTAGGTTGGTAGCGTGCTCGGTGGCTACCCACCATCACTGACTTGAACCACCACTGTCTGGCGTACCATAAAAGTTTTGACAGGTTTGAAGGTCACCTGGCCGGTATTGATCTAATTCAGTCCCGGACGCGTTATTGACATGGTGGTTGGCACCAGCACCGTTACTGTTCGACCGTTACAACCAACAAAGCTGGTAGGACAGTAGCGTCTGGCATGACAGGGGTCGTATTCGCATCATCATCGTTAAAGACTAGCGTTTATTTTGGTCCAGTCCCCTGAAGACCACTTGATCTGTAGTTAACCATGAATCGTTTACAACGGCCGTCCATACCAGTCAATTGATCATTTAATAGGCCTACATCCGTTTGAAGTCCAACCAGCGACGTACCACGTCGCCCAAGCGAACATTAACCCGTCAGTCTGGCAGTACCCGCAGCATTTGGTGTGAAGACTACTGAACATTGCCATTGACGGTCATGATAAGTCCCTTCGACGAATATAGTTGCCATCAACAGCGCCAAGCATTACCCTTGTTTATCCAGAACCCGAGCGCTTGGTACCATAACTTCATTGACACTGTCGTCTGAACGATCCGTTCCTTTAGGTGAAGTGAAGACAGCAGTTTGAGTCTCACCCGTACCATCCGTAGTCTCTCTTTCACCTTAGGAGATAAATGTGGGTAAGACATATCTTCTACTTCAACACCAAACAATACCGGTTGCTGTTCAATACCTTATTGTCCACCAAAGCGCATACCCAAATTTGTTCATTGACCGCCAAATATTTAAGGGTATTGAAAGTCAAGGTATAGTCACCAGCAGCTGTAACTCTTGTAAGGTTGTACCTTGCTTTCATTGAAACCATCATTAAATGAAACCTATCCGCTAACTACAGGATTTAGCACTACCATTTGGATTAGCTGATTTAACCGTAAGTTCCATTTTTGCTTTGTCTAAATCAGCAAATCATTATAACCAATTGATCGTCCGCTAGTAATTGGCCAGCCCCCTCGTCCATATGCTCCTTTATCATCAGAACCAGTCATTAGCCGACTCAACATCAAATATCAGCTGGCGTTGTTCCCAAATAAATGTTACATAATAGGAGCATCAGTCACCGAATCACGGCCTGAACATGGCGGACAGTTTCGCCATAAGTCGCTGGTGCATCACTGCCATCTACCACCAGATCCCATCGTCGCAGCCTGTTGCCCAGACGGATGCTACGCAGAAACCTACTGTGAGGCTCCGCGCGTCATCACCACAGGAACAGTCCGTTCATTAGAACTACTAACCAAAACCCAACTTCACCACCTGTCACTGTCAACCCATCAGATACTAACCAGCCCACGCCATCTTTTATCAAAACACCCTTTCTTAACGTCCTCAACATCAACATTTTTGGTGATAACCGTATAGGTTCTTTGTTGCACTCTTCATCTCCATTCACCCATATTCCCAACCGTACCGCCTATAAAGATTAATTACCTGGTTGGCGTTCACCATCTACATAACCACCGTGAAGCACGCGCTTGCCCAGATAGGTAGCTCACTGGAATTTCACCCCAGTTGTTGAGTCTTCGGTAAACCGCTGGCTCATCCTGCGTATTGAACCCTGATCACGGATGGCAGTCCATTGATTCGAATAGCTCCTGTCACCGAAGGAGGTTTGACCATACTTGCCGCAAACTTAAATATCCATTTTACATTTGGGTCATAAAATGTTGCCTGTGTTCTTCAACCCGTTTCTATAAGTTTCAGTCGAGCAAAGGTTTAAACTCAGTGACCGTCAGGTTACTTCATAGCCCAGTGAAATTTCTCTTGAAGGTCAGTTCCTATTGAAGTCCACCAGAATCCAATCCTTCCAACTTTCAGTATCCGAAAATCGCCAAGTAATCTGTCACAACTGGGTACTATCTTTCTTGACAGATCCTCCGCTTGGTTAGGTACTGTGCGTTGATAGCA
>BNJU01003106.1_pt1 | contig 30523 bp, 42 predicted proteins | sample 8539281 | NCBI WGS metagenome assembly BNJU01 (sample SAMD00202456, study PRJDB9452) | human saliva metagenome | isolation source: human saliva | place: Japan
GCATCTCCCAGGTCTCGATGACGTCGCCCTCGGCGAGGTCCTTGAAGCCCAGGTTGATACCGCACTCGTAGCCCTCGCGGACCTCGGTGACGTCGTCCTTCTCGCGGCGCAGCGTCTCGATGGACAGATCGCCGTTGATGACGACGCCGTCGCGCACCAGGCGGGCCTTGGTGCCCCGCTTGATGATGCCCGAGCGGACGATGGAGCCGGCGATGGAGCCGAACTTCGAGGAGCGGAAGATCTGCCGGATCTCGGCGGTGCCGAGCTCGACCTCCTCGTAGACGGGCTTGAGCATGCCCTTCATGGCGGCCTCGACGTCCTCGATCGCGTTGTAGATGACCGAGTAGAACTTCATGTCGACGCCCTCGCGGTCGGCGATCTCCGAGACGCGCTCGGCGGGCCGGACGTTGAAGCCGATGATGACGGCGGAGTCCACCGTGGCCAGGTTGACGTCGTTCTGCGTGATGGCACCCACGCCGCGGTGGATGACGCGCAGGGCGACCTCCTCGCCGACGTCGATCTTGAGCAGGGGAGTCCTCCAGGGCCTCGACCGCACCCGAGCTGTCGCCCTTGAGGATGAGGTTGAGGGTGTCGACCTTGCCCTCGCCCTGAGGACGTCGGTGAGGTTCTCCAGGGAGACCCGCTTGCGGCGCTTGGCCAGCAGGGCGGCGCGCTCGGCGGCCCTCACGCTTGTCCGCGATCTGGCGGGCCGTGCGGTCGTCGGGGGCGACGATGGAGAGTCACCGGCGCTGGGCACGTTGGTCAGCCCCAGGACCAGGGCCGGGCGGGCGGGGCCGGCCTCGGTGAGGTTCTCCCGTGCTCGTTGAACATGGCGCGCACGCGCCCGTAGGCGCTTCCGGCCACGATCGGGTCACCGACCCGCAGCGTGCCGCGCTCGACTCAGGATGGTGCTCACGGCGCCGCGGCCCTTGTCGAGCTTGGCCTCGATGGTCACGCCGCGGGCCTCGGTGTCCGGGTTGGCCCGCAGGTCCAGGGCGGCGTCCGCGGTCAGCAGGACGGCCTCGAGGAGCTCGTCGATGTGGAGACGCTGCTTGGCGGAGATGTCCACGAACATCGTGTCGCCGCCGTACTCCTCGAGGGACCAGACCGTACTCGGTGAGCTGGCCACGGATCTTGTCCGGGTTGGCGCCCTCCTTGTCGATCTTGTTGACCGCCACGACGATCGGCACGTTGGCCGCCTGGGCGTGGTTGAGGGCCTCGACGGTCTGGGGCATGACGCCGTCGTCGGCGGCCACGACGAGGATGGCGATGTCGGTCACCTCAGCACCGCGGGCACGCATGGCCGTGAAGGCCTCGTGACCGGGGGTGTCGATGAAGGTGATCGGACGCTCCTCGTCGTTCAAGTTGACGCGCACCTGGTAGGCGCCGATGGACTGAGTGATGCCCCCGGCCTCACCGGCGACGACGTCGGTGGAGCGGATGGCGTCCAGCAGCTGGTCTTACCGTGGTCGACGTGGCCCATGACCGTGACCACCGGGGGCCGGGGCATGAGATTGGCGTCGTCCTCGTCGGGCTCGAGGTCGATGTCGAAGGACTCCAGGAGCTCGCGGTCCTCGTCCTCGGGCGAGACGATCTGGACGTTGTAGCCCAGCTCGGCGCCCAGGAGGGCGAAGGTGTCCTCATCGAGGGACTGGGTGGCCGTGGCCATCTCACCGAGGTGGAACAGGACGGTCACCAGGGCCGCAGGGGTTGGCGTTGATCTTCTCGGCCAGGTCCGTGAGCGTGGCCCCCTGGCGCACGCGCACCGGGGTGGAGCCGTCACCGCGCGGGACGATGACACCGCCGATCGACGGCGCGCTCTGCTGCTCGAACTCCTGGCGCTTGGCCCGCTTGGACTTGCGTCCCCGCGGGCACCGCCACCGCGCCCGAAGGCGCCCTGGGTGGAACCGCGACCGCCGCGGCCACCACGGGGTCCGCCGAAGCCGCCGCCCGGACGACCGCCGCCACCGGGACGACCGCCGCCACCGGGACGCGAGCACGGCCACCGCCGCCGGCACCGCCTCGTGCGGGAGCACCGGGGCGCCCGATGGAGGACTGGCCGGGCATCATGCCCGGGTTGGGACGCGGACCGCCCGGACGCGGGGCACCGGAGCGTCCGGCTCCCTGAGGCCGTGCACCGCCCTGCGGCCGTGCGCCGCCCTGAGGGCGGGGGCCACCGGGCGCGGGCCGCCCTGGGGACAGGGGCCACCGGAGCCACCCGGTCGGGGCATGCCCTGAGAGCTGGCGAAGGGGTTGTTGCCGGGGCGCGGCGCGCCAGAGCGCGACTGGCCTGAGCGCTGGCCTCCTCGACCTGTCTGACCACCCTGGCGGGGCATGCCCTGGGAGGTGGCGAGGGGTTGTTGCCGGGGCGCGGCGCACTGGGGCAGGGGCCCCGGGGTCAGGGCGTTGCGGCGCGCGCCCGGGCGTCGGGGCGCCAGAGGCGGCCGCAGGCTTGGGTGCGCCGGCTCCGGGCTTGGGGGCCTTGGGCGCCTCAGCGGCAGCACTCGGCTGGGGCGCCGGCTTGACGGCGGCCGCCGGGGACGAGGGTGGGGTCACTCGGCTGGCGGCCTGAGCCCCTGGCTTGGGTGCGCCGGCACCCGGCTTAGGGGGCGGCCGGCTGGCGGCGGGGCTCGGAGCCTGGTCCTGAGCACCGGCGGCTCCCGGCAGCGCCCTGAGCTCCTGGCTTGGGGGCGCTCTTGGAGGGCTTGGGGGCCTGAGAGTCGGTCTTGGCCGGCTTGTCGACCTGGGTGTCCGCCGGCGCCTCCTGCACCTGGGCGGCGAAGTGCTCGCGAACCCGGCGAGCGACGGGGGGCTCAACGGCGGAGGAGGCCGCCTTGACGAACTCTCCCTGGTCCTTGAGCCAGGCCAGGATCACCTTCGAGGTGACCTTCTTGCCAGTGGGGTCGAGCTCCTTGGCGAGCTCATGAACGCGTGGTTTAGCCACTTTTCTCCTGTCCGGTTTCCCACCCCGGACAGGGGTGGGTGCTTCTAGAGGCAGCTCATCGCTGGGTACTCATCGGGTGCCCATCGGCTTCCTACCCGCCTTCGCTATCGGTGGTCCGCTCACCCGGTCGGGCAGCGGGGACCTCGCCGTCGTTGACCATCCTCCGCTCCAGGAACCCGCGCACCCGGGCCACATCCAGTGGTCCGCCGGTGCGCAGAGCGCGTGGAGCGGCGCGTCGTCGCTCAGCGAGGTCGAGGCACGCCGGATCCGGGTGGATCCAGGCGCCGCGCCCGGGTCTGACGGCCCGGGCATCGACGTCGAGCTCACCGCTCGGCGTCAGGACGAGACGCAGCAGCTGCGTCCGCAGGGGCCCTTTGTCGACAGCCGATACAGGTGCGCTCGGGCACGTGGGGGATGGTGACCACCGTCCGTCGGCGTCCTTCCGCTGCTCTGCAACCGCTGACGCGGGTACCGCAACCGGGGAATCCCGGCGCAGGACCCGCAAAGGTCCGCCGGAAAGTCTACATCGCCCCGCAGGGCGGTTCAGTCGCCCAGCTCTGAGGGACCTGTCACGTCGTCGGACTGGGAGCCCTGGCCGGGAGTGATCTCACCGGACTCGGCGTCGGCGTGGATGTCGATCTTCCACCCGGTCAGGCGCGCGGCCAGGCGGGCGTTCTGCCCCTCCTTGCCGATGGCCAGGGAGAGCTGGAAGTCGGGGACGATAGCGCGTGCAGTGCGTTCCTCGGCGTCGATGACGCCCACGGCGGCCACACGGGCCGGGGACAGGGCGTTGGCGATGAAGCGCGCCGGGTCCTCGGAGTAGTCCACGATGTCGATCTTCTCTCCACCGAGCTCGGTCATGACCGCGCGCACCCGCTGCCCCATGGGGCCGATGCAGGCCCCCTTGGCGTTGACGCCGCGGACCTTGGAGCGCACTGCCATCTTGGTGCGGTGGCCGGCCTCCCGGGCGACGGAGACGATCTCGACGTCACCCGAGGAGAGCTCGGGAACCTCGCGCTCGAAGAGCTTACGAACCAGACCGGGGTGGGTGCGCGACAGGATGATCTGAGCCCCCCGAGTGCCGCGCGAGACGTCGGTGACGTAGGCGCGCACGCGGTCTCCGTGACGGTAGCGCTCACCGGGCACCTGCTCATGGGGAGGCATGATGCCCTCGTGCTCCTCGTCCAGGCGCACGTAGACGATACGGGGGTCGCGCCCCTGCTCCACGGTGCCGGAGATCAGCTCACCGGTCTTGTCCTTGAAGGCGCCCAGGACCTCGAAGTCGCGGCGGTCCTGGATGCGCTGGACGATGACGCTGCGGGCCGTGGCCTGGGCGATGCGGCCGAAGTCGTCGGGGGTGTCGTCGAAGTACTCCCCCGTGGGCTGGTCCTCCTCGTCGACCTCCGGGGCCAGGACGCTCATGTGCCCGGTGCGACGGTCGATCTCGACGTGGGCGCCGCGGATGGCTCCCGGAACCTTGGAGTAGGCCCCCAGGATGGCGTCCTCGATAGCGGGCAGCAGGTTGTCCAGGTCAATACCGAGCTCGTCGGCAGCGCCTCGCAGCTCCGGCATATTGATGTCCATGGGTCCTTGGGTCCTCTCTGGTCCGCTGAGCGGGTGTGCACTGGGTTCCCGTCGACGGTAGCCCGTGACGGGTCGGATGGTCCATCACGTCTGTCCGGGCCGGTCCGTCAACCTATCAGTTATCAGGACACACATTATTCCCGGTCGCTATCCGCGGGGAGCATCTTATGGATTTTCGGCCTGTTGCCCGGCTCTAGAGCCCGGCCACCACCATCCGCGCCTCGGTGATGTCCCCCAGCGCGATGCGGTGCTCGACGCCGTCGACCTCAATCCCGACCATGCCGCCATTGTGGTCGTCGGCCTCGTCGTCCGCATCGGCCGCGGTGACGAGGCCGGTGAGCTCGTCATCGGCCGTGCACACCCGGGCACTATGACCAACGGCACGTCGGAAGTGACGCAGGGTGGTCAGCTCCCGCTCGGCTCCGGGGGTGGAGACCTCAAAGGGTGTACTGCCCCTTGACGGGGTCGGCCTCGTCGAGGGCCTGGGAGATGGCCGCGGTCACGGGCCCCAGGGCGTCGAGATCGAGGTCTCCGGGGCCGTCGACCAGATCCACGAAGACGCGCACGACCGAGTACTTGCCCGCCCGGGTGGTCTCCACGCCCTCGAGATGAAGCCCGGCGTCGTTGACGATCGGAGCGAGCAGATCGGTGAGACTGCGGGCCAGAGCGTCAGCGCGCTGGCGCGGATCCTTGCGCGGCTCATGGGCTGCCATGGTCGTTCTTCCTCCCGTACTGGCCCGAGCCGAAGGCCCGGACGAACGCGGTCAACATAGTCAACATGGTCGAGGTGGTCGAGGTCGGGATCATGCTACCTGCCGTCTGTGGGAGGATTCCCCGGTGAACACTCGCCGCGCTCCCCTCCCCGCCCAGTCGAACGGCTCTCAGCCGCCCTCCAGTGACCGGGTCGGCGCCAGGCCCCGTACCAGTGGCGACACCGGTGCGGCGGGCCACGGCTTGACGCGCCGCGCCATGGTGCTCGCGGTGGGAACGGCTGTGACCGCGGCGCTGAGCGGTTGCGGGCTGCGCCTGGGGAAGGGCTCCCCGGCGTCTCTGCCGTCGGCCTCGGCGGCAGAGACCGCTCGTGATGGACTGGCCAGGCAGGCTGCGCTCATCTCCTCCACCGCTGGCGTGGTCGCGCAGGCCGGCGGCGGGGATGCCACGACGACGGGTCTGGCCGAGGGGGTCAAGCAGACGGCTGATGCCCAGCTCGAGACCCTGGGCGGGGTGTGGCAGCCCTGGCCCTCTCAGGTGCCCTCCGCCTACCCCACGGTGGCTCCCGTGCCGTCGGCCTCGGCGGGCGCCTCCGCACAGGACCTGGCCACGGCCCTGGCCGATGGATCGACGCTGGCCCGCCGCGCGGCGATCGCCGCCGCCTCGGAGCAGGATGCCCGGCTCTTCACCTCGCTGACGGTGGCCTGGAGTCTCCAGCATGATCTCTTCCAGCCGCCGAGCTCGGCGGACAAGCCTCGGGTGGAGGTGGCGCAGGGTTCCAAGATCAGCTCCGGTCTGCTGACCTCCTATGACGCGGCCCGCTACGCCATGGAGGAGCTTGCCGCGCGCAGCGACGACTCCGAGCGCACTCGGGCGATCGCCGACGCCAAGGCCGCCACCGCCGTGGTCAACGCCGCGGTGGCCGCGGGCTCTGAGGACAAGCGGCTGGGCGCCTACGCCGCACCGAGTGAGTCCACCGACCCCAACGTGAGCACCCAGGTGCTCTGGGCCCGGCAGGTGTGGTCCGCCGTCGTGTCGTCGGAGGTGCAGGAGGCCGGTTCCGCCAAGGCCTCCAGCCCGGCCCGCGAGGCGGCCGTCACCGGTGCGGTCGACGCCGCCCGGCGCGCCACCGCCTGGGGCGCGGACTTCTCCTCCCTGCCCGGCTACGCCGCCTGACATGCGTCTTCTCGTGGCGGCCGTGGCCGCCATCGCCGCCCTGGCAGCCGTGGACCAGCTCTTCTTGTGGATGGAGCGCCGTGGCCGGCTCTACTGGCGGCGCCGCAAGCGCGACCCACGTGACGCCCTCCTGGGTCCCATCGACAACGTCTTCAACCCGGCCCACGAGCACGTGGTTGAGCAGCAGGAGACCGAGGAGCGCCTGGCCGATATCCAGGGCGACGCAGCCTCGAGGTGAGACATGACGAGCGCAGCCGCCCCCACCACGCAGCGCCCGCTGCGCCGGTGGACACGTCGAGTGCCGTTACGCGACTACCAGCAGAGTCTCCTTGACCGGCTCCATCCCGACGACGGATCCACGCTTCACCTGCTCGCACCACCGGGAGCGGGTAAGACGCTCATGGGGCTGGAGCTGGCCGTGCGCAACGGCCGCCGTGCGCTCGTCCTCGTACCCACCACGGTCATCAGGGCGCAGTGGATCCATCAGGCGCAGAAGCTCTTCACCTCCTCCTTCGGCTCTCCTTCGGTCACTGGTTCCGTCGGCGCCCACCTGCCGGGCGCGCGTCCAGAGCAGGCTGCAGAAGCCGCCGACCTGACGGTGCTGACCTATCAGTCCCTGGCCGTCGTCGGCTCCTCCCCCGCCTGGAGCGAGGCGGCCCGCTCGCACTGGCTCACTGAGCTCACGGCCGACGGACGAAGCGCCGGGAGCGCCGAGGAGTGGCTGAAGCGCCTGGAGGCCGATAATCCCCGGGCCTACAGCCGTGGACTTCGTTCACGCACTGCCACCATCCGCCGCCGGATCGATGAGCTCGACGACGACGCCATCGACGCGATTCTGGGTCCAGGTGCCCGGGCACGCCTGGACGCACTCGTCACCGCGGGAGTCGCCACCATCGTCCTCGACGAGTGCCATCACCTGAAGGCCCACTGGGCCATCGTCGTCCACTACCTCGTACGGCGTCTAAAACGAGCGGGCCTGTCCCCCACGCTCATCGGTCTGACGGCCACTGAGCCCTCGGGTGAGGACCGGTCGGCCCGCCGCTATCGCGCGCTCCTGGGCGACATCGACGCTGAGGTCCCGGTTCCGGCCGTCATCCGTGCCGGTCACCTCGCCCCCTGCCGTCAACTGGCCTGGTTCACGCTCCCGTCCCCGGAGGAGACGGAGTTCCTGGCCGTCGCCGGAGAGGAGCTCCATCACCGGGTGGGCGAGCTGCTGCTGAGCCCCGACGGCATCGACTACCTGCTTGAGGTTGTCGCCCCAGCCGTGGCGTCCACGGCTCCAGGTGACGGGGGCGGGTCGGGGCCGTTGCCTCGCATCGCTGGGACGGATGACGACCATGCCCCTACGACAGCGAGGCCTCACGAGGAGGACGAGCTGGTGCATCGGATCGTTGCGGGTTTCGACGCCGACCCGCTCCTGGCCGCGTCCGCAGCAGCGCTGCTGCGCAGAATAGGCAGCTACCGGGGCACGGCTCTGAGCACTCGAGTTGTTCCGCTTCTGCCCGAGCTCGACCTGCTTGATCTTGACGATGAGCTCAGGCTCCTGGGTCGGTACGCTCATGATCGCCTTCTGGCGGCGCCGGAGCGCCGGCGGGACTGAGGAGTCCACACGCGAGCTGCTCAGAGGCTTCGGGCTGTACCTGACCGATTCCGGTATCCGGGCGGGACGGTCCCCGGTGGACACCATCACTGCCGCATCCAGGGCCAAGGACACGGCCGTCGTCGACATCCTGCGTCACGAGCTCGACTCCATCGGCGATCGGCTGCGAGCAGTGGTTGTCACCGATGCGGCCGAGCACTCAGCTCCTCACCGAGCGCTCGACGTCCTGGTCCCGGCTTCACGCCCCGGTCCCTGCGGGAGGCGCGGTGCGTTGTATGAGTACGCTGCTCAGTGATGCGGAGCTGCGCTCCTTGCACCCGGTGCTGCTGACCAGTTCCCGCCTGAGCCTGGCCAGCGGCGACACATCGCTGCTGGATCGGCTGCGTCGGAGCACCGGTCTCGCACTCCCCGCCACCGATGACGGCTGGATGCTCTCGGTCACCGGGCAGGGAGTTGGCAGCGCCGGGCTCGTCCTGGCCGTCAGTGAGCTGGTCGCTGCCGGGAAGGTACGACTCGTCGTGGGCACCCGGGGGCTGCTCGGCGAGGGCTGGGACTGCCCTGCCGTCAACACGCTCATCGATCTGACGGCGGCGACGACCTCGGCCTCAACGCAGCAGCTGCGCGGTCGCACGATGCGTCTGGACCCAGGCTGGGTCGACAAGGTCGCTCACAACTGGTCCGTCACCTGCCTCCTGCCAAGCCATCCCCGACTGCGCTCCGACCCGGACCTGAAGCGACTGCGTCGCAAGGCCGAGCACCTGTGGTCACTGGTGCGGATCGATGATCCCGAGCGCCCCGGTGTCGGCCTCCGACGAGTCTGGTGGCGCTCCTGTTGTCGAGACGGGGCTCGATGCCATGCTGTCACCGGTCCAGCGCCGCCTTCTCGAGAGACTGGATGACGGCGCCTCCCCGGAGGATATTGATGCCCTCAACTCCGCCACCCTGGCCGGCCTCGATCGTCGGGTCGAGCTGCGGCGATGGCTCGCTCAAGCACCCGCAGCACACCGAGTGTCACGACGCGGCCGTGGCCGCGTGCTGGAGGCGGTCGAGATCACGAGCGCCCCGGCCCTGCTGCGCCGGGGATCGCCCACGGCCTTCTGGAGTGCAGCGGCTCGCGCCGTTCTCGATGTTGTCCTGCCGCGATACGACCTCACTGCGGACGGGGAGCCCGCTGGCGGGACCCTGCCCCGACCTCGTGGTTCGCGAGAGTGCCACCGATTCGCTCGGCGGATCTCGTCCGCGTGTGCTGATCGGCCTGGACGGGGTGGGGACCCGTCAGAGTGCTCGGTTCGCCGACATCCTCACCGAGCTCCTGAGCTCCCCGGTGCGCCGTCCTCGTTTCATCCTCGAGGCCGCTACCGCAACACTGGCTCGAGGTACGGCCGAGCAGCCTCTGAACGGGCTGCGGCGTCTCCTGGGAAGGCTGCTGGCGCTGGGGGCATGGAACCACGATGACAGTGTTCACCTTGCGGTTCCGACGGCCCTGGCCCGCTCCCGAGCCGATATGGAGGCCTTCGTCCGTTCCTGGTCCACACGAGTGGGTCCGTGCCGGCTTCACCTGGTTGCCGATGCCGATGACGCGGCAGCGCTCCTGTCCTGCCTCGGCAGCGGTGGTCCCACCGGACGAGTCGAGCTGCGTCGTACCAGGCGCTGGCTGGAGGACTGAGCGGCCGTGCCGTTCAGTGACGGGCGGCCTCCAGGGCGGCGCGGACGGTGGTACTGAGCTCGGCTGCGGCGGCGTCGGCGGGCACGGAGCGGCGCTCGCCGGTGCGGCGGTCACGGATCTCCACGGTTCCCTCCTTGGGCAGGTCCCGGCCGACGACCAGCGTGTAGGGCAGGCCGAGGAGCTCGGCGTCGGCGAACTTCACGCCGGCGGAGACCTTGCGGCGGTCGTCGTAGAGGACCTCGACGCCGTCGGCGTCCAGGGATGAGGCGATCTGCTCGGCGACGTCGAAGACGGCCTGGTCCTTGCCGGTGGCCAGGACCTGCACGTGGTAGGGGGCGATCTGGGCGGGCCAGGTCAGTCCCTTGTCGTCGTGGTTGGCCTCGGCCAGGGCGGCCATGACGCGGCTGACGCCGATGCCGTAGGAGCCCATGGTGACCACGCGGGCCTTGCCGTTCTCGTCCAGGACGGTCAGTCCCAGGGCCTGGGAGTACTTGCGTCCCAGCTCGAAGATGTGGCCGATCTCGATGCCGCGGGCCAGGTTGAGGGGACCCGGAGCCGTCGGGGGCGGGGTCGCCCTCACGGACCTCGGCGGCCTCGATGGTGCCGTCGGCGGTGAAGTCGCGGCCCATGACCAGGTCCAGGACGTGCTTCTTGTCGCTGTTGGCACCGGTGACCCAGCTGGTTCCCTCCACGATCCGGGGGTCGACGAGGTAGCGCACGGAGCCGGTGAGGACCTCGGTGCCGTCCTCGCGCTTCTCCACGCGCCGCAGCGGGGAGTTGGGGCCGATGGCGCTGGGGCCGATGTAGCCGCGCACGAGCTCGGGGTGGGTCTCGAAGTCGGTGTCGCCGGCCATCTCGACCTCGGCGGGGGCGACGGCGGCCTCCAGGCGCTTCATGTCGACGTCGCGGTCCCCGGGCACGCCGACGACCAGCAGCTCGCGCTCGCCGCCGGGGTGGATGAGGGTGACGACGACGTTCTTGAGGGTGTCGGCGGCCGTCCAGGCCCGCCCGTCTGAGCGCGGGTAGGCACGGTTGCACAGCTCGACCAGGGAGTCGATGGTGGGGGTGTCAGGGGTGTCGACCACGCGCGCCGGGCCGATCCCGGAGGCGTCCACGGGCTCGGGGACCACGGTGGTGACGGCCTCGGCGTTGGCCGCGTAACCGCTTGAGGAGCGCACGAAGGTGTCCTCACCGATCTCGCAGGGGTGGAGGAACTCCTCGGAGTGGGATCCGCCCATGGCGCCGGCCATGGCGTTGACGATGACGTAGTCAGGCCCAGACGGGTGAAGATCCGCTCGTAGGTGTCGCGGTGGGCCTGGTAGGCGGCAGCCAGGCCGGCGTCGTCGATGTCGAAGGGTAGGAGTCCTTCATGACGAACTCGCGGCCGCGGATGATGCCGGCGCGGGGGCGGGCCTCGTCGCGGTACTTGGTCTGGATCTGGTAGACGACGGCCGGCAGGTCCTTGTAGGAGGAGTAGAGGTCCTTGACCGCGAGGGTGAACATCTCCTCGTGGGTGGGGGCCAGCAGGTAGTCCCCGTCCTTGCGGTCGCGGAGCTTGAACAGGGTGGGGCCGTAGTCGTCCCAGCGCCCGGTGGCCTGGTAGGGCTCGGCCGGCAGGAGTGCCGGGAAGTGGACCTCCTGGCCGCCCATGGCGTCCATCTCCTGGCGCACGATGTCCTCGATCTTGCGCAGTGTCCGCAGCCCCAGTGGCAGCCAGGTGTAGACCCCGGGAGCGGCCCGGCGGACGTAGCAGGCGCGTACGAGCAGGCGGTGGCTGGCGACCTCGGCATCGGCCGGGTCCTCGCGCAGGGTTCGGATGAAGGAGGTGGAGAGTCTGTGCAGCACGAGGGCGATCCTACGGGGTCTGACGCCACGGCCCCAACGGAGCCCGCCCGACCGTACGAGATCACGCGATTCGGGACCGGCTGACCAACGACGACGCACCGGGCGAACCGAAGGCCTTGACGCTGTTCAGGGACGACTTGCGGCCCTCGAGAAAGGCCCGATACGCTCCATCCCATCGGAGGGTTCGTCGACCCTCCTATCCCTGAGTTCGGCCGCGTCACGTCCCCCTGCTCGCGGGCCACAGGCAAGGAAGCATATGGACAGGCACTCCTCCCTGCGCGAGGGACACGGCCAGACGTGGGCGAAGGCCATTCTTCTGGGTGAGCACTCCGTGGTCTACGGCCACCCCGCCGTCGCCGTACCGCTGCAGGACCTGCGGATGCGAGCCACTGCGAGACCGACCTCGGGCCCCTCTACGCTGACCAGCCTGGACTACTCGGGCCCCCTGACGCAGGCCGGCCCCCGGTTCGCCAGCGTGGCGCGAGCCTTCGAGGTGGCACGGGAGTTCTCCGGGTGCCTGGACCAGGCCCTTGAGATCACCACCGTCAGCGACTTCCCCCATGAGCGCGGGCTCGGTTCGTCGGCCGCGGCGGCCGGCGCGATCATCCGTGCGGTTCTGGACGCCTGCGGGCGCGAGGCCGCCGCGGACGAGCTGTTCGCCCTGACGCAGATGGCCGAGCAGATCGCTCACGGCAAGCCGTCGGGGCTCGACGCCGCCGCCACCTGCTCCCCATGCCCCATCCGGTTCCAGGGAGGGCAGATGCGGCCCCTGAGCCAGCGCATTGAGAACGCCTCCCTCATCATCGCCGACTCCGGGATCCACGGCTCCACCCGAGAGGCCGTTGGAGGCCTGCGCCGGCGCTACGAGAACGATCCTGACAACATCGGCCCGCGTATCAACCGACTGGGAGCACTCACCCAGAACGCGATCATGGCCCTGGACCAGGCCGACGCCCCGGCCCTCGGGGTCGCCATGGACGAGGCGCACGCGGTGCTGACCGAGCTCAGGCTGAGCCTGCCGATCCTCGATGACCTCACCGAAGCCGCCCGCAGCGCCGGGGCACTGGGCGCCAAGCTCACCGGCGGAGGACTCGGCGGCTGCGTCATCGCCCTGGTCACCGGCGAGTCCGCCACGCGCCGGGTGCGTGCCGCCCTGGAACAGACCGGCGCACCGGAGACATGGAGCTATCGGATGCGCATCAGCGAGGTGGACGAGTGACCGCCGTACCCCCTGGAGCCGCTGCCGGCTCCTCCCCGTCCGCCATCACGACCGCGACGGCCAGCGCGAACACCAACATCGCGCTCATCAAGTACTGGGGCAAGGTCGATGAGGCACAGGCGATCCCAGCCACGTCGAGCCTGTCCCTCACCCTCGGCGGCACCCGGACGACGACGACGGTCTCCTTCGACGGCGGGGACGGCGCCGCAGACTCGGTGACGATCAACGGGGCCTCCCCCAGCGCCGTGGAGCTGGAGCGAGTGACCCGGTTCCTGGACCTGGTGCGCGCCCGCTCAGGCGTCACCGCCCCGGCAACCATCACCTCCCGGGCCTCGGTCCCGCTGGCGGCCGGCCTAGCGAGCTCGGCGGCGGGCTTCGCGGCGCTTGCGGCAGCGGCCTCCCGGGCCGCCGGCATGGATCTCGATGGCCGGGAGCTCTCCAGACTGGCCCGACGCGGCTCGGGCTCGGCGACCCGCTCCGTCTTCGGCGGGCTGGTCCTGTGGAACGCGGGCCACGACGACGCCTCCTCCTACGCCGAGCCGGTCGCCTGCGAGATGGACCTGGCGATGGTCGTCGTCGTACTCTCGCAGCGTTACAAACCCATCAGCTCGACCCTGGCCATGCGGGCCACCATGTCGTCCTCCCCTCTCTTCCCCGCCTGGGTCGAGGCCAGCGGAAGGGACCTTCAGGTGGCGCTGGAAGCGGTCCGGGCGGGCGACCTGGCACGGCTCGGGGAGATCGTCGAGGGCAACGCCCTGGGCATGCACGCCACGATGATCGCGGCCCGCCCGGGCATCATCTACTGGCTGCCGCAGACCGTGGCGGCACTGCACGCGATCCGCGCCATGCGCGAGGAGGGGCTGCCCGTCTGGGCAACGATCGATGCCGGACCCAACGTCAAGGTCCTCACCGAGGGCACCCGCGCCGAGGAGGTCGCCGCCGCGCTGCGGGACCGTCTGACCGGCACCACCGTCTCGGTGAGGCGTCCCGGCGGCGGGGTGCGTATCGAGGAGGGCCCATGCCTCTGACTTCTCACGGCGGCGATGTCGTCTCCAGGGCGCCGGGCAAGCTCTACATCGCCGGAGAGTACGCCGTCGTCGAGCCCGGTCACCGAGCGGTCCTGGTCGCCGTCGACCGATTCATCACCGTACGCATCACGCCCTGCTCCCCCTCCGGCGAGTACGCGGGCACGATCAGCTCACGGCTCTACGCCAACGGCTCCAGGTCCTGGCGCCGCCGACCGCAGGACGGCCAGGCCGAGGCAGTCGGAGGAGAGAGGACGACTACATCATCTCGGCGATCCGAGTCGTTGAGGCGCTGGTGACCCAGGGTGGCGGCCGGCCACGCTCCTTCGACCTGAGCGTCTCCAGCGAGCTGGAGGAGGACGACGGGCGCAAGCTGGGACTGGGCTCATCATCAGCGGTGACGGTGGCGACGGTGCGCGCCGTCGCGACGTTCTACGGCATGGCCGCCGACGACCTGACCGTCTACAAGCTGGCGATGCTGGCCAGTGACACGGTCCAGCCGATCGGCTCAGGAGGAGACATCGCCGCGAGCGCCATGACCGGGTGGGTGGCCTACACCTCCCCCCGACCGCTCATGGCTGCGCCGGGCCCGACAGCGAGCCGGGGCCGGTGGCATGAGCGATCTCGCGGAGGCGGACTGGCCAGGTCTGAGCGTCCGCCGCCTGCCGCCTCCTTCATTGCGGCTTCAGGTGGGCTGGACCGGTGCGCCCGCCTCCACCCCGGCCCTGGTCGCCGACGTCCAGACCCGATCCCACGGGGCCGATGACTACACCGTCTTCCTGCGCGACAGCCAGGACTGCCTGGCTCGTCTCATCACCGCGATCGAGGATGATGACGTCGCCCGGATCATGCGCCAGATCGCGCGCAACAGGGCTCTTCTGGCCGGGCTCAGCCGGATCGGCGGCCGGACCATCGAGACCACTGAGCTGTCGAGACTGGTCGAGATCGCGCTCGACCACGGGGCGACGGCTAAGAGCTCTGGCGCCGGGGGCGGGGACTGCGGAATCGCCCTGTGCCCACCGGCCACGGACCTGGTTGCACTGCGAGCCGCGTGGGAGACTGCCGGGATACGGCCTCTGGACCTGTCGGTCTACAGCCAGGACTCATCCGCTGCCTGCGCAGCCGACCCCACTGAGGCACATGCTGATTCCTCGACCGCCTCCCCCGTTAAGGTCACCCCATGAGCCACGAGCCCATCACCTCGCAACGGGCCTCCCGTAAGGACGAGCACCTGGAGCTGGCGATGCGTCTGCACGGTCAGGACCGCGCCGGCGCCTTCGACGACGTCTCCTTCATCCATCACAGCCTACCGGGGGTCAGCGCCGAGCAGGTCGATATCGGCACCACCGTCCTGGGCTGCCGCTGGGAGGTCCCGTTCTACATCAACGCCATGACCGGCGGAACGCAGACAACGGCGGCTATCAATGCCGGTCTGGCCGAGGCGGCCGCTGAGGTGGGAGTCGCGATCGCCTGCGGTTCCCAGCACGTGGCCCTGCGTGACCCGGAGCGAGCGGACGGCTTCCACGTCATCCGACGCCGGGCCCCGGGCGCCTTCGTCCTGGCCAATGTCGGACCGACCGTCAGCCCTCAGGAGGCACTGCAGGCCGTGGAGATGCTGGAGGCCAACGCCCTGCAGATCCACCTCAACGCGGCCCAGGAGCTGGTCATGCCCGAGGGCGACCGCGACTTCACCAACTGGAGCGAGGCGATCGCCGGCATCGTTGCGGCCGTGCCCGTCCCGGTGGTGGTCAGGAGGTGGGCTTCGGGCTCTCACGCCGAACGATCGAGGCCCTGGCGCGCACCGGCGTCGCGGCCGTCGACGTGGCTGGGGCCGGAGGCACGGACTTCATCGCCATTGAGAACGAGCGCCGACCGCAGCGCGACCTGTCCTACCTGGTCGGCTGGGGCCAGTCGACGGCGCTGTGCCTGCTGGAGTCGCTGAGCGGCTCGGAGCCGGTCAGCCTGCCCGTACTGGCCTCCGGCGGCGTGCGCAACCCGCTCGACGTCGTCCGGTCGTCTGGCCCTGGGCGCCTGTGCCGTCGGCGCCTCCGGGCACGTCCTGCGCACCCTGGTCAAGGAGGGCCCCGAGGCCCTGCGCCAAGAGCTGCGCACCTGGAGCGAGCACGTGCGCACGCTCATGACCCTGCTGGGAGCGGCCGATGTCTCTCAGCTGCGTCGCACCGATGTTCTCGTCACCGGGAGCACCGCTGAGCGGGCCCGTCTGCTCGGCGTCGATCTGACCGGTCTGGCGCACCGCAGCGATAGCTAACCGTCACCAGGTGCTTCCATCAAGGGAGATCGTCCCTTCTGCCCCAAACTCCGACTGACTCATCGAGTGCTGGTATCAGGACTCAGCACCGGAGTCTTGCGTGGCCGATCGCAACAGACGTGCAGCGGAGGCCGGTCCCCAACCTCCGCCGCATCCCGCGAGAAGGAGATCAGGCCAGAGCAGCCAGGGCCTTGACGATGCCGGGGGCCGCGTAGAGGGACATGAACTGGACGCCGTAGGAGACCCCCAGTCGGTTGAGCGACCCGCACGCGATGCCCACAAGCAGGACCCCGAAGACATTGGCCAGGCCTGCCTTCTGGTCGGCGTCGATGTAGGCCAGCAGGAGGACGAAGGCGACGAACAGCGCCAGCACCGCCTCGTGGGGAATGCGACGCATGACGAAGTAGTGATCTGCGAGGACCAGCGCACGGCGATGACGTACGTGATCGTAACCGCGGCAAGAGCCCCGATGGTCACGGTGATGATGAATCCGGGCAGATCCAGCAGGTGGTGCAGGTTGTGCTGCTTGGTGTAGACCGAGCCCGCATTGAACAGCGGACCGGCGGGGCCGACGGACACACCGGAGATCGGGACCCCGAGCGCCACCAGCGGAATGATGACGCCGGCCAGGTAGGTCGAGTGGGTCAGGGCGCTCATGACGGTCACTGCACGTTGCGCGCGGGGCACCCGGTCCTCCTTCTGGCGGGCCACGGAGGCCTCGCCCAGCAGGAAGGTCAGGCCCACCGGGCTGAGAATGAACAGCGGGGTGGAGACGGCGGCCATGGCGGCACTCCACCAGCCCTCGGACCTCGTGATGAGCCGCCCCGGCCACAACGCCTGCCGCTCGAAACCGGATCGCAGCAGCTCGGCCTTGGTGCGATTGCCGTGCGGCAGTGCCTCCCGGCGCTTGGCATTGAGCAGCTCCAGGAGGGTCAGGAGCATGGGCCCCACGGTGATACCGAGGAAGAAGGAGGTATTGACACTGGCCTTCTCAGGGATAATCCCCGCCCCTCGGTAGAGCGCCGGAAGCGCCTGGAACAGAAGTGCCATGGGAAGAATCGATACCAGGGAGAGAATTCGGTTCTTTCCGAGCAGTGCCAGAATCACGGCTCCGGCAGCCAGGACGATATCGGAGTTGGACTTGATCCAGTCGGCCATGGGCAGCAGCAGACCGGCAAGGAGGAAGCTCAGGGGAATGGAGATGAGGGTTCCAATGGCCGACCCCACCGCCATCTTCCGGATCGTGTCTGAGGCCAGGCCCTTGTTGCGCAGCACCATGGCGTGATCCATGAGCGGAGCGGACATGACTCCGCCGGGCAGTCCCACCAGCGCCGTCGGGATCCCGTTCATGAGGTTGAGCGTGACCACGGCGGAGATGAAGAGGCGAGCACTACGTGCGGTGGTGCTCAGCCAGGATGATCGCCAGAGTGACGGGGGCCAGCACCCCGGTCTCATCGGTCCCGGGGATGAAACCGATGAAGGTGTAGAGGACCACGGCAGCCAGGATGGCAGCCGCCATCATGAGGAGAAGACTCACAGTCACTGGTCTCCCCCTTCACTCGCCCCGATGTTCAGCTCATCGACAATGGTGACCTCACGTTTAGGAGTCACAAGGAAGCAGCAGGCGATAAAACCGATAGTGGAGGCCCCCAGCCCCCAGAACAGCGGCTTGCCTCCGAGATAAACGGAGAACAGCACCGCCGCGACGACACATATCACCGATATCAGGAGACAGACAATCAAGTCTCTGGGCGATACGAGGTCATTCCATACCTCGATATTGTTCTGACGCTCCGTGTTCTCGGAGTCGACGTCATCCGTACTGCACACGATTGGTGATCGTAGGCGAGCCGCCCAAGACGCTCCATATGTTGTTCACCATGACTTTGCAGGCGCCGTGTAACAAAACCGCATCATCCTTGCGGTCCCACCGGGAACATTCACAGGAGCACGGTGGCGAACAGGCCCACCTGCTCAAAGCCCAGGGAGCGGTAGAGCGCCATGGCAGGGGCGTTGTAGTCGTTGACGTAGAGGCTCACGACGCCGTCGGCGCCGACATGGTCCCGGCGCACGGCGTCCACCACGCCGGCCAGTGCCGCCGCCCCGACTCCCCGCCCACGCAGGTCGGGGCGGGTCCACACGCCGGTCAGCTGGGCGACGCCGCCTGTCGGGGAGTGCCACAGGGCCCCGACGTCGGCCTTGAAGGCCACCGCCCGGGGCGATTCGGGCTGGACAGGCCCACCGGCGCCGTCGTCGAGGACGACGTAGCTGCGCCCCTGCTCGATGAGCCAGCCGACGTGGCGGCTGTATCCGGAACCGTCGGTGGTGGGGTCGTAACCGAGCTCACCGATGAACATGTCCACCGAGGCCGGAAGGACCATCTCCGTCTCACTTGGCTGCGCCCGGCGGACCGCCTTCCCCACCCAGGACAGGGAGGGGTGACGGGGCCGGTGCCCGACGCTCAGCCCCGCGGCCGGGCGAGGTGCGGCCAGGACCGGCTGCTTCCAGCGCTCCTGGCGGACGCACTCCCTGCTCGCTGAGCGCTCCCCAGATCGCTGCGACGTCCGGGGCCGGCCCGCAGACCGAGCCGTGCCTGGACAGGCGGGGTCGGCAGTGCTCGGCCAGTGCCCGGATCTCGCCGGCATCGGCCGCCCGCAGACCGTGCTCGGGGCGTCCGGCCAGGCCGAAGGGCATGAGGGAGCCGACCGACCAGGCCGCGGCGACGGGCTGTGCCAGTCCGCCCAGGGCGACGACGTCTCCGCGTCCCCAGCGGGTCCAGCGCTGCATCTGCTGGACCAGGCTCACGGCGCAGACCGGATCCAGAGCGCACAGCGACATGACTCCCGACACCTGATCGGAGGGAACCGGTGTCAGGCGGTCGGCGTGACGCTGAGCGCGTCTCGTGTCGCGGTGCCGCAGGAAGCTCATACCCGTCAGGCCCGGGCCGGCGCTGAGGCGCCCGGCCCTCACCGGTCCTCAGCCGGCTGCCGAGACCATGGGGCTGGTGCCGGCCAGGGCCTCCTCCCCGAGCTCCTCGGCCATCTCGGCGGCCATCGCCTCGGCGTGCTTGAGGAGGGTCTCGACGACCTGGTCCTCCGGGACGGTCTCACGACCTGGCCGCGCACGAGATCTGGCCCGCACCATTGCCCGAGGCGCAGCGGATCCGCCTCGCGGGCCTCGCCCGGGGCCGTTGACGACGCAGCCCATGACGGCCACGCGCAGCGGAGCGGTGACCTTCTTGAGTCCCGCCTCCACCTCCTCGGCAAGGGTCCACACGTCCACCTGGGCCCGACCGCAGGAGGGACAGGAGACGATCTCGAGCTGGCGCTCGCGCAGCCCCATGAACTCCAGCAGCTTGGTGCCCACCTTGACCTCCTCGACCGGAGGAGCGGACAGCGAGACCCGAATGGTGTCGCCGATGCCCTCGGCCAGCAGGGTGCCGAAGGCGGCGCAGGACTTGATGGTGCCCTGGAAGGCGGGGCCGGCCTCGGTCACGCCCAGGTGCAGGGGCCACTGGCCGGCCTCCGACAGGGAGCCTGTGAGGCCCTGCACCATGGTGACGACGTCGTGGTGCTGACGGAGATCTTGAAGTCGTGAAGTCGTTCTCCTCGAAGAGCCCGGCCTCCCAGGTGGCCGACTCCACGAAGCGCCTCGAGGGTGGCCTTCCCGTACTTCTTGAGCAGGCGCTTGTCCAGGGGAACCGGCGTTGACGCCGATGCGCGAGGGAGACGCCGGCGTCGGAGGCAGCTTTGCAGATGTCGGCGACCTGGTCGTCGAACTTGCGGATGTTGCCGGGGTTGACACGCACCGCGCCGCAGCCCGCCTCGATGGCGGCGAAGACGTACTTGGGGTTGAAGTGGATGTCCGCGATGACGGGGATGCGGGACTGCTTGGCGATGATCGGCGGTGCCTCGGCGTCCTTGTCGGTGGGGCAGGCCACGCGCACGATGTCGCAGCCCGCGGCCGTCAGCTCAGCGATCTGCTGCAGAGTGGCGCCGATGTCGTGGGTCTTCGTGGTGGTCATCGACTGCACGGTGATGGGGGCGTCTCCACCGACGTTGAGGCTGCCGACCTGGATCTTGCGAGTGGGTCGGCGCGCTGCCAGGACCGGGGCCTGGGCACGCATCGTAGGGATGCCAAGAGCGATCGCTTCAGTCACCCGTCCAGTATGTCATCCGCCCTGCCCGGGCCTGCATCTCCGGTGTGTGGCATCGCTCCCGCCGGTACCGATTTGCTCACGCCCTCCCCGGCCCTGCGGGCCTCACAGCAGCGCGGCGATATCCACCCACACCAGGACCAGGGCCATGGCGATGAGCAGTCCGAGACGACCCTGACCGACGGGCAGCATCCTGGCCCGTGTCACCGGTCCCGGATCGGGCTTGCCCTGCGCCTTGGCGATCGAGCGCCGGATGCCCTCCCAGCAGGCTCCGAGGACGTGCCCGCCGTCCAGTGGCAGCAGGGGCACCAGGTTGAAGGCGAACAGCGCCGGGTTGAGGCTGCCCAGCAGCATGAGGCATGGTGCTCACCCGCATCGACAGGGGGACCGCCCACCCCAGCCACACCGCCGCTGGTGGCGTTTCCCGGCCATGCGTCCCATGCCCACCAGGCCCACGACGCCACTGTCGGCGCTGCGCTGCTCAACGCCCAGCGCCGCCTGGACGGCGTGATAGAGGGCCCACCGGCAGGGGTGGCGATGGCCTTGACCGTCCACCGATGGCCTGTCCGATGATGCCGGGGATCTTGGTGGGGCTCAGGGGTGGTTCCCAGCGACGGGGAGATGCCGACATAGGGGCGGGCCTGGGTGCGCACGGCCCCGGAGGCGTCCTTGACCAGGGCGCCCTGCCCGTCGCGAACGGTGCGCTGGGCCTCGACCGCGGTGACGCTCACTTTGCGCTCGACTCCGTCTCGCTCGATGACGACCTCGGTGGGGCTGGTGCCTGCGGCTGCGATCGGGCCTGCAGCTCCTCCCCAGGTGGAGACCTTCACCCCGCCCCAGGAGACGATCCTGTCGCCGACCCGTATGCCGGCAGCGCTGGCGGGGAGCCGACCGGGTCAGGTCCTGGCAGGGGTGCCCGCGTCGATGTCTGAGGACACGCAGGGCGCCACGGTCGACAACGTCGTCGTGCGTCCGGGGATGCCGACCACGCCGACAGCCACGGCCAGCAGCACGATCCCCAGGACCAGGTTGGTGAGATTCCCCAGCCATGACGATGAGCTTCTTGGGGACGCTGAGGTGGTAGAAGGCCGGTGCTCCTCCCGGGCTGGATCTCCTCAGGGCCTCGGCGCGTGCCTCGCCCACCATGCCCAGGCTTCCGTCCTTGCGTCGGCGGTCCGGCCTGCCGGGCCTGGCCGAGGCAGCATGCCGACGAGCTTGACGTAACCGCCGAGCCAGATGGCTTTGACGCCGTACTCGGTCTCCCGCGCCCTGAACGACCAGATCTTCGGGCCGAAGCCGATGAAGTACTCGGGTACCTTCACGCCGAATCTCTTGGCGGGGATCATGTGCCCGAGCTCGTGAAGACCACTGAGACACCGATCCCGATGACGAGGATGACGATGCCCCAGGATGTAGAGCCGGGGTGGTGCTCACGAGTGCGTTCCTCCGTTTCGTGCCGCGATGAGCTCGTCGGCGCGGGCGCGTGCCAGAGTCTCCACGGCCAGGACGTCGTCGAGGCCCGGGCGGGTCAGGCCCTCGTGCTCGGCCACGACGGCCGCATCGATCTCGACGATGTCGCGCCACTCCAGGCCGCCGGCGAGAAGGCGGCTACGGCCTGCTCGTTGGCCGCGTTGAGCACCGCCGGGTGGGTGTCCGAGGCCGCCACGGCGCTGCGGGCCAGGTCGACGGCGGGGAAGGCGGCGTCGTCCAGCGGCTCGAAGGTCAGCTGACCGGTTCGCGCCAGTCGTTGGGAGTCACCAGGCCCGACAGGTCAGGGGCGCTCGGGCCAGGTCAGGCCCAGGGCGATGGGCAGGCGCATGTCGGGCGGGGAGGCCTGGGCGATGGTGGCGCCGTCGGTGAACTCCACCATGGGTGGATGACGGACTGAGGGGTGGACGACGACGTCGATCCGCTCGGGTGCCACGTCGAGACGGGAGGTGGGCCTCGATGAGCTCGAGCCCCCTTGTTGATGAGGGTCGAGGTTGATGGTCACCACCGGCCCCATGTCCCAGGTGGGGTGCTTGAGGGCGGCGGCACTGGTCCCGGTGAGCTCGGCGCGGCTGCGTCCGCGGAAGGGACCGCCGGAGGCGAGTCAGGACCAACCGCCGCACCTCGCTGCGTCCGCTGAGGACAGGGACTGGTCAGTCCTTCTCGTGGCGGCCGCTGGCCGGGAGCCTGGGCGATGGCGGGTGCTCAGGTCCACGGGGACGATCTGGCCGGGTCGCGTGAGCGCCTGGCGGACCAGGGCGCCCCCGACGACGAGGGACTCCTTGTTGGCCAGGGCCAGGCGGGCGCCGCTGGCGAGGGCGGCCAGCGTGGGCAGCAGTCCCACCGAGCCGGTGATGCCGTTGACGACCGTGTCGCCTGCCCCGAGCTCAGCGGCCTGGACCGCCGTGGTGGCGGCGTCGGGACCGGTGAGGATGGTGGTGACCGGGTCGGGGCGGCCGGCCTGGGCGGCTGCGGCTCTCAGGGCCTGGCGCAGGCGGCCGGCGAGGTCCTCTCCCCACCGGTGACGGCCAGGACGGGGACCTCCCAGGTGATGGCCTGGCGGGCCAGGAGCTCAGGCGCGATCCGCCGGCAGCCGGGGCGACCACTCGCGGGCGTGCTCCCCCAGGCGGGAGAGGGACCTCGAGGGTCTGGGTGCCGATCGACCCAGTGGATCCCAGGAGGACCAGTCGCTGTGGGTTGTAGGGAGGGCGCTGGTGCGTGGCTGGTCATGGGGTGGCGGGTTTCCTCAGGACGGGCTCGACGGGCGTGACTCACTCGACGGACAGGAGGACCTCGACGACGCGCGCCAGGTAACGGTCGACGCTGGGCTCCCCCGTGAGGCCTTGTTCCCCAGGCTCGACGGAAGACCGCTCCGCGCACCTCGCTGGAGGTCAGGGTGGTGTCGGAATCGAAGTAGCCGGCGATACGGTCCCATGAGGGGCATCGACGTCGGTCTTGTCGATACCCCTGCCCGGAGGCCGGGGCGAAGCGCTCGCCGGCCGGGCGCAGCAGACGCGGGTGAGGGGTGGTGGCGAGCTGGGTGACCTGGTCCATCCAGGCCTGGCGACCGTTCTTGGCCACGAGGGCCGCGCGCCGGCGCTGGAGGAAGGCGGCCTCGAGGCCGGTCGAGGGCGGCGTCCACGGCTAGGGGCTGGTAGCCGCGCAGGACGACGTCGAAGGCGACGGTGCGCACGCCCTCAGGTCCATCTCGTCGAGCTCACCGCGCGTCGTGAATCTCGTGAGCCGTCTCGAAGTAGCGGTCCACCTGCTCGGGGCGGTAGCCCGGTCGCAGGAAGCGCTGACTTGAGGGAACATGTCGCTCATGTCGTCTTGACCCTCTCCTGGTTGAGTACCTCGGTCGCGAGCTGACCGCAGGCACCGTCGATGTCGCTGCCTCGAGTGTCTCGCACTGTCGTGGTAATTCCGGCACGCCAGGCGTGATCGACGAACATATCCTGAACCGCAACCTCCGAGCAGGTCAGATGGACCCCAGGGTGGGGTTGAGCGGGATAGGGGTTGACATGGGCCCATCCTGTGTCCCTGCGGTTGAGCTCGTCGGCGAGCAGCTGGGCGCGCCAGGCGTGGTCGTTCATGTCGCTTGATGAGCGCGTACTCGATGGACACGCGCCGGCCGGTGGCCAGGAAGTAGTCGTGGGCGGCGTCGAGGCAGCTCGCCGACCTTCCACTTGGGTTGACGGGGATGAGCTCGTCTCGCAGCTCGTCGTCGGGGGCGATGCAGGGGAGACGGCCAGCGTCACCGGCAGCCCCTCGCCGGCGAGTCGGCGGATGAGGGGACGAGTCCCACGGTGGAGACGGTGATGCCCGCGCCGACGAGTGAAGCCCTCCGGGGCCGGGTCGATGAGCCGGTGGAGGGCGCCGACGACGTTCTTGTGGTTGACCATCGGCTCGCCCATGCCCGCCAAGACCACGTTGGACAGGGCGGGCCGGCCCCAGTCAGCTCCCCGGCGGCCGAGGCCTGGGCGGCGTGGCGCACCTGCTCCACGATCTCCCCGGTGGACGGGTTGCGGGTCAGGCCCATCTGACCTGTGGCGCAGAACGGGCGAGGCCATGCCGCAGCCGGCCTGGGAGGAGACGCACGGGGTGGTGCGCTCCTTGTAGCGCATGAGGACGCTCTCGACGCGCACGCCGTCGTGCAGTTCCCACAGGTGCTTGATGGTGCGCCCGCCGTCTGCGCGCAGGGCGCGCACCGGGAGTGATGAGCTCGGGCAGCAGCTCGGCGCACAGCTGCTCGCGCTGGGCGGCCCGGCAGGTCGGTCATATCCGCGCTGTCACGGGTGAAGTGCGTGAAAGTAGTGGCGTGAGGCTGGTCGGCCCGGAAGGAGGGCAGGCCCGAGTCACTGCAGGCGGCCTTGCGCCCGGCCAGGTCGAGGTCGGCCAGGGTGGCGGGGGCCTTGCCGCGCGCAGCGGGCACCGCGAAGGACAGGCGCGGTTTGGCGTCGGGGCTGGTGGCGCCCTCCGGGGGGCTGGTCGGTGGGCATGACCTGGACCCGGCCGTCATGCTGGCCGTCCGGTGATGCTGACGGGCTGCGGGCGCCGGGGGCGCTACTGTGCTCGCGATGGACTCACGCTCGTGCTCCTCGTGTCCCGGGGCTGGGGAGGGCCGGGCTGGTCGATAGAGGGTGGGTGCGGCATGCGTCCCTATTTCACCAGGAGGGTGAAGGCGTGAGACAAGTGGGCGGCCACGAGGATCGAGTCGAGCCGGTCCATGATTCCGCCGTGCCCGGGTAGGAGCGTGCCCATGTCCTTGAGTCCCAGGTCCCGCTTGAGCAGGGACTCCCCAGGTCTCCCAGGGTGGAGACGAGTCACAGTGCAGGCGCCCAGTGCGGCCCCGGTCCACAGGGGGCCACCAATGGCTGAACGCAGCCGGCACCGGTGGCGACGGCTGCGATGAGGGAGCCCATGAGGCCCCTCCCAGGACTTCTTCGGTGAGACCGAGGGCGCCGGGGGTGACGGCCGAGGTGATGCCGGCCATCCACCGCCGGTGTCGTTGGCGGCCGCCAGAGCGATGAGCATCATGACTTTTTCCCACTCCGTGCTCCTGCACCAGGAGCAGGACCGCGAATCCGGCCAGGAAGGGCGGGTGGGTGGCGGCGAAGACCGAGGCGGCCGCGGCGCTGGAGCGCGAGCGGCGGACCTCGTCGTGAGGCCTCCGTGCGAGGGATGTCGTGGCCGGCCTGCTCAGGACGGTGCCGACCTCCGCCTCGGCCTGGTCCCATGAGCTCCACAGGACGCAGGCACCGACGGTGGCCACGTAGGCCCCGAGGCCGCCTCCGCTCCCACCTCCCAGGCGCACACGGAGATTCCCAGGGTCCCCAGCCACAGCGGAGCCAGGGGCAGGCGGATGCGCTTGCGGGCGAAGGCCGCCGCCAGCTCCACAGCGCCCCGCAGACGGCCGGGACGACGACACCCACGAAGATGACCTTGTAGAAGGCCAGGGACCCCAGGACCACGGCGATGAGCGCGACCGCCACCCCCGATGGCGGCGGGCAGGTGCGTCCCGCCCGCCCGGTGGCGGGCAGGGGTCGTGGTTGCGCGTGGGGCGCGGGTTCAGCAGAGGCGACACAGGGCTCACAGGGGTTGACGGGACAGGGGTGGGAGGCCGGGCGGTGACGCAGCCGCTCCCAGGACGAGGCAGCTCAGACCTCGAGGAGCTCGGCCTCCCTTGGCGCTCAGGGCGGCGTCGATCTGCTCGACGAAGCGCTTGGTGAGTCCGTCGAGCTCGTGCTCGGCACGCTTGACGTCGTCTCGCCGGCCTCGCCGTCCTTCTTGATGGCCTCGAGCTCCTTCTTGGCCTTGCCGCGGATACCGCGCACCTGGACGCAGGGTCCTCGGCGCGGGAGCAGGCGAGCTTGACGTAGTCCTTGCGGCGCTCCTCGGTCAGTGCCGGCAGGGGTGACACGGATGACGGTGCCGTCATCGGTGGGGTTGACGCCGAGGTCGGACTCGCGGATGGCGGTGACGATGTCCTTCATGGCGGAGCGGTCGAAGGGCTGACCAGGACGGTGCGGGCCTCGAGGGATCGTCAGGAGGCGAGCTGCTGGAGCAGGGTGGGGGCGCCGTAGTGATCACGACGATCCCGTTGAACATCGAGGGTTAGCGCGGCCGGTGCGGATGGTGGCCAGCTCGCTCTTGGCGGCCTGGAGGGCCCTGTCCATCTTGTCCTCGGCCTCGAGCATGACGTCGTCGATCATGGTGCTTCCTTTACTGGGCGGTCGTGGGTTCGTCAGGTGAGTGGGCGGCCATCGCAGGGGATGGCTGCGGGTTGGAAGAGGTGCCAGCCGTCTGCACCGCACACGGTCACTGAGAGCTCGAAGGGGTCCTCGGCGGCCTGTCGGAGCTCGCAGCCGGGTCAGTCGCAGCTGACAGGTGTCGAGTTCTCTCACCCAGCAGGGCGCGGGTGATGTTGCAGGCTCCCCCATGCCGAAGACGCGCATGGTCAGGCCGTTGTCGCGGCACAGGGCGAAGGCGAGGCGTCGACCACCTGGAGACCGTCAGCCAGGGCGCGCTCGTGGGTGAGCTGGTCAGGCGCCGGGCATCGGGGTTCTTGCGGGGATCGGCGGTGTAGACGCCGTCGACCCCGTTCTTGCCCTGAGCAGCTCGTCGCAGTGGGTCTCCAGGGCGCGCTGGGCCGAGACGGTGTCCGTGGAGAAGTAGGGCGAGGCCGGCACCGGCGCCGAAGACGACGACGCGGTTCTTCTCCATGTGGCGGATGGCGCGCAGGGGGATGTAGGACTCGGCGACCTGCCCCATGGCGATGGCGGTCTGGACGCGGGCGGGCACCCCCGCCTTCTCAATGAAGTCCTGCAGGGCCAGGGCGTTCGTGACGGTTCCCAGCATGCCCATGTAGTCGGCTCGAGGCGCGGTCCATGCCGCGCGAGAGGCTCGGCACCGCGGAAGAAGTTCCGCCTCCGACGACGACGGAGACCTGGACTCCGGCGCGCACGGCCTCGGCGATCTGGCGGGCGGCGTCGGAGACGACGTCGGGGTCGAACCTATGGATCCGCCACCGAAGACCTCACCGGAGAGCTTGAGTAGAACACGTCTGGGGTGCGTGCCGTGGGCGACGCGGTCGTCACGAGCCGGTTCCTGACTCATTGCGCTATGTCTCCTGGGTTCGGTGGGCAGGCTTGGCACAGCCTACCCCGTCCGGGCGGGCACCGGGCCACGATGAGCGTCAACGCCCGGCGGTCAGACACGCCATGGGACTGCGCCATGGGACCAGGGACCACGCATGAGACGTGCTCGAGAAGGCACCGCGAGGGCAGACGGTGGGAGACGTCGATGAGTGAGGGGAACAGAACGGGGCGGGGGCGCGAGCATGATGCTCGCGCCCCGCCCAGGCTAATCAAAGCGGATCGAGGCGCCGACGCGGAAGCGCACGAAACGGTCAGCTCGCCACCGGTGGCCTCGACGACCTTGCCGACCGTGGTCTTGGGGTCCTTGGCGAAGGCCTGGTCCACCAGGACGTTCTCGCTTGAAGAAGCCGTTGAGACGACCCTCGACGATCTTGGGGATGGCCTTCTCGAGGCTTGCCCTCGGCGCGGGTGGTCTCCTCGGCGATCGCGCGCTCCTGTCCACGACCTCGGCCGGGACGTCCTCGCGGGTGGCGTAGGGCCGGGGAGTAGGCGGCGATGTGCATGGCGACGTCGTGAGCCACCTCGGCGGCCGGCGTCGGTGCCCACCAGGACGCCGACCTGGGCGGGCAGGTCGGGGGTTGGTGCGGTGCAGGTGAGAGCTCGATCTTGTCGGCCTCGAGGCGGCCGACACGGCGCACGACGATCTTCTCGCCGATGACTGCCTGCATGCCGTCGGTGAGCTCGCTCGACGAGTGGAGCCGTCGACCTCGACCTCGAGCCGGGGCCTCGGCGTCGGTGGCGCCGGGTCCAGGAGCGGCGGTGAGAACCTGCTCGGCGTAGTCGAGGAACTTCTGGTTCTTGGCCACGAAGTCGGTCTCGGCGTTGATCTCGACAAGGACGCCGACCTGGCCGTTGCCAGGTCGACGACCTTGGCGGCGATGAGACCGGCGGAGGCGGCGCGGCCCTCGCGCTAGCAATGCCCGCGAGGGCCCTTGACGCGAATGATCTCGATGGCCTTCTCGGCGTCGCCGTTGGCCTCGTCGAGGAGCCTTCTTGACGTCGAGCATGCCCGCGCCGGTCTTCTCGCGCAGCGCCTTGATGTCAGCAGTGGTGTGGTTCGCCATGAATGTCTCCTGGTCGGTCGGTGACTAATAGACGTGTGAAAAAGGACGGTGAGAGGTGCTCACGGCGCAGGGACGCCGCGCTGTGAGCGAGGAAACGAGGGCGGGCTCAGGCCTGCTCGGCCGCAGCGGCCTCGGCGAGTCTCAGCAGCCTCAGCGGCGACCTCGGTGGCCTCGGCCTCGGCTCCGGCGAGGGCTGGGCCTCCCACTCGGGCAGCGGCTCGGCGTCGGCAGGGGGCGACCACGGCCTCCTCACCGGTGCAGGGCGCGGCCGCCGGAGCAGGCCAGCAGGCCCTCGGCGGTGGCGTCGGCGACGACACAGGTGAGCAGGGTGACGGCGCGGATGGCGTCGTCGTTGCCAGGGATGCCGTGGGTGGCCTCGTCCGGGTCGCAGTTGGTGTCCAGGATGGCGATGACCGGGATCGAGCTTCTGGGCCTCGGAGATGGCCAGGTGCTCCTTCTTGGTGTCCCGACCCACACGGCCGCGGGAGAGCTTGCTCATGTCGCGGATACCGCCCAAGGGTGCGCTGGAGCTTGTCCTTCTCGCGGCGCATCGCGGGCAGCTCCTTCTTGGTGCGGCCGGAGCCGGCCACGTCGTCGAAAGTCGATCTGCTCGAGCTCCTTCATGCGGTCAGGCGGGCGCGCACGGTGAAGAAGTTGGTGAGCATGCCGCCCAGCCAGCGCTGGTTGACGTGGGGACATGCCGACGCGCTGGGCCTGCTCGGCCAGCGGCCTGGGCCTGCTTCTTGGTTCCGACGAACAGGGATGTTGCCGCCGCGAGCGACGATCTCCTTGACGAAGTCGTGAGGCGGTGTTGATGCCCTCAATGGACTGCTGGAGGTCGATGATGTAGATGCCGTTGCGCTCGGTGAGGATGAAAGCGCTTCATCTTGGGGTTCCAGCGACGAGTCTGGTGCCCGAAGTGGACACCGCTGTCAAGGAGCTGGCGCATGGTAACGACAGCCACGACGGTCCTTCCGTGTGTGCCGAGAGGTTGCTCGACGCACGATCATTCGAGGGGACAGCCGAGCTGCGCCGGACGCGTCCAGGGTTCTTCTTCTGGGTTCTTCCCCGTGGTTTCCGCGCTTGCGAACGCGCACCGGAGCCGGTGACCGGCTGGGAGCCGGCGCGGATGGGGCCTGGTGCCTGCGACGCACGGCCACCCGTTCACCGTGGCGAACCGTGATGATCGGGACCGCGACCGTGTCGCCCGGAGGGACGTCCCGAGATACTCGGGTGCAGGCACGCGAAGTCAGCATCCCGGGCTCATCTCCCGCTGACGCCGGAGCGATCCGCAGAATGCTGCGGAGGCGAGGCTACCACAGGACTGGACCAGCTGCCGAGGCCGATTCCGCGGTTTTCGGAGTCGTCCCGGTCACCACAGGCCGCTTCCTCGAGGGGCTTTCCACAGGGCGGACGACACTCTCGGCGCCGAGGGCCGCTCGGCGCGCACTCTGAGGGCATGCAATCACAGCAGCCTCGGCAAAGCCGCCACCTCGGAGATCCTCGCACGTCCCGCCGTCTCGCCGCGCTGGCAACGGCTCTGATCGCCTGCGGCTCACTGGCCGCACTGCCCGGTGCACCACCGGCTCAGGGAGTGAGCACCCTCTCCGGCCCGGCCGTCAGCACTGCCGTGACCACGGTTCGGGCTCCGTGGGTCCAGGATCCGTTGGCTCCCGAGCGGACGGGCAGTGCATCCCGGGCCGACTGAGGCCGCCCCCTGGTTGTCCTCGTCGACCTCGCTCGTGACGAGCCTGAGCCCGTCCTCCCCGCTCATCAATGGCACGGGGACGGCCGGCCAGCGTGACGGACGGGCCTGCGGACCCCCTGCACCCGCAGGGGCCGCACCAGTGGCCGACCGGCGCGCCGGCCACCGTGGTGGAGGACTTCGACCCGCCTGCCGTCGTGTGGGGACGCGGGCACCGGGGAGTGGATCTTGCGGCCGCCGAGGACGCAGATCCGCAGCGCCGCCGCAGGGAGGTCGCCTTCGCCGGCATGGTGGCCGGGCGCCCCGTGGTCTCCATCGACCACGCCGACGGGATCCGCACCACCTATGAGCCGGTCAGAACCGGCCGTCAGCGCCAGTGACACGGTGGCTGCGGGGAGCAGGGTCATCGGCACC